>Ga0299913_10000537_pt1 | contig 24650 bp, 29 predicted proteins | sample RVTome_9_FD_201360 | JGI IMG/M metagenome (GOLD analysis project Ga0299913, IMG submission 201360) | Soil microbial communities from uranium-contaminated site in the Upper Colorado River Basin, Wyoming, United States - RVT155D38 (version 2) ... | reverse complement strand
ATGTCGTGGCCGCGGTGATTGAGGAGTGGAAGCGTCTTGCGTCGATGGCGACGGCCGGGGGAGTCGAAGACGATCGCATCGTCGTCGACCCCGGCCTCGACTTCGGCAAGAACACGTTCCATTCCCTCGAGTTGATGCGACGGCTCGACGAGCTCACCGCGCAGCCGTGGCCGGTGCTGGTCGCTCCATCTCGCAAGGACGTGGTCGGGGAGACGCTCGGTCTTCCGCTCGACGACCGCCTTGAAGGAACCCTGGCGCTGGTGGCTCTCAGCGTCCTGCGCGGCGCGGCGATCGTCCGGGTCCACGACGTCGCGGCATCCGTCCGGGTCGTCCGGATGATCGAGGCGACGGAGGGTCGGCGGGGGCCGGCGGCTCCGGTTCGAGGGCTGTGGCTCTAGGAGATCCGGCCGGATCGACGCTCGAATCGCTTCAGGAGTTGATACCGTTCCGCCATGGCGAAAACGGTTCTGATCGTTGAAGACGAAGAGGCGGTCCGCGAGCTCGAGAAATTCATCCTCGAGCAGCAGGGCTACGATGTGATGGAAGCCCGTGACGGGCTCGAGGGTCTGACGAAGGCCGAGTTCCGCAAACCCGACGTGATCCTGCTGGACCTGATGATGCCGGACGTCTCCGGGGGCCGGATGTTCGACGAGATGAAGCGCCATCCCGCGACCGAGGGGATCCCGATCATCGTCGTCACCGGCAAGCCCGATGCGCACGACATCTTCGACGAGCAGATCGGTCCCGAGGACGTGATCATGAAGCCGTTCGAGGCCGACACCCTGCTGGACCGGATACGCCACCACGTAGGGGACCCCGAGTCGTAGTTAGCGTCGCATCGTGACCTGGGACATCTACTGGATCGTGGTCGCAGGTTTCCTCGGGCTGATCTTCGGAAGCTTCGCCACGGTCGTCGCGTACCGCCTGCCCCGCAACGAGTCGATCGTCACCGGGCGGAGCCACTGCCCGAGCTGTGGCAAGCAGATCGCCTGGTACGAGAACATCCCCCTATTCAGTTACCTGTCGCTACGCGGGAAGTGCCGTCATTGCGGGGCGCGCATCTCGCCGCGTTATCCAGCCATCGAGCTCGCTTGCGGAGTGGCGTTCGCGGCCCTGGTGTGGCGTTTCGGCATGTCGTTCGAGGTCGCGATCTACGCCGCCTTCTTCTGGACGTTGATCGTGCTGACGGCGATCGATCTCGAGCACAAGTTGCTGCCGAACAAGATCGTGTTCCCGGCGTTCGTGGTCGGGTGGTTGCTTCTGGTCGTAGCTGCGACCATCGACGGGGACCTGACGCCATTGTTGGAGGCTGCTTTAGGGGCTGCGGTCTTCGGCGGCTTCCTGTTCACGGTCGCGTTCATCGCGCCTGCAGGGATGGGGTTCGGCGACGTCAAGCTCGCGTTCGTGCTCGGTACGTTCCTGGGTTACGCGGGAGGCCTCGGCTACACGCTGACCGGGATGTTCCTGTCGTTCATGCTCGGCGGGTTCACCGGGATTGCGATCCTCCTGCGGGGCGGCAACCGCAAGATGGAGGTCCCGTTCGGGCCGTTCCTAGCAGGCGGCTCGATGCTCGCGATATTCACCGCGGAGAGCCTGCTCGACTGGTATCTCTAGCTCGGTTAGACCTCGAGGTGGATGGGGGTGTTCAGGAACACCTCTCGAGCGAGCAGCGCGAGGTTCGGATCGAACTGACCCCCTGCCTGGGCAACCACTTCGTCGAGAGCTTCATCGAAAGTGACGGGGCGACGGTACGGGCGGATCGAAGTCATCGCGTCGATCGAGTCCGCGATCGAGAACAGGCGAGCCGCGCCCGGGATGGCTTCTCCGGCCAGGCCGTCGGGATATCCGCCGCCGTCCCACCGCTCGTGGTGGTGACGGATCACGTGGCGGACGCAGTCTGGGAACCCCAGCGGGGCGATGATGCGCTCGCCGAGGATCGGATGCGTGTTGAGGACCCTGCGCTCGGTATCGCTGAGCCCGGATGGCTTGTTCAGGATCGATTCCGGGATGCCGATCTTGCCGACGTCGTGCAGGAGGAAGCCGGCTTCCATCGCCTCGCTCGGCATCGCGTCTTCGAGCAGAGCTGCTTGCGAGAGCCGGACGGCCATCAACGTCACCCGCTCGGCGTGCCCGCCGGTGTAGGTGTCTTTCAGCTCGAGGGCCGATGCCAGGGCGCGGGCCGCGCTCATCATGTTTCCCGACGCCTTCGCGTCGTCTGCGCCGTGGAGAACGGCAGCTGCAGGTGCGTCGTAGTACGCGCCACCATCGGCGACCTGGCCGATCGCCATGGCCAGCCGTTCCGGGCTCGTTCCACGCAGGACGTACGCACCGACACCCATGCTGAGGGCCTCGGCCGCCGTCCTCTGGTCGGCCGCGTTCGCGATAACCGCGGTGCGGCGCTCGAGACGCGCCTGTTGGATCAGACGGAGGGGGGCGCACGGATCCGGGTCGACGTGGTTCGTGACCACGACGACGACGTCGATGTCCTTCGACGCCGTCTTGAGCTCGCCAAGGTCGATGTTCTTGCCGACCACGATCTGTGACGAGCGCGAGCCGAGGGCCGAGGACAGACCGACCCAGAGGGCCGCGTCCCCGCCGATCAACAGGATGCGTAAAGGACGAGCCATCAGACGGTGGTCATCCCTAGACGTTCCATCTGTGTGGCCCGGTCGAGCATCGAACGGCGGCGTTCGTCGCGCGCCTCCGGAGAGAGCTCGATGAGCTCTTGGATCACTCCGGCAACCGCGGCGGGAGAGAAGGGCTTCGTCAGGTGGGCGTGGGCCCCCGTCTCCATGCCCTCGATCGCACGTTTCGGAGAGCTGGTGGCGGAGAGCACGATCACGACGAGCTTCTCGAGTTGTTTCGAGTCCCGGAGGGCGCGCAGTGCGGTCATCCCGTCGGTCTGAGGCATCGCGAGGTCGAGGATGCATGCATCCCATTCACCCGTGGAAAGCATGTCCAGGGCCTCTTGGCCGTTGGACGCCTCGCCGGTATCCATCCCGGCTAGTCCGAGATTCAGTCCGACGATCGTGCGGATGTCGGGATCATCGTCTACTACCAGAACGCGTGCGGGCTTGGCGCTCATGCGTCCACCTTTTCTTCTTCGGCAGAGATCTTCTCCAGACGACTCACGAGCTCTTTGAAGTTGGAGCGTGCGAACTCCGACAGGCGGAGGTCCGGATCGACGTGCAGTTTTCGGCGGATGCGCGCCTTGTGACTTCGAACGGTGCCGGGCCGGATACCCATGCGCTTGGCGATGTCTTGTTCCGTCCGACGGTTCGCGAGATGTGCCAGGACGTCCCACTCGCGTTCGGTGAGGTCCTCGGAAAGTGCGATCGGGTTGATGCTGCGCTTGCGTGGGTCGTCGGCGCGCCAGGAGCGGTTCCCGCCGGACTCCTTCGCCCGGAACAGTGCGATCTCCGCCTTGGCGATGAGCTCCTCGGCCTTGCGGCCGGAGGAGAACTCCGCGGTGCCGATCGATGCCGAGACGGGGGCGCCGTCGTAAGTCAGCTTCGCGATCGCTTGCCGACAGCGCTCTGCCGCTAGATAGGACGTCGCGATGTCGGTGTCGGGAAGGATCGCGGCGAACTCATCCCCGCCGTAGCGATAGACACCGTCGGCGCGGCGGAAGAGGTTCCGTAGGACGAAGGCGATCTCGTTCAGGAGCTCGTCTGCTGCACCTCTCCCGAGGATCTGGTTGATGGCGGCCATCGAGTCGACATCGATCAACATGACCGAGAGGGCGGCCGAGCTCCGCTCGGAGCGCGAGACCTCTTGGATCAATCGCTCTTCGAACGCGGGGCGCATGGGGAGACCGGTGCGATGGTCCGAACCGACCCGGGCAACGAGCTCCTGGTGTCGAGCGCTGGTGCGAGCCGCAACCTCGACGCGGGCGATGAGCTCGCGGGGTGCCGCGGGCTTCGCGATGTAGTCGACCGCCCCTTGTTCTAGACCCTTGACCCGATCGTCGACGCTGCCGAGGGCCGAAAGGAAGATCACGGGGATGTCCTTGGTGGTGGGCTGGGCGGACAGTTCCTTCAGGACCTGGGCCCCATCCATCCCCGGCATCATCATGTCGAGCAGGATCACGTCGGGTAGCTCGCTGGTCGCGAGCGATACGCACAGCTCACCGTTCTCGGCCTGGATCACGTCGAACCCTTCACCCAGCTGAAGCTCGGCGAGGGAGCGGAGATCGGCATCGTCATCGACGACGAGCACCAGGGGCCGCGTCCGATCCGTCCCAGAGTCACCCATGAAGAGAGAGGTCCTTCCCGTTGCCCGGCGATATGTCTGGTTGACGATGGCAGAGCAGTGGAGGCAGGGGAATGAACCGAACGGGCTATTTCGTCTAGTCATCGAGAGCCAGCGCCCCCTGATGTCGTGGGCCCGCATACGATGGGGACGTGGATGAGAGCGGATTCCCCGAAGAAGAAGCACCCCTCGGTGATGACGAGCGAGAGGCGCTCCAGAACGACCTGCTGGACGTCGAGAGCCTGAAGGCCCTCCTCCATCCGCGCGGCATCAAGGGGGCCGTCTTCTACTGCCCCGACTGCGACGAGGACCACTACCTTGGTTGGGACCTCCTTGCCGGAAACCTCAAAGAGCTTCTCGAAGAGGGCGAATCCCCCATGCACGAGCCGGCGTTCGATCCCGATCCGAGCGAGTACGTCTCCTGGGACTACGCGCGCGGTTTGCTGGATGGCTACGAGAACTTCTCGGACGAAGCGCTCGGTGATGTCTCCGATCAGCTCACCGCCGAGCTTTCGTCGCGCGGCTGGCCTGGAGCCGACATCAAATCGTTGCTGATCCGGCTCGATCTGCCGCAGCCCGTGGAGGAAGGCCAGGAGCCGCTCGCTTGAGCGCGCGCATCCTCGCCTTCGCAAACCAGAAGGGCGGGGTCGCCAAGACAACCACGACTCTCTCGATGGCCGCCGCCCTCGCGGAACGAGGCCGGCGCGTGTTGGCCGTCGACATGGACCCCCAGGGTGCACTGACCTACTCGATGGGCATCGACCCCGACACGCTCGACGAGACGGTCAACGACGTCCTGGTCCGACGCTTGCCGGTGGAGAAAGTCGTGATCGCGCGCGAGTTCGACCTCATCCCGGCCAACATCGATCTCGCGGGGGCCGAGGCAGTGCTGCTTGCGAAGACGGGCAGGGAGTACGCGCTGCAGAGAGCGCTACGCGACGTTCTTCCGGCCTACGACTACATCCTGATCGACTGCCCGCCTTCACTCGGGATCCTGACGATCAATGCCTTGACCGCAGCCCACGGTGTAGTGATCCCGCTGCAAAGCGAAGCTCTGTCGCACCGGGGCGTAGGCCAATTGATCGAAACGCTCGAGGACATCCGGCGGTTCACGAATCCCGAGCTCGAGGTCGTTGGCGTGATCCCGACGATGTACGACGGCCGGTCCAACCACGCGCGCGAGGTGCTGGAGGACGTTGGGCGGCGATACGACGTGCCGGTGCTCGCTCCTGCCGTCAAGCGATCGATCCGGTTCGCCGAGGCCACCCAGGCAGGGAAGTCGATCCTCACTTATGCCCCCAATCACCAGGGGGCCGAGGCATATCGTGCACTCGCCGGGGTACTGGAAGGCGAAGAGGTTGACGGCGAGCGACCTTCCGAGGAGGAGGCATGACGGGACCGGGTACTTCCGCGCCGGGCAAGCACGCGCTCTACAGCGCCAGCGAGAAGAAGTCGTTCTCGTGCACCGTCGAGTGCTCGGCCTGCAGGGAGGAGACGCGCGTCTCCTACGTGGAGCTCGCGGCCCTCATGTTCCCCGTGCATTTCCACCTTCCGCTGGTGAAGTACCACCACTCGTGGTTCCGGTGTCCGTCGTGCGGTCGTCGCACGTGGCTCCGCATCCACGTCGACAGGTAGTCTCGGCCGCACAGCGGCGGATCTAGGAGGTCCCATGGCACGCAAGAGCAAGACCGCGAAGCAAGTCGCCGAAGCCCGCAAGCAGCTGAAGGGCGCGACGAAGGAGCTCGGCAAGGCTCGTCGCAAGGCAGTCGATACTGCACGCAAGACGGCTAAGGAAGTTGCTAAGACCCGCGACGCCAAGCAGGCGAAGAAGCAGCTGAAAGCGGCCACCGGCGCCGCGAAGGTCGCCGTCGGTGCGGCCTCCACGCTGGCGAAGACGGCTATCGATGCCGGTCGAAAGAGCGCCAAGGGCCTCGGTAAGTCCAAAGAGGTAAAGAGCGTGAAGAAGACGGCGCGCAAGGCTGCCGACGCGACCAAGAAGGCCGCTAGGTCGACCGCCAAGGACGCGCGCAAGTCGGGTTCGGCGGCTATCAAGCAGGCCCGGGCTTCGAGCGCAGCGGCGGCCAAGAAGGCCCAGAAGCGCTCCTCGGCCACGGCCAAGACCGTGAAGAAGAAGGTTTCCAGCTAGGGATTCCCTCACTTAGGGCCCGGATAGGCCGACAATCTAGGTATGGAACCGAACCAGCCCTCGCGCGCTCAATGGCTCCGGCGGCTCTCGTCGCGCCGGCGGGACAAGGTCGCCATCGTTCTGTCCGGTGGGGGGCCGCTCGGGGCGATGCAGATCGGGGCTCTCAGGGCGCTGTTCGAGCACGGCGTCCGGCCCGACATCGTCGTCGGTACCTCGGTCGGGGCCATGAACGCGGCCCAGCTAGCGTTCAACCCCACGCAGGAGGGTCTCGCCGAGATGGAACGCAAGTGGCGGAGCCTCGGTGAGGACGACCTGTTCCCCGGCGGCCGCTTCCGGGCGAGTTGGGCCCGGATGTTCGTACGCGGCAGCAAGATCTTCGAGAACTCTGGCCTTCGCCGGATGATCGAGTCGACACTCGGACCGACGACCCAGATCGAGGATGCCCAGGTGCCGCTCGGGATCGTGGCGACCGATATCGATACGGGGGCCGAGCGGCTGTTCACCTCGGGCCCGCTGACCGAAGCGGTGCTCGCATCCGCCGCGATGCCCGGTGTCTACCCGCCCGTCGAGATCGACGGCCGTACCTACACGGACGGTGGCGTATCGAACAACGTTCCGATCGCTCCCGCCGTCGAGATGGGAGCGACCACTCTCTACGTCTTGAACTCGACCTCGCACACGAACCAGCGCCGCCCGCTCGTACGGCCGATGGACTACTTCTTCCACGCGTTCACGCTGGCGCGTGCCCAACGGCTCACGATCGACATGCGGATCTATGCAGACCGGGCGAACCTGATCATGATCCCCACTCCGGCCCTCGATTTCTTCGTGCCGTTCGCATCCATGGAGCACACGGATCGGTTGATCGATGCGGCGTACCGTCATGCGAAGAAGTTCCTCGCCGGCCAGCTGACGCTAGCCGAGAGTGGCGTTCAACCCGATGTGGAGGTCGCACATCCCGGGAAGTAGTCTCGGCGACATCGTGGCTGATACCGAAGAACGTATCGACGAGCAGGGCGAAGCGGGGGCCGAGCGCATGGGCCGCGTAGCTCGCTTCGATAACCCGACCGATGCGATGTCGCCCTTCGAAGCGGCGTCCTATTTCTTCCACAATTCCGCCGACCGCCTCGGGTTGCACGACGACATGCGCGAGGTCCTCGCCACGTCCTACCGCGAGCTCGCCGTCCAGGTGCCGGTGCGAATGGATGACGGCCGGATGGTGATCTATCGAGGTTTCCGCATCCAGCACAACGGCGCCCGCGGTCCATACAAGGGCGGCATCCGTTATCACCAGTCCGCCGACCTCGACGAGGTCCGCGCTCTGGCTGCTCTAATGACGTGGAAGAACGCGCTGATCGATGTTCCATACGGCGGCGCGAAGGGTGGCGTGCAGTGCGAACCGGGGCTGCTGTCGAAGACCGAGCAGGAGCGGCTCACGCGCCGGTTCACCGAGATGATCAGTTACGTCATCGGCGTGAACCGCGACATCCCTGCGCCCGACATGGGCACGAACGCCCAGACGATGGCGTGGATGATGGATGCCTACGGCAAGAAGTATGGGTACACGCCGGGGATCGTGACCGGCAAGCCGGTCGAGCTAGGTGGGTCACCCGGCCGCGAGGAAGCGACGGGCAGGGGGGTCATCATCTGTGCCGAGCAAGCCGCCGCGCGTAAGGGTCTCAACTTCGAGGGCGCGTCGATCGCGATCCAGGGCTACGGCAATGTCGGTTTCTGGGCCGCCGCGATAGCGGCCGAGCAAGGTGCCAAGGTGGTGGCGGTGTCCGACGTGGCCGGTGGGACCTACAACGACAAAGGGCTGGATCTGCAGGAATTGGCCACGCACCGCCAGGGTGCGGTCTCGGTCAACAACTTCCCGGGCGGTGAGCCGGTCTCGAACGAGGAGTTGCTGGAGCTCCCGTGCGACATCCTCATCCCCGCCGCGATCGAAGGCGTCATCGACACGAAGAACGCCGACGCGATCCGGGCCAAGATGGTCGTCGAGGCCGCGAACGGGCCCACGACGCCGGCTGCCGACCGGATCCTCGCCGACCGAGGGGTAACCGTGGTGCCCGACATCTTGTGCAACTCCGGCGGGGTCACCGTGTCGTATTTCGAGTGGGTCCAGAACATCCAGTCGTTCCGCTGGGAGCTCGACAAGGTCAACGACGAGCTAACGAAGAGGATGTCCCGGGCCACCGAGGCCGTATTCGCCCGGGCCGAGACCGACCAGAACACCCTGAGGGAAGCCGCCTTCGACATCGCCGTGGAACGGGTAGCGCACGCCGCCGAGATCCGCGGCTACGTCTAGTAGCCGCCCCATCGCGGGATTTTCCAAGCTCGAATGACCCAAAGCTCTTAGAGCAACCTGTGGTCCGGGTGGTCCGGGCGGTCAACGCTCTGACCACGCCGACCACACCGACCACACCGACCACGCCGACCACGCCGACCACGCCGACCACGCCGACCACACCGACCACGCCGACCACACCGACCACGCCGACCACGGGCTTGTGAGTTCGCACCTGTGGGTGGTCGGTCCGCCCAAGGACCGCGCATGGCTCTCGTTTTGAGTCGGTCGCTGGTAGTGGTGACAGTGGTGTCGGTATCTGCACCGCGGTGTCGGAACCTGTACCACTGTCACCACTCGCTCGAGGGCCTCGGAAACGAGACCCACTGATGCTGAGTCGATAATTGCCGGCATGGAGTTCGACCCGGCGATCAGGGCCTACCACGACCAGGGGAAAGAGCGAGACCGTGGGCCGAGCCCCGCCGGGTAGGCCCAGCGTCCGTTGCTGACGGCGCGGGGGCATGCGGCTACGTGCCGTCGTCGGGCGGAAAAAAATCCATTCGAAATTCGGACATAGGCCGCGTCTGGGCTGCTCACGGACCCTTTTTCTTCGCGTTCGTGAAGGAAAGAACATCGAGGGGAAGAACACCAGAGCAGCGGATGCAATGGACCCCCGAACCACAGCACACCGGACGAGAGAAAAGGACGACGGAGATGAGCGCACGGTCTTGTGGCTGGATGTCTGGCCCGAAGGACGCGACGCTGAAGGTGCCGGCAGCGAAGTGGTGGCTGGCGATCTCCAGGGACGTCCTCGCCAAGGATTACCGACGTCAGATGATGACCCTCCGACCTGCAGTTACTTGTCACCGCACGCCGACGTTCGTCTCCCCCCTAGCCGGACGCTCGGTCTAAGCACCACAAGGGCCGTCCCCCTCGGCCCCTAGGATTGCCCCCTCGTCTCACTAGAGGGGGCATTTCTATGTCAGTTGAGAACCATGTCTGTTGAGAAATCGATCGACCTGACCGCGACCGGTGCAACGATCGAGGAAGCGGTAGCCGAAGCGATCCACCGAGCGTCGTTGACCGTGAAGGGCCTCACGTCGTTCGAGGTCGAGCACATCGAAGGCACGATCGACTCGGGCGAGCCGACCTACCGGGTGCGTGTCCGGATCGACTTCGTCATCAAAGAACGCGTCCACGAGTAGCTCGGATACTTGCTCCAGCATCGCCGGCGCGAGCCGGCACCCGGTGTATTCCGCCTCGTCCTGGGTTTGCCGTGGCCGGGGTTGGATAGCGTCAACGCGTACCTCCTCGAGGCCTCCGACGGTTGCACTCTCGTCGACGCGGGGATGTTCCTGCCCGACGAGGACGATCAGGGCTGGGGCGACATCGAGGCCGCGTTCGAGGCGATCGGACACCGGCCGAAGGACGTAACCCGGCTCGTCATCACCCACACCCACATCGACCACTACGGGATGGCGGGTCGATTCATGGCGGAAACGAGCTGCGAGCTGTGGGCCCACAGCTCGGCCGATACCGACATCGACCTCTACAAACATCCCGAGGAACGCACCCGCCGCCTGCGCGAGCTGTTCTCCGACCATGGAGTGACCGAGGACGAGCTCGCCGAGCTGACGCAGTTCGAAGACTGGTCGCGCTTCATCTCCGAGGCCGTGACGCCGTCGACCCACGTCGACGAGGGCGACGTCGTCGAGGTCGGCGATCGGCGCTGGGAGGTCGTCCACACGCCGGGCCACTCCGCGAACCACATCTGCTTGTGGTCGGCGACCGACCGGCTGCTGATCACCGGCGATCACCTCCTACCGACGATCACGCCCCACATCGACTACGAACGCCACGAGGACGCCGATCCCCTGAAGGACTTCATCGAGTCGCTCGCGAAGGTCGAGAAGCTCGACCCTGCGATCTCGCTGCCCGGCCACGGAAGCCCGTTTGAAGAGGGGGCCGAGCGCGCCCGCATCATCGCGCGCCATCACGAGCGCCGCCTGGGCTCGATCCTCCAGGTCGTCCGTCACGAGGCCCACACGGCCGAGGAGATCACTCAGGAGATCTTCGGCTCGACGCTGCTGAACTTCCAGAAACGCCTTGCCCTGGGGGAGGCGCTCGCGCACATCCGGTACCTGTCGCGGCGCGGCGAGATCGAGCGGGTCCGGGACGACACTGGGACGTGGCGTTACTCCAAGGCCTCGCGCCGGCAGGTGCGCGCGATCGACGACTCGTGAGCGGGCCACTATGAGCTGGTCCTCATGAGCATCGTCGTCAAGGACGCGGCCTCGATCGTGACCCTGGAGGGAACCGCCCCCATCCGGCGGGCGGACTACGCGAACCTCGAGGTTCGGCCCGGGGGCTCGGTCACGTGCGCGGACGGGGCCATCACCGCGGTGGGACCGGCCTCGGAGGGCACCGATGCCGTGCTCGACGCCGGAGGGTGCACGGTGATCCCCGGGCTCGTCGACCCGCACACGCACCTGCCGTTCTTCGGGTGGCGTGCCGACGAAGACGCGGCCCGGCTCTCCGGAGTGCGCTACGAGGACATCCACGGTCGCTCCGGCGGCATCTTCCGCTCGGCTGCGCTGCTCGCCGAGGCCAGCGAGAAGCAGGTGATCGCGTTCTCGTCGCGCCTCGCGTTGAACATGCTGCGATCGGGCACGACGACGTTCGAGGCGAAGTCCGGTTACGGCTTGTCGGTCGACGCGGAGCTCCGCCAACTGCAGATCGCGCGCGAGCTTGCCGCCAAGGTCCCGCAACGCGTCGTCACTACGTGCCTCGCCGCGCACGCGATCCCTGAAGGCAAGGACCAAGGGCAATGGATCGGCGAGGCCGCGAACGACCTGCTACCTCAGGCGGTGAAGGACGGGCTCTGTACCGCGGCCGACATCTACGTCGAGTCGATCGCGTTCGCGCTCGAGCATGCCGCGCGCCTGGCCGAGACCGCGAAGGAGCTCGGCATCGCGATGCGCGTCCATGCCGACCAGCTCGCCGACAACCAGACCGGCTCGTTCGCGGTGCGATGGGGCTTCCGCTCCGCCGACCACTTGAACCATCTGTCCCTGGACGGCGTTGATGACATCGCCGGAAGCGACACCGCCGCGGTCCTGTTGCCGGGGGCGACGTTCACGCTCCGCCAGACCGCCAAGCCTCCGGCGCGCGCGTTGGTCGAGGCCGGCGCGATCGTGGCGCTGGGGACGGATCTGAACCCCGGTACGTCGCCGATCTCGTCGCTGCCGTTCGCGATGGCGCTGGCCTGCCGCCTGTATTCACTCAGCCCCCTCGAAGCCCTCGTCGGCGCGACCGTGAACGCGGCCTACGTCCTCGGACTCCACGACACCGTCGGACGTATCGAGCCCGGCATGAGTGCCGACATGGTCGTGATCGACGCCCCGAGCTACGAGCACCTCGTCTACCGGCCCGACGGCGATCACGTCGCTGCGGTGATCATCGGGGGCGAGGTCGCTTACCTCCGGCCCGGCTCCGAGCCCCGGTTGGCGCGCTGATGCGGGGGCTCGGCACCCTGATCAACCTCGCCACCGTGACCGTCGGTGGGATCGCCGGCGTCTACGCCGGGCACCGCTTTCCGGCACGGATGCGGCAGACGATCATGCAGGGCATCGGTCTCGCCACCCTGGCGGTGGCGGTCGTCGGGCTCGAGCCGTTGCTGGACGCCGACCGCGGCCTGAGGCGCGCGGTGATCATGATCGGCGCGCTGACGTTGGGGGCCGTTATCGGTGAAGCGCTCCACCTGGAAGAACGGCTCGAGAACCTCGGCGATCGGCTCCGGCGCAGGTTCGCGCCCGAGGGCGAGACGAAGTCGCAGTTCGTCGAAGGCTTCGTTGTCGCATCCACCGTGTTCTGTGTCGGGCCCCTCACGCTGCTGGGTGCGGTCGAGGACGGTCTCGGGGTCAGCATCCGCCTGCTCGCGATCAAGAGCACCCTCGACGGGATCGCGGCGATCGGTTTCGCGTCTGTCTACGGCTGGGGCGTGCTGGCTTCGTTGTTGACGCTCGCCGTCTACCAGGGCGCGGTGACCGCGCTTGCGGTAGTGATCGATCCGGTGTTGACGACCGAGGTCCTCGCCGAACTCGGTGTGATCGGCAGCTTGCTGGTCTTCGGCATCGGCCTGCGCCTGCTCGAGATCAAAGAGGTCGCGGTCGTGAGCCTGCTACCGGCTCTGTTCCTCGGCCCCCTTGCGGCCGGGATCGTCGATTTCCTGATCTAGACGGGCTGTCTTAGTGGTGCCGTCCTAGCCCGCCGAGGCTCCCGACGAATCCTCCTGCGAGGGCCGTGCGCTAAGCGTCTGATTCGTCGCCCGGCAGCTCGCGAGCATCTTGCCGTTCGTGTCGTAGAGCTCGGCAGCTGCGAACGTGACCTTGCGGGTCTTGTGGACGATGTGGCCGTGCGCACGCACGAGGCCGGGGTGGGTCGGGCGGTAGAACTCGGTGCGCAAGTCGCTCGTCAAGAAGACCTCGCCTTCGTTCAGCAGCGACCACGTCGCCTGACCCATGGCGGTATCCAACAGCGCGGTCACCATCCCGCCGTGGACGATCCACACATCGCCGGCGCGGAAGGAGTGGTCTTCGCTCGGGGACCACTGCAGGATCGAGAAGCCGGGCTTGACCTCGACGATCGACCACCCGAGGTGCTGCCAGATGCCGGGATGAGGGCTGCCCGCCTGCGGCATCTCGGCGAAACGCTGACCCGGCTCCCACGTCTTGGGCTCGTTCATGCGAGCGCTCCTACCACCTCTGAGGCCGCGGCGACGAGGCTCCCGTCCCGGACGAGGTCGCGCACCGCGGTGATATCTGCCGATAGCGACCTGTCCTCGTCGAGCGTCGGCGAGATCGCGCGGATCGCGGCCCGGGCCGCTGCGGTTGCCGGCGAGGGCTCGAGTGGGGCGCGTAGGTCCAGCGCCTGGGCCGCGCCGAGCGCCTCGATCGCGATGACGTGCTCGGTGTTGGCCAGGATCGCCGCCGCCTTCCGACCCGACGTCGCCCCCATGCTCACGTGGTCTTCCTGCCCGGCGGACGTCGGGATCGAGTCCGCGGAGGCTGGGAACGACAAGCTCCGCGATTCCGATACGAGCGACGCCGCGGTGTACTGCGGAAGCATGAAGCCCGACCGCCGTCCCGGATCGCGCGTGAGGAACGCGGGGAGACCGTTGTTCAGGTCGGAGTCGACCAATCGCGCCACGCGGCGTTCCGAGATCGTGGCGTAGCCCGTCAGACAGAGAGCGAGGTGGTCGAGCGCTAGGCCGAGGGCCTCGCCGTGGAAGTTTCCGCCCGACAGAACCTCGCCGCGGCCCGGCATCACCGTGGGGTTGTCGATCGCCGATGCGAGCTCGGCCTCCAGCGTCGCGTTCACATATGCCATGCCGTCGCGGTAGGCACCGTGGACCTGGGGGATGCATCGCAACGAGTACGCGTCCTGGACGAGGTGCTCGGACTCGCGGTGCGACGCCACGATGCCACTGCCGGCCAGGAGCCGGCGGAGGTTCTCGGCCACCACAACCGCCCCGGGATGTTTACGCAGCGCGATCAGCTCGGCGTCGAAAGCCCGGTCGGTTCCGAGACAGGCTTCGAGCGTCATGGCACCGGCGAGGTCGGCCGCCGCCGCAACCCGCATCGCGCCCTCGTAGGTCAGGATGCCGAGCGCGAGCATCATCTCGGTCCCGTTCACGAGCGCGAGACCTTCCTTGAACGACAGCGTGAGCGGCTCGATCCCGGCACCCTTGAGTGCGTCGGCCCCCGGAACCACGGTCCCGTCGACCTCGGCAAAGCCTTCGCCCATCAGCGGGAGCGCCAGGTGCGCCAGCGGGGCGAGGTCGCCGGATGCACCGAGCGATCCCTGGGACGGCACGACCGGAGTGATGCCGGCGTTCAGCAGCGCGGCGATCCGCTCGACGAGCTCGTAGCGAACGCCCGAGATCCCGAACGCGAACGTCCGCGCGCGCAGCAGCAACATCGCACGCACGACAGATCGCTCGAGCGGAGCACCGACCGCGGTTGCATGCGATCGCACGATGTCGGCCTGGAGACGCTCGATCTCGTGTGGGTCGATCCGAACGTTCGCAAGGTCGCCGATGCCGGTGTTGATCCCGTACACCGCGGCCCCCGAAGACGCTGCGTCCTCGACCACCTTGCGTGAAGCGGACATCGTGGCGGCCACATCGGGCGCGATCTCGACGCGCTCGTTACCGCGCGCGACCCGGACGATGTCATCGAAGTCGAGGCGTTCACCTATCATCGGCACGCCGAGAACCTACCGGGCCGAAGGGAACCAGTGGCCGAGAGCAAGCAAGACCGGGAATTGATCGAGCTTCTGAACGAGCTCCGCGTTGCCCTCCCGGGGGTCCAGGTCCTGTTCGCGTTCCTGCTGGCGGTGCCGTTCACCCAGCGCTTCGCCTCCGTCACGGACACTCAGAAGGGCGCCTTCTTCATAGCCCTTCTAACCACCGCGATCGCATCGGCGTTGTTGATCGCCCCGAGCTCGTACCACCGGATCCAGTGGCGTCAGTACGACAAGGAAAAGCTTCTGGTGATCTCGAATCGGTTGACGATCACAGGCTTCGTCTTCCTTGCCATCTCGATGAACGCGGTGGTCTTTACGATCACCGATGTGATGTTCGGCGGCCCCGTCTCGACGTACGTTTCCATCGCGATAGCTCTCGTCTTCGCCCTCCTGTGGTTCGTGTTGCCCCTGTATCGCAAGGCGAAGACCGACGACTGACACGCGGGCGTTACGACCCGATCTCCTCTACGTCGATGGACGGTTCCGTCCCGACCTAGCGGTCGTGATGGCGGACGACCGGATCTCCGAGGTCGTTCCCGGCGATCGGATCCCAGATGGCATCGAGACCGACATCTGGCCCGGACTCGCGGTCGTTCCCGGCACCGTGGATTCCCACGGCCACGCGTTCCAGAGTCTGTTCAAGGGCTTCGCCGACGACCGCACGTTCGAGGACTGGCGCGATGCGGTGCTGTATCCGTTCTCCGAGGACCTGAGCACCGATGACATCTACACGGGCGCGCTGTTCGCGTTCACCGAGGCGTTGTTGGCCGGAGTAACGACGGCGGTCGACTTCTTCTATCTCCACGATGACGGCAACTCCAATGCCGAAGCTGTGATCAGGGCCGCGCACGATGCCGGCATCCGGCTCGTCTTCGCACGGGCGTTCTACGATCCCGACGCGCCGACGAAGGCCCCCGCGCGCTACCGCGAGGATCCGGCCGATGCCGCCGAACGCACCCGCTCGCTGGCGCGCGCCCATGCCGGTGACCCCCTGGTGTCGGTGCAACCGGCTCCGCACTCGTTGCACGCGGCTTCACCCGCGACGATCCGGCTCGCCCTCGAGGTCGCCGACGAGCTCGACGTCCCCTGTCACCTCCACCTCGCCGAGGCTCGCTACGAGCGCGACATGATCTCGGAGCGCTACGGCGTCAGCCCCGTTCGCCTTCTCGCTCGGGAGGGGTTGCTCGGCCCCCGCTTGGTCGGGATCCACAGCGTGTGGGTCGACGACGACGAGATCGAGCTTCTCGCGTCATCGGGAACCGCGATCGTGCATTGCCCGGGAGCGAACGCGTTCCTCGGTGACGGCATCGCCCGGGCCGCCGAGATGATGGAGCGCGGCGTTCGGGTCGCCCTCGGTCCCGACGGTGGGTGCGCGAACAATCGTCGCAGCGTGTTCGACGAGATGCGCATGGCGTCACTGTTGACGAAGGCCCGGCTCGAGGACGGCTCGGCACTGCCGGCCGATGTCGCGTTCGATCTCGGGACCCGCTCCGGGGGAGAGGTCCTCGGCCTTCCGATCGGCTGCATCGTCCCCGGCATGCATGCCGACCTCGTCGCCCTCGACACGACCGACCTGTCGCTCCAGCCCCCGGCCAACCTCGAGCGCCACCTCGTCCACTCGATGCAGCCGACGGCGATCGCACGCGTGGTCGTCGGGGGCCGGGTGGTGGTCGAGCGAGGGGTCCCCACCGGGATCGATCTCGACGAGCTGAGAGCCCGGATCGCAGCCACGACTGGACGCTGGACCCGCCCCGACTGAGCCCGGCTTTCCGGTTGGCCGAGCTCCCGAACCGGCCGGTCCGGAAAACTCGAAAGAAAAGGTCCAAACCGGAGCAACTTCGGACATCTCTGCGACGTCTAATGGGTACAGGGATGGCGGAAAGGGGCATGTGATGCGGCGGCTCGCTCTAGTGGTTGCGGCAGGTTCTCTGCTCGTGTTCGGAACGTCGGCGTTCGCCGGCGGTGTTCCCCCAAGCAACGTTCCATCGGCCAATGCCGGTCTGGATCAGTTCGCGTTCGCAGGCTGGACGACCACCGAGGATGGCATCAAGGTCATCTACTTCGCGGCTGGCTTCAACCGTGCGCCGGCCAACAAGATGTCTGTCGGTTTCATCGGGCGCGCCGAGTGCCGGAAGGTCGATCACCACGGCCACACCCGGATGATCTGCCGGGGCCGAGCACGTCCCACCGAGCTCGCGCCGGGCGAGTTCCTCGTCGACCCGAGCCTCCAGGGTGCCCAGATGACGGTAGAGCGCGACGGAGTCACCCATTCGGTTTCGTGGACGGGCCGCGGCACCGCACCGGAGCCGTTCTGGCACCAGCATGCAGGCAGCGACGTAGGCGTCCTCGTCATGGCGTCGATGTCTCGCCGGGCAGACGCCAGCGCGACGATCTACGAGACCCAGCTCGAACCCGGACGTCCCGGATTCATCGCCGAGGGTGCGTTCGCAGAGGCGTACCTGTACGCGAACGACGCGCTGGACTTCGGCGACGTCGAGATCCGCAACGGGGTGCTCCACTACCGCACCGTCCTTCGTTAGGTGCCCCCACCCCCTTCTTCTCTTATGACCGACCTCTACAGGGTCGTTTGTAAGAAAAGAACGACGTCAGTCTCGGACGCGCGGCTCCATCGGTAGCTTGACCCCGCGCTCGCGCGCGACGTCGATGGCCCGGCTGTAGCCGGCATCGGCATGGCGGATCACGCCGGTGCCCGGGTCGGTGTCCAGCACCCGCTCCAGCCGGCGGGCCGCATCTTCGGTTCCATCGGCGACCACGACCATCCCGGCGTGGATCGAGTAACCGATGCCGACGCCACCACCGTGATGGACCGAGACCCAGTGCGCGCCGGCAGAGGTGTTCAACAACGCGTTGAGGATCGGCCAGTCGGCGATCGCGTCGGACCCGTCGATCATCCCTTCGGTCTCCCTGTACGGAGACGCAACGGAGCCCGCGTCGAGGTGATCGCGCCCGATCACGATCGGCGCGCCGACCTCACCCGACGCGACGAGCTCGTTGAACTTCAGGCCGGCGCGCGCTCGCTCCCCGTAGCCGAGCCAGCAGATGCGAGCGGGGAGGCCTTGGAACGCGACCCGCTCGGAAGCCATCGCGATCCAACGATGCAACCGTTCGTCGTCGGGGAACAGCTCGAGGATCGCGCGGTCGGTGACCGCGATGTCGTGCGGATCGCCGGATAGCGCGGCCCACCGGAAGGGGCCCTTGCCTTCGCAGAACAGCGGCCGAACGTATGCCTCGACGAAACCGGGGAGGTCGAATGCGTTGCCGACCCCGGCTTTCACGGCCTGGGCGCGGATGTTGTTGCCGTACTCGACGCAGATCGAGCCGGCGGCCTGGAAGCCGAGCCATGCCTCGACGTGGGCCGCGATCGATTCGAGACTGCGCTTCTCATAGGTTGAGGGGTCTGTGCGGCGAAGCTCGAGCGCGTCCTCGTAGGGCATGCCCGCGGGCACGTAGCCGTCGAGGAGGTCGTGAGCCGATGTCTGATCGGTCACAACGTCGGCAGTGAAACCACGGTCGAGCAGCGCCGGCAATACCTCGGCCGCGTTGCCCAAGAGCCCGACGGACAGCGGCGTGCGAGTGGCCCGCGCCTCTTCGACCCAGGCAAGTGCTTCTTCGAGATCGGCAGTCGAGCGGTCGAGGTACCGGGTCATGACCCTGCGTTCGATCCGCGTCGGGTCGATCTCTATGCACAGGGCGATCCCTTCGTTCATCGTGATCGCAAGCGGTTGCGCGCCGCCCATGCCCCCGAGCCCGGCCGTGACGATGACCCGCCCGGCGAGAGTTCCCTCATAGTTTCGGGCCGCGAGCTCGGCGAGCGTCTCGTAGGTGCCTTGCAGGATCCCTTGCGTGCCGATGTAGATCCACGACCCGGCGGTCATCTGGCCGTACATCGTGAGGCCCTCGGCTTCGAGGCGATGGAACTCGTCCCAGTTCGCCCACGCAGGAACGAGCATCGCGTTCGAGATCAGCACGCGCGGTGCGTACGTGTGCGTGCGAAACACCCCGACGGGTTTTCCGGATTGCACGAGCAGCGTCTCGTCATCCTCCAGGGCGCGTAGCGAGGTAATGATCGCCTCGAGCGCGTCGTGATCGCGAGCGGCCTTTCCCGATCCGCCGTAGACGACGAGGTCCTCGGGGCGCTCGGCAACCTCGGGGTCGAGGTTGTTCATCAGCATCCGGAGCGCGGCCTCCTGGGGCCACGACTTGCACGAGATCTCGGTGCCCCGGGGGGCGCGGATGGGTTCGCTCATCGCCTTCCTATACTGCCGCCACATGGCGAAGAAGACGAAACCGGCCGAACAGCGGCCAGTAACTCCAGCAGAAGCCCCAACCCCGGCAGAATCCCCAGCCGATATGTCCGCAGGCTCGAGGCCCACCGAGCCCGGCACCGACCTCCCCAAGCCGCGCCCGAAGGGGGAGCCCGAGAAGGTCATCGAGCTGCGGGTCCTGGTCGAGGCCAAGCTCGCCGAGATGGTCGACCGCTACTTCGTCGACGAGCACGGGAACTACATCCTCGGGATCGCATCGGCCCGGGTGTTCATCGTGCCGACATGGATCGAGAACGGTGCCACCGTGATCCGGGTGTTCGCGATCACGAACCTCGACGTGCCCGTCACGGCCGAGCTCACGAGCTGGCTGCTGGAGAAGAACCTCGAGTTCGTGTTCGGTGGGTTCGCTCTCGATGCGGGGGCCGGGGCGATCTGGTTCAACCACAACATCCTCGGGGACTTCACCCACCCCGAGCAGCTCGAGGCGACGCTGGCGGCCGTCGTCCAGACCGCCGACGAGTACGACGACGAGATCAAGAAGCGGTTCGGGGGCCGTCTCTACGTCGAGACCAAGGACGAATCCGTCCCGACGCCGGCCACCCCCGGGTACCTCTGAACCTTTTTCGCGTTCTTCCTACGCGCGCCGCGATCTTCGGAGGGCGGCCCATTAGGGTACGAACGTCATGAGAGAAACCCAGCCCGGCGTCGAGCTCATCTCCCGCCCCCAGCTCGACTGGGAGGCGCTCGGCCGCTACCTGAAGCATGCCGGTGGCGAGTCCTGGATGGACCTGCGCAAGACCACCGACGACGACGCGATCAACTCGGGCCAGCTGTTGATCGAGGCTGCAGGCCGGGCCTGCTACCGCTCGTGGGACGTCGGGCTGAACCCGAACGTCACCCGCATCCGCAAGGACCAGACGGAGTACTTCACGAACCTCCTGCGCTCCGGCCACGGGTCGGTCCTCGAGCATGCCAACTACTCGTTCGTCATCTACGACGTCAGCAGAGTGTTCACCCATGAACTCGTTCGCCATCGGGCGGGATCGGCGTTCTCGCAGGAGTCGATGCGCTTCGTCCGTCTCGACGAGATCCCGTTCCGGATCCCCGAGTCGATGGAATCGCTGCGGCCCCAGATCGTCTCGATCCTGGAGACCCTCGAGGACTTCCAGATCACGGCTGCCGAGCACTTCGAGCTCGACAAGGAGGGCAAGAACTTCCACGAGAAGAAGGAGATCACCTCCGCCCTGCGCCGCCTTGCCCCCGAAGGGGTTTCGACCGTCATCTTCTGGACCGCGAACGTGCGGACGCTGCGGCACACGATCGCGGCGCGTACCGATCCCGGTGCGGAGGAAGAGCTCCGCACCGTGTTCAACATGATCGGGAATCTGATGGTCCAGGAGGCTCCGTTGCTGTTCGGCGACTTCACCGTCGTCGACGGCGCGTGGACGACCGAGTACAAGAAGGTCTAGCCATCCAGTTCTTCGATCCGCTCGCGTGGGAGATCTTTCCGCGTCTCGAGCTCGGCCCCTTGTCGGTCTCGCCGCACGGGCTCGGTATCGCGATCGGTTATCTGGCCGGTGCGCAGTTGATGGTGCGGCGCTCTCGCCGGCAAGGGGGCCCGGACGAGAACGACATCTGGAACGTTCTCTTCTATGCGTTGATCGGCGCGATCGTCGGAGCGCGGGTCGGCTACGTGCTCGGGCACCTCTCGCAGGTGACCGACGGTGGCGACGACATCCTCGGCATCTTCAAGGTCTGGGAAGGCGGTATCTCGCTGATCGGCGGCATCACCGGTGCCGTGCTGTTCGCGCTGCCGTACATGCTCAAGCGCAGCATGGGCTTCTGGAGAACGATGGATCTCGCGGCCCCCGGGCTCGCCCTCGGCATCGTGATCGGCCGCATAGGCGACCTGATCATCGGCGACCACCTCGGCAAACCGACCGACTTCGCGCTGGGGTGGCGTTGTCTCGGTAGTGATGGGCAGTCACCGACACCGGCGGACTCCTATCTCGGTGCGCTTGGATCGGGGGAGCCGCCGTCGCTCGGATGCTTCGACCTCGTGTTGCACCAGACCGCGCTCTACGACTTCTTCTCGACCCTCGCGCTGCTCGGGGTCCTGCTGTGGCTCGGCAGGAGGGTGCGCAACACCGGTTTCATGATCATCGTCTTCACGTGCTGGTACGGGGCGATGCGCCTGATCACCGACTTCCTGCGCGTCGATCGCCGTTACTTCGGGCTCACGGGCAGCCAACTGATGTCGCTCACGGTCGGGTTGATCTGCCTGTACCTCCTGATCCGCTTCCGGGGTGCTCCCCCCGGGTGGCGCCGAAACCCCGCTCTTCCAGGCGGGCCCGGGGAGGGCCCCAACGCCGGGGCGCCCGCCCCTGCGCCCGTCCCCGCCGGGGCTCCGGCTACGTACGGTGACATAGAGCCCGATCTAAGCCGCGAACCAGGCGCCCCCGACGACTCTCCGTAGTCGCAAATCCCGGCAGCCAGGCGGGGAAGGTGGGACGATACGCCTGAGTAGAGCCGAGCCGAGCGTGAGCAAGGCACCGGAGAGGAGCGTGGGAGATGGCCGACACGTACAACGGCTATTGCGTGAAGTGCCGTGAGAAGCGGGACTTCGAGGGCGAGGTCAAAGAGCTCGCCAACGGTTCCAAGGCAGCGCAGGGCCAGTGCCCGGTGTGCGGGACCAAGATGACCCGCATGCTGCCGAAGAACGCCACCTAGGCAGCCCAGGTTTCGAGACCGATCTGGGTTTCAAGACCAAGTTCTCTAGGAGGGCCGCTACCCGTGAGGGAGCGGCCCTCCTTCGTCTTTCTGCCGCACCCTCCGTGCTTGAACCCTTGCGCCGGTAGGCTGCCGCGCATGTCAGCGTCAGGCGGCTCCGACACGTCGCAGCCGGTGTCGATCTCCTTCGAGAGGGACGGCGACGTCGCCATCGTCACGATCGAACGCGCCGAGCGGCGCAACGCCCTCGACGCAGCTACCGCCACGGCGCTCGCCGAGGCGTTGACCACGGCGGGGCAGAGCGCCCGGGTCGTCATCGTCACCGGCGCCGGCAAGGCGTTCTGCGCCGGAGGCGACCTCGAGGAGCTCGAGGCCTGGAGCACCAAGTCCCCCGAGGAGATCTCCAGCACGCTCTACGGCTCGTTCCAGGCGATGGTTCGGGGCATCAGGCACTCGGACGCCGTGTTCATCGCGGCGATCAACGGAGCCGCCGTGGGGGCCGGGATGGACCTCGCGCTCGCGTGCGACCTGAGGGTCGCCGCGGAGGACGCTCGCCTCGGCCAGGTGTGGGTCCGCCTCGGCGTGATCCCCGGGACCGGGGGAGCGTTCCTCACCCAGCTCCTCGCCGGCAGCACGAAGGCCGCAGAGCTGTTGCTGACCGGCGATCTCATCACCGCCCAGGAAGCGCTCGACTGCGGCCTCGTGAACGCTGTCGTCCCCCGCGCCGGATCCTCGAACGAAGCCGTGCTCGGCGAAGCCCGGGCCCTAGCCGAGCGCATCCTCCGCCACCCCCGAGACGGCGTGATCGCCAACAAGCGCGCGCTCGCAGCAGTCACGAACCCACCCCTCGACCAGGCGCTCGAGCACGCGGCCGAGGTCCAGGGCGTCCGCTTCACGAGCGACGAGTTCAAGGGCGCCGTGAGAGCCGCCCGCTCCAAGGCCTGATCTAGCGCCGAGCCTTCCTGCGGCCTCCTGACCGGTCGGGCGCGCCGGGTCGCCCTCCCTATCTCCTCATAGGCCCCTTGGTTTCGTGGGGGAACCCTGAATGGTGACAGTGGTGACAACTCACCCTCTCTGCGGTGGCACCCCGTACTGAGTGGTGACAGTGGTGTCGGTACCTGCACCGCGGTGTCGGTACCTGCACCACTGTCACCACTCGCGCGGTCCGTCTTGAAAACAGAGAACGACGTCATCCCAACCCGTCCGCCCCGACCGCTCGAAAAACGTGGATTCTTCGCGATTCGGTCACGTTCCGTGGTCGTACGGATACTTTCTGCGACCTTTCTTGCTTGGTCTGGCAGGAACCTCCAGGCCGGAAACGAACTGTAGTCATACGAACGCAAGGAGTGACTACAAAGGAGATCGAAGATGGCCCGTCAGATCAGGATCCGCAAGTCGACCCGCCGCCCCCCCAGCAGCCTCTTCACCGCAGTGCTGTCCGTCATCGCCCTCGTGGCGCTGATGGCCACGCCCGCGCTGGCCCACCACAAGACGGACCACCAGAACGGCCCGGGCTCATCCAACGATCGCGCCGAGACGGCCAAGCCGACCTCGAGCGATCACGACGGTGATGCCGACTCGAGCACCTCGACCGCGTACACCGAGGACAACGACACGAACGACGGCGGCACCCCGAACAACGTCGCCGACGAGGGCGACAATGCCCACCCGTCCGGCAAGGACCGTTCGGTGGAGAGCGGCAACTCCGGGAACCAGGGCAAGTCCGAGTCCAACCCCGACGACTCCAAGGGCCCCATGCGTTACGAGGGTGCTCTCGGTGACGACAAGCCGAACGGTCCCGGCGGCACCGACCTCGCCGACCAGGACGGCAACAACGGTTGTGGCAACGACGACGACTTCGACGACGACAACAACGGTTGGTGTGGCAAGCCCAAGAAGACCGAGACTCCCGCTCCATCCGTCATCGTCAGCCCGACCACCGAGACCAAGGTCTGCCCCAAGAACACCGACCGTGCCGGTGAGCCGATGACGACCTTCGAGGACTGCAACGACAAGGCCGACGACAAGGATGACGACGTGCTCGGTGTCGTGATCCGGAAGGCGACCCCGAAGGTCCAGGCGAACCCCGCCCAGGTCCTCACAGCGCAGGTCGCACCGGCCGCCACGCAGGGTGCAGTGCTTCCCTTCACCGGCGGCAACGTGACGATCTTCGCAGCGCTCGGTCTCGCACTGATCGCTCTGGGCGCGCTGACCCTGAAGCGCCGCACCAACGAGAGTTAGTCAAGAACAGCACAACCAGAACCACACCGACGACCGCAAGGAAAAAGGAGGGGCCGGTTTCCGGCCCCTCCTTTCGCCTTCTCTGATCGGCTGGTTACTCCAGGTTCGTTGGAACTTCCTCCGCTGGAGCCGGGGTAACCGCGGGGTTGTCCCACACGAGCATGTTCTGTAGCAGCGTGTAGCCCGTGTAGGTGACCGCGTAGTTCTGCAACCCGTAGGGGTGGAAGAACTCTTCGCTCGGCTGCGGCAAGAGCGCGCCGAGGAAGCGGATGCGGCCGGAACCGAGCGGCAGCTCTCCGTAGGCCGTCTGGCCCCCCATCTCACCGGTCGTTGTGCCGCCCGCAGATTCCCAAGCAGCCTGATTCACACGCCAGTTCGGTGCTTGACCTCCGCCGTCGGGGAT
>Ga0299913_10000536_pt1 | contig 24657 bp, 26 predicted proteins | sample RVTome_9_FD_201360 | JGI IMG/M metagenome (GOLD analysis project Ga0299913, IMG submission 201360) | Soil microbial communities from uranium-contaminated site in the Upper Colorado River Basin, Wyoming, United States - RVT155D38 (version 2) ... | reverse complement strand
GCCCTCGTGCCGAAGATGCTGACGCCGAGGCCGCCCTTGAACTGCACCTCGGGGGATGCGCCCGTGATCTTCACGTGGACGCCATCCGGCGAGGCCTCTACACGCGGGGAAACTCTGGTTTCGCCGTTCGCCGCGCAGTCCAGCATCAACGTCGTGGGAACCGTCCCGGGCTGGGTTGGCGTGGTGGTGGTCGCATCGAGAGCGGCGCGACCCAGCTCTTTCAGCACAGCAACCCCGGCATCACCACCAGGACGCTGGAGCCCGATCGCGACCTCCCGCCCACCGTCGAAGATGACGATCGAGTTCATCGCTGAGATGTACGCACGTTCACCGATGCCCGAGATGTCCATGAAGTTGGCTTCATCCGCAACAGCCTTTGCCTCGAAGTCCTGGGGGGAGGAAGTCTCGATCTGTACGCCGACGCTGGAGTACGGACTCTTCGGAACCTCGAACGAGCATTCCGGCCCCGATCCGGGGAGCCTCATCCCTAACGGCGGGACGAGGCCAGAGGATTCGACGGTTGAGCCGACCGCCAGAGCGACCTCTTCACTCGTGAGCAGGGAACACGGGTCCTGCACGAAGGCGAGTTCATGTCCTGCCTCTGCCGGGTCGAGCGTCAACGTCAACGTCGCCCCGTACATCGTTGCGCCAGGCTGCACGCTGAGCACGTTGATGAAAGCTCGCAGGTAAGCCCTCGACACGGCTGTACCACACGCTGATACGGTTTCGGACGTGTCGCGCACCTGAGTCCGCAACGACCCGTTCTCGATCTCGTAGGTGCCACCTATCCGGTTGCACCCCGAGTCGGCCGTGAACTCGCCGTCCCGGAACTGCAGCGTCATCCACGAGTGTTCCGTCCCACGAACGACCGACGCGCCGTCAATCGTCATCCAGACCCACGAAGTGCCATCGAGATGGCTGACTGGAGCAGGCGAGGGCTCCGTAGAGCGGAGGTCCTGTTCTCCGAACGCCTGAACGGCGAACAGGATCCCGCCGAACGCTACGGCTGCCGCCACGAGCGCAGCGGCGATGCGCTGTCCCCGAGGTGGCGTCGGCTCCCGCAAGCTGCCGCCGGAAGGCAAGTCTTCGCTGCGCGAGGCTGCGCGGTCCCACACGTCCGGTACCGGTACGCGATCGACAACGCGAAGACGATCTCCGAGATCACCCATAACTGTCTCCCAGCGAGCGACGAAGCTCGGTCCGCGCGCGGAAGAGGTGCACGCCGACCGCAGATCGCGACGATCCGAGCATGACTGCAACCTCCCGCAGCGTGTACCCGGCAAAGTGATGCAGGATCACCGCCGAACGCTGCATGGGACTGAGGTTTCGCAGGGCGTCGAGGACATCGATGACCTCGTCCCGATAGCTCTCGGGCTCGACCACATCCGGAGCCCCATGTCCCCGCTCCTTCCGGTCGGCAAGGTCCCCTCGGGCAATCATGAACGCCGCCTTCCACACCCACGCCCCGGGTGATCTCACGTCGTCACCACGAGCGATTCCCTGCGCGAACGCCTCTGCCATCGCGTCACTGGCCATCTCGCCATCCCCCGTCAGCAGCAGCAGCGATCGCCAAAGACGCGTGCTCTCGGTCCGGTACACGTCTTCCCAGGTGCTCCGCTGCCCTGTCCCCACGTGAGCATCTTGCTCCACGGTGATACGGGGCCGATATGGGCGCATCGTTTAACAGCGATTCCCCGACCGCCGGAGTCACCGGCTCCGCGCCCGATAGCGGCTTTCCTCGGCGTGATCAGGACAGCCGCTCGCCGAGCCTTGCGGACCCCAGTGCGTCGCCATATGTTCGACGTCGTGAAGACTCAGCACCCGCAAGTCGCTCGCTCGGGGTTCGCGATCGCGGCGGGTGCGGTCGGGCTCGCTGTCGATTTCGCATACCTCGCCATCATGCTCGACGAGCAGGAGTGGAAGTCGGGACGGGTCGCCGTCGTGTTCCTCTTCGTCCTCGCGACCAGCGCGCTCGCGCTCGTCGGCGGGGCGGCACTCACGTTGCCACCGCGAGCGAGAATCATCGCTCTCGGGGCGGCGACGGGTGGGCTGCTCACGGCTGGCGTGCTCGGCATCTTCTCCATCGGTCTTCCCCTGCTGATCGCTGGCGTGTTGTGCGCCTTGGGGTCGAGCAGCATCCTCCGCGTGTCGCGGCCCGTGCCTGCGGGGGTGCCGCTGCTCTCGACAGTCGCGGCGGTCGGGTCTGGAGCCCTCCTGCTCCTCGGTATCGCGATCACGTAGCGAAGACGTCGCGGCACCGCGAACGCCATAGGGCGATGTTGAGGTCGCTCTGCTCGAATACCCGGTGGACTCGTTTTGCGTCGTCAATGTTGTGGGTCGATACTCGACGCATGAGCATCCGACGCGCCGTATTGATCCTGACCGCGATCTCCGTGCTCGTGCCCGCTTGGACGATCGCCCCTGTCTTCCGCATCGTGTTTCGCTCGACGACGACGCCTTGACTCTTCGACAGATGATCAAGTACGGCGAGACCGGCGAAGCCCGGTACGACTATCTGTTCCTCGGGCGCGTGAGGCGCATCCGGGACCTGGGGGCCGAAGGAGCCCGCGTGACGTTCCGTGTGCGCGTTCGCGAGGTGCCTTTCGGCGATCCGAGACGTTGGGTCGGGACTTTCGACTGGGTCGAACCGCCAGGCGTCTCGTCCTCCGTCGAGTTCGACTTCAAGCGTGGCGGTCGGTACGCCATCGTGGCACGACTCCGGGACGACGGTCTCTTCGATCACAATGCGCCTTGCCGGCAGACCGCGCGGCTTCCGCAACACACTTCCGGGCGCTCATCCACCTGAGTCGCCATGGTTGAGCGCTCGGCATGCGAGGAACCAACGGATAGTGGGCGCTGAGGGGCTCGAACCCCCGACCTTCGCCTTGTAAGGGCGGCAAGGACCCGCGGGTAGAGGCGCTGAGCTGCGCGAATGGTGTTCCGTTGAGTACCGTACCGTACCGCGGAGTACGTCTGCGTTGTTACGCAAGAGCTGCGCGAGCGACCTCCTAGTAAAGGCAGAGGGGCTCGGGCCAGGCGTAAGTCACCGATGCGACGAGCGCCCTTTCACCCCCCCTTTCCACGACTTGGTCTCCCGTGACGTGCTCGAAACCTGCGCCGAGGATCGAAAGGACGGAGTCCGGTTGCTGAGGCGGCTGTGCGCCGATTGGTACCCCGATGACGTGCTGACCGATATCGGCGTCTGTAGTGATCGTGATCGAGACGCCCGGGTTGTGCGCCCCAGACACCTTGTCGCAGGCGCTTCTCGACGCTCGGACGATCATCCGTCCAGCCTCCACGGCCGAGCAACACATCCCTCCTCTGTCCGTGCTCGTCAGGGAGAGTGTGCCGTCGGGGAGGTTGGTGAGTGCCACGATCCTCACCGCACCGTCTGAGCCTCCCTCGAGGGGTTCGGGTGCGTCGGGAAACAAGATCCAGTAGCCGGATGTGGGGGGCTTCGGATACTCATTCGAGTTGGGCCCTTGTGGTGACGAGCCGCTCTGTTCGGACTCATCGCGACCTGTCAGCGTCAGAGTTCCGAGGGGTGAGGCGAGCCCTAGGTCCGGAACGCAGGCGACCGCTGCATACGTGCCGTCTGGAACCCGATCGAGGTTCCCGAACCCGAGCGGCAGCTGGACGGCATCGCCCGGGGCAACGTTGTACGACTTCCCCGTCCCGAAGACTGCCCCATGGCCTTGTGCGACCTCCTCACCGCTCGCCGGGTCGAGCAGATGGACGATGCCCCAGTACTCCCCACCCTCCTCATCGATCCACGGTTCGTCCCGCTCGTTCACGAGCCAGATGCCCTCCTGCAAGGCTCCCCGGTCGTAGACGATCTCGCTCCTCCACTCAAGGCGCAGTCCCTCGCCTCGCTGCATCACGGTCTCGCCGATTGGGAGGAAACCCCAACCCGATGCACGCCACTGTCCCTCGTACTTCGCGAACGCGACGTAGTACCAACGGTCCGACCCTGCATCGTCCGGCGCGGCTAGGACGACCCTGTCCTCTCGCTCATACACCTCCCGCCAGCCGTCCGCAGGCTTGGATGAGGGATCGGGGCCTTGTCTGTAGAAGTCCAGCAACGCATCGCGCGGGACGGAGGCGAGGTCAAGCAGGGGGAAGCCCTCCTCGGCGAGCGACGACGTTTCGATCTCATAGTCAGCGAGGGCGACGAGATCGGGGCGCGTTGCCTGGCCCTCATCCTCCGAAGTTCCGCAGATCGTCGCGGGGTTCGGACCGGCCGGACCGGATGCATCCGTCTCACCGAACCCCGACTGCACGAAGGTGAACGTCGCGCCCGCCAGTGCGATCGCCACGATCGCGGCAACAACACGCGATCCGGTCGGCCGAGCGACATCCTCGCCGAGCCTAGGAATCCGGGGACCTTCCAGTGCCGCGGCACGCAGCTTCTCCATGTCGGGCTCCACCCGGCCGATCTGACCTACCGTACGCCGCCAGCGTTCACTCATCATCGTCGTCTCCTAGGAGCTGGGCCAAGCGTCTGCGGCCCCGCAGCAGCTGCACCCGCACCACGCCGGAGCTGGTGCCCATCAGCTGCGCGACCTCCTCGACCGGGAGGTTCGCCTCGTACCGAAGGACGATCGCCGCGCGCTGCCCTGGGGAGAGCCGTGCGAGGACGTCGAACAGCTCCACGAGGCCGGGATCGTCGTCGAAGCTGCTGTCCAGAAGCCGGTCCGTCGTGGGCGCTCTCCTGAGTTCAGCAGCGGCGAGCCGGAAGGCCACCCGGAAGACGTAGCGAGCAGGATCACGGACACTCGTGCCCGACTCCAAGGTCCTCGCGAACGCTTCAGCCACGACGTCATCGGTGATGTCGCTGCGGCCAGCCGTGTACGCGAGGATCGCGCGCCACAGGCGCGGTCCGACCTCTCGATACAGCGCATCGAAGTTCGCATCCTCTCGCAGGCGCACCTCCACACCTTTACAGAGCGATGGGAGGGCCGTGGCGTTAACGGCCTCACCATGTCCAGAGGCGGGCCGAGGGCCTCGAACCCCAACCTTCGCCTCGTAAGGGCCGGCAAGAATGCGCTGGTAGGCGCGCTGAGCTGCGGGAACGGTGCTCCGTTGAGTCCCGTCCTGTACCGGGGAGTACCGCGGCGTTGTTACGCACGAGTTACGCGCCGACCGTCGAGGGAACGCCACTCCCGCCAGATGTGGCCGAGCGTGCATCATGAAGACCTGCACCGCTCATCTGCCGTTGGAGACCGGCCACAGCGTCCACGACTTCCACGTGTTCGTGTTCAACTATCTCGCCGCAACATCGACGTCATGCACGTCGAAACGGTGGTGGTGAAGGATCCGGACTAGGAGACTTCGATGACGACCCAAGGCAAGGCGCGGCGGGGAGCACTCATCTTCCTGTGCCTGTTGTTTGGCGTGGCGTTGACGGGGCTCGTGGTCAATGCGGCCAAGAACGAGCCCGCTGCTCCCGGATTGCTGGGCACCCCGGACTACAGCTTTGGCCTGAGGAGCATCGGTGATGTCATCCAAGACAGCCAGGCGGTCGTTGTCGCGACGGTGGGCGACGTTCAACCGATCACTCTATCTGGGGAGGTCGCTGCGGCCAATGGAGCGGAGCCTTCCCTGGCCAGCACCACGTTGTCGCAGGTCTCTTTGGAGGTGGAGTCGGTGCTCGTTGCACTCGATGACCAAGCGCCGAAGGACCTTCTGCCTATCGAGGGCGAGCAAATGGTCGCGCTTGCGGGCGAAGCTGAGATATGGCTTGAGAAGGGCTCGAAGCGAGTCTTCTTCCTGCAGTTTGCTGCGGCCGAAGACGGCCTAACCCAGCCATCGTGGTACTTCGACACGCAGCGCGTGTGGTTGCCGGATCAAGCGGGAACCGGATACTTCCCGATCCTTCAAGAGCATCGCTTGTCGATCGTGTCAGGGGCTCAGAAGGGAGATCTGAGCCTTGCATCGGTGGAGCCAGGGGAAGACATCAATCCTGAGATCGCGCCAGTCGTGAGCTTGCCATCGCTGGAGGAACTCATCGCGAAAGAACTCGCCACGAGGAAGGTCGATGTCGCCGGATTCAAGCAGTGGTCCTGGGAGGACGCGTACGCACAACTCCCACATGATGAGGGCCAGCAAACGGACACCGGGCCGACGAACACGCGAACCGGGTAGGGGCCGCATCGTCTGACTTGTCGTCTTTCAGGACTGCCGTCATGCGGCGACAGATGACGTCGCTTGGCCGTGAGGGCGCTGAGTTGAGGGCGTAAGATGCCAACATCTCTCGATGGGGGGGAACGTGATTGCAGCCATCGCCGCAGTGTTGCTCGGTCTGCTCGGTCTCTTGACGTTCTGGTGGTTCCCGACGGCGGGCATACTGTTCGGGCTTCTAGGCGCTGCCACCGGGTTCTTTGGTCGTCGCAGGCTAGCGGTGGGCGTTGGGGACCATACGACTGTGGAGTCGTGGACCACCTTCGGGACCATGTTGGGAGCCGCAGCAGTCGTCGGCTCCGTGCTCATCGTCGTGCTAACGACCACTTAACGCGTAGCTTTCGGAGACGCCTCATGTGGGACTCCGAAGATTAGGTTCACTCGCGATCATCGGTCCACCGGTATCGCTCGGGATCCGACTCTTGCCAGGCGTGTAGTCGGTCTCGCTACTCTTCATCGGTGTCCGGCGAATGCTCGGAGAGCCCACATGCTGCGAGGAACGAACGACAGGCCCATCGCGACGCTACGCATCGGTTGGAGCCTAGACCAATGCACCCGGCAACTGGAAGTGCCCGAGAACCCGCAATCTCAGCATCGCGCTGACACCTCTTGCTCACAAACCAGCGCGATGAGCGCTTCGAGGTACGCCACGTCATCCACAGCGGCGGCTGCTTGTGAAGAATCACCTCCCGCCGCCTCAGCCTCGACTTCCGCGATCTTGTTCTGGAGACGCACAACGACCTCGGCGGGCGTTGTGTTCGTGAAGATGGCCCCCTCGTATCGGATCGCGTCCGCAGCAGTGAGACCGTTGTCACCCGCGATCCGGATGCGCTCCAGCTCTTCGACGCCCGTGCTTCCGGCTCCATTCGCAGACGGGGGCACGTTCCCCTCTCGCGGGATGAAAACGCCATCTCCCTCCGTCAGCACGAGCTCGGATGCGCTGATCGGCGAACATGTCACGACGAACGCCATGCCATCTGGGACGTCGCTCACGAACGGCGTCACGTCGTCGGGCGCGACGGTGTATTGGTCGATCGCAGCCCACTCGGTCGCATCCGCTCCGTCGCCGAGTTCGTTGGCTGCCGCTCGGATGTGCTCCCATGACACAAGATCGACGAAGGCCCCTCGCGGACAGGGCGGCGCGGCAGCATCGAGCTGGCTGGCTCGGCGGTAGCTCTCATCGGGAGAAGGGGTGATGCCCGCTGAGCTCGCCACCGCCTCTTGGATCTTCGCGAGGTGTGCATGGATCTGTTGAGCGTCGCTCAGACCGGAAGGGCCGCCTTCGATCGACGCGACGATCTGACCCGACGGCGCAACGACGTGCGTCGCGGGAACGGCGTCGATGCCCAGTGACTGCACCAGGTCCGGACCGTCGAACGTCGGATCAAAGCCCGGCGTCGCGCCCTCCGCATACCGCTCACGAAGGTACTCACTCAGGTCATCTGGTTCACCCAAGCCGACGCCGATCACCTCAATGTCTTCGTAGGACGCATACTTCTCGCCGAGCTCCTGGAGGAGACGGAGCTGGGTAAGCGTTCCGTCCCAATTCGTGTCCCAGAGCCCGACGATCACCGTCTTCCCCTCCGGCAGTCCCGAGGCGACGGCGTCTCCGTGCGGTGTCGGCGACGCTGTGACAGGGGCGTCTCGCTCGGGTTCCGGTGTTGCCTCCCCCGCTGGTGCGGACAGGTGAGTCCACTCGATCGACGCAGCGCACATCACGACATCTGGCGGCGTCGCGGTCGGATCGAGGAGGTCCGGCAGCAGCTGCCGCATCACGACCTCGCCTTCCCCTTGCCTGCCCACAGGAAGAACCTCGAGGACGCACGTCCCAGGCGTCTCGTGCGAGCGATCGACAACCAGTCGTGAACCGTCCGGCGACCACGCGAAAGAGTTCACGCGGTCACCGGGAACGAGCAAGGTCCGCTCGGTCCCGCCGACGCCGACCACCTCAATCGTCCGCGCAGCACCGTCTTCCGAAAGGAACGCGATGCGTGAACCATCCGGGGACCACTCGGGGCTCCGTGGGGATCCATCCGTAGTAGTCAGCGGCGCGGCGCCTCCGCCGTCCGCGTCCATCACCCACATCTCGGTGACCCAACGGTTCCCTACGAGGGTGACGGGTGTGTACGCGATACGCGCGCCGTCCGGGGACCACGCGAATGATTCGACCGGCACGTCGAGCAGTCGATGCGCGTTCGATCCGTCCGGCGCCATAAGCCAGAGCTTCCCCGGTGCATCACCGTTGTCAGGGTCGTACCGCTGGATGAAACCGATCGACGAGCCGTCGGGTGACCAAGCGAGCTCCGTGACGCTGACCGGTGACGGCTCGCCGGCCGTGCGGATCTCACGGACGTTCGTCCCGTCGCTGTCCATGACGTAGATGGCCTCGTGCCAGTCGTCGCTCGCCCCGTCCCAATCGAAGCCCACAAACGCAATCTTCGTGCCGTCCGGCGACACCGTCGGCGAGAGGTGTGAGCGCGCACCGCTCGTGAGCGGCTCAAGGCCCGAGCCGTCGGGACGCACCGAGAAGATCTGACCCGGAACGTCGGGCAACGGGAGGGTGCCGAAGACGAGGCGCTCCTGCAGGTCGGGTGAAGCGCCGGTGCGGGGCTCGTCCGCCGGCTGTAGGGCGGTGACGCCGAACCCGACGCCGGTCACCGCGACGAGAGCGGCGACGACCAAAGCTGCGAAGCGACCGCCGGTGGTGGGGCCATCCACGGGCCGCTGGCCGTACGGCGGCCGGCCGATGCGCGAAGTGAGATCTGGTGCGTGGAGGTCGTTCAGTCGCTGCAGCTCTCGGTCGAGATCGCTCATTCGGCCACCTCCGAATCGAGGTACGAGCGCAGCCGCCTCCGCCCGACGGACAGATGAACCCGAACCGCCCCAGGCGTCGATCCGATCATCGCCGCGACCTCCCTCGTGGAGTAGCCGGCGTAGTGGTGAAGGACGATGGCGGCGCGCTCCTTCGGACCGAGACGCCGGAGCGCGCGGAGGAGGTCGAGCGGCGCGTCTTCAGCGTCCACCCCTTCGTCCGCCAGATCGCCTCGACGCGCTCGGTCCTTGAGTTCACCTGCAGCGACCCGGAACGCGACGCGCCAGATCCACGCGACCGGGTCACGGAGCGCGTCGCCCCTGCGGAGCGCCTGGGTGAACGCTTCCGCCACGGCGTCGTCTGCGATGGCTCGATCCTGTGCATACGCGAACACCGCCTTCCATAGGCGATCGCTGTGCTGCCGGTACAGGTCTTCAATTCCGGCCAGGGCTCGCCCGTCGTTCACATCCGTCAGCAAACGCACATCCCACCTACCAAGGGACGGATCTGCGCCAGAACGTTAAGAGGTTGATGCACCGACGGCCCGTGACCAGTGGCGCCGTCGGTAATCGGTCAGCCCCGACCTTCGCCTTGTATGGGCGGATGGGAACCGCTGGTAGCGGCGCTGACCTGCAGAACGCTGTTCCGCTGAGTTCCGTCCTGTACCGCTGAGTGCCGCGGCGCTGTTACGAAGAGCTGCGCCCCCGCGAGTCACGGCCGCGTCTCAGGAGTCGGTCGGTTTGCTCCAGCAGGGGTGGCTTGCGGGAGACTCACGGGGTCGTGCTCGGGCGGGATGAGGTTCGGCATCTGCACCGGCGGAACCATCGGAGGGAGCATCTTCGGCAGCTCAACCGCCCGCGTCTTGGGGCGATGGGCTCGAGCCACGTCGGAGGAGGGAGCAGCCGAATGCTGCGAACCCGACGCCACGCTATCGCCAACCGCAGCGGTGCCGAGCGACGACACGATGAGAACGACGATAAGCCGTTTCACCACGCGAGACGTCGAAGAGGCCGTGCGGTGTTGCGGAGCGAGGGCAGATCTGTCGTGCATCACGCTCCGCCGTCGAAGACATCGAGCCCGGAATCAGTGCACACCGTGGCACCGCCGATACTCCACCCCCGGCCCTCGAATCGGGCGAACCCGAATGACGCGATCACGTCACCGTCCCTGACGACGACGACGCTCGCATCGTCCTGATCCGGATAGCCAGCTACACGCACGACGTCGTCGTCCCGCAACCCTTCGATCGCCTGACGCGCGACATCGAGAGGAGGCGGGCCGTCGTCCCTGGCTTCCTCGGCGAAGTCACCATGGATCGACATCGCCTCGTCGCAATCCACCTCCCCATCGACGTACATCCTCGACGGATCGAGCACCTCTACCCCGACCCTTTCGGGTTCCTCACCCGAGGTGTGCCGACTGAACGGCCAGCAACTGAGCGCGAACGGCCCCGGAGCAACGCCGAACGTCCAGCTTGACGGACCGGGGTTCGCGTCGAACCCTCCGACGCTCACGGGCTCGTCGTACTCGTTCAACACGCGGAGGTGCACGCCGTCGGGTTGAGCTTGAACCTGCTCGCTGGAAACGGACATCGTGCCGTCGGATCGGCAGGTCAACTCCACCTTGGTGGGGATGCCGTCCGCGGGTGTCCACGGCCCAGTGGAGCCCGTTGCGGGGGCTCCTGCCTCGGCGCACGAAACCAGCGCGACTGAAGCAGCGAGGAGGATCCGTGAAGGATGGTGGCGCATCGCACAACCTTATGCCGCTTCGGGGATGCCTCGTGACGGCCTGAGCTACGCGAGGCAAGCAGTGTCGACCATGCATCCTCCTCGCCCGATCCTGCGAGCCAGGGCACATCTGGGTGACGACGCGCCTCACCGCTGCGTCGGGAGAGCGGCCAATGGCGGGCATGGATCGCGTCCTACACCCGCCCGCACCGACGCAGGACGCTAGGGGAAAGCTCGTTAGAACTTGGGCTCGTCAGGCTCGTCTGCGGACACGTAGTCGAGTAGGCGATGGCCGAACGCACTGACACCGACTACGGTCAAGGCACCATCCGCGGTAGCGGCTCGATTCAGCGTTCCATGGCGCGCAAGGGCCTCGATGACCGGCTTCAGCACCGTCCTTGCACACGCCTGCGCGCCGGAGCGGTGCCCCTCGCCTACTCGGGCGAGTCGGCCGAGGGCAGCGAAGTGCGGCGAATCAAGGTCGGCAAGGGCAGACATGACTAGCCCGAGGGTGTCGACCTGCGCGTCATCCTCTGTCGCTTGCGCGACGACGCGGCCCATCGCGATGCGCTTCGCGCGCATACTCGTGCGACTCGCGGCGAAGGCACCTGCTACGAGAAGATCTGCCACTCTCTCGTCGCTTGAAAGCACGTCTTGCAGGCGAGAGTGGTCCGACGCGTCGGACACTGCTTGCGCATACTCCTGCACGCGAGCCTTCCGGCGGGCTTTGACATCTTCTAGGATCACGAGCGCGACATCGCCAACCATGGGAATCAAGGACAGCCCTGCCTTCACCGCAGTCTCGTCCCACGACGGTGGGCCCTCCGACCATTCGCGCTCCATCCGCTGAGTTTGCCACCCGCGTATGACACGTGTCGCCGGGGGTGACGCGCGGCCGGATTGACCTGAATGGTGCGCGCACGGCGCGACCGAGGGCTCGAGCGTGACTTGCGCTCAGAACGTCTCCCTCCCCCTGCTCAACTCGCTAGTTGGGCTGCATTCGCGTACGTCGGAGTCTGAGGCCTCAGCTCCCGGACAGCGGTTCCCATTGCTGAGGAGGGACGGCGCCCAAGGGCACCGTGGCAGTTATGCCCGCGGTACGAAGAGCGCGCCCTTGTACGGGCAACCGTGGGCGCTGAGGGGCTCGAACCCCCGACCTTCGCCTTGTAAGGGCGGCAAGGAACCGCTGGTAGCGGCTCTGAGCTGCGGGAACGGTGTTCCGTTGAGTACCGTCCTGTACCTCGGAGTACCGGGGCGTTGTTACGCAAGAGTTACGCAACTCAACTCTGGTGCGCCGCCGAGGCCAATCTCGCATGATGGCTGATCACGGTCCGTCGAGTCCCGGACGTGCTCCTACGATGATCGTCGGTTCGGTGGCGGGGCCCGGTGGAGGTGCCGACAGGAACAGCGTCTCGTCTATCGGGGCCCCGCTGCTCCGCTCGATGCTCACCCCGACCTCGAAGTCGCCCGTGTACCCGAGAGGCCCATCGACGAACCGGATCGTGAACCCGACGTAGTTGACGTCTGTCAGAGGCCCGAGACCACTCACCGGATCGCCCCAACGGGCGAGCCCGTCCTCCGTCGCGAGCCTCGTCAGCAGCATGTCGTTGCCCTCGATCCGAGCACGCATGAACCCGGCTACCCATGACCGTGTCTTGTCGCGTACGTCCTCGAGGGCTCCGTCGCGGAAGTCGACGGGAGGCCGGTATGCACGGAAGATCGCGGTCAGATCTGGACATCCCCGGCACGTTTCATCCTGGAACTCGGTAACGCCGTGGCCGAGGACGAAGATCACGTCGTCCGCACCAACCACGCGATGACCGATCACGTACTCCGTCGGCGCTTGCATCGTCGCAACGACATGCCAAACGCCCTCGGAAACGTCGAGCAGCGCCGCGTTTCCGCAACTCCACGCGAAGATCCCCGCGTCGTTGGACGACGAAGGATCGAGCGAGGCAGCATCGACGTAACACTCCGCCGGCGTTGTGGGCACATCGGCGAGACCGAGCCATCTGTCGGCCTCGCTGTCGAGCACCACAGCGTCGTGCGAGTAGTCGAACGCGAAGACGAGGCTGCCGACGGCCGCGACGGCAGACGACTGAGGCGACAGTCCAGGCTCGGCCAGATGACGCCACTCATCGGTTGTCGGGTCGAACGCCAAGGCCTGGGCCGACGCAGTGGCTGCGTGATTGCGGTTGTCCAGGAGGCTCCCGACGATCACCAGCTCGCGCCCCGTCCACGCGGCATCGGCGAGATTCATCTCGGTTGGCGCATCCGGCACGACCCGCCACGAGTCGTTGCTCGGGTCGTAGGCAGCACCATCGAGGTGCGGAGCGTCGGCGTCTCCACCGCCCCAAACGAACAGCTCTGTCCCCGTCCACTCGACGACTGCGGGACGCCGCGGAGCGATCGGCGCTGCCGCGATCGCCGTCCATGTGTCGGTGGATGGGTCGTACGCGGCCCCGTCCATCAGTGGACCGCCCCCCTCCGCCCCACCCCAGATCAAGACCTTCTCGCCCGTCCACACGGCCCGCGCATCGCTCCGCTCGATCGGCCCCGTCGCGATCGAGGTCCAGCGCGAGGAACCGGGATCGAATGCCCACCCATCGCCCAGGACCTCATTCGGCGCTTCTGCGCGCGGTTCGATCCCTCCCCAGACGATGAGTCGATCTCCCGCCCAGACCGTCGCAGCCCCGTAAGCGACGAGCGGCGGGAGCGGGAGATCGGTCCAGCCCTCCGGGATGCTCGCAAGCGGATCACCCGTGTTCGGCGCGGGCGTCGTCACTGGCGGCGCATCCTCACGCGGCGTGAAGGCCGTCCACACAAGGCCACCCGCCACGACGCAGATCACCATGACTGTCGCGATCACCGCGAGGGCGGATGTACCGCCACGCACGAATGGCGACCGTACTTCATCGGATAGCCCAGGCTCCCGCCGCTGAACGTTGTCGCCGAGTTCAGGAGTGGGGATGTCGTCGAGGGCGCGAAGTTCGCGATCGAGGTCAATCATCGTCGTCGTCCTCCTCCAGAAGAGATCGCAGCCGTCGTTGTCCCCGGCTCAGATGCACCCGCGCAGTCGAGGCTCCGATGCCGAGGAGTTCCGCGATCTCCCGAGCCGAGTAGCCGCCATAGTGTCGGAGCAGCACAGCCGCTCGCTGATGCGAAGACAGCGCGCCGAGCGCGTTCACGATGCGCACGGACTCCTCGGGAACTTCGAGCGTGAGGGGCTGCGGGAACGGACCCCATCGTCCTCGTTCCTTCAATTCTCCGGCTGCGATCCGAAAGGCAACGCGCCAGACCCACGCTCGCTGATCGCGGACGGCCGTGCCTCGGCGAAGGCACTGCGCGAACGCCTCCGCCACCGCATCACTTGCGATCTCCGGGTCGCGGCAGAACGCATACACCGCGCGCCAAAGTGCGTCGCCCTCCTGAAGGAACAAGGCCCCTAGCTGGGTGCCGGCGTCAGCCTCGGCGGGATACATCGTCATCGGAGGCTAGGCTCCGAAAATGGAAATTGTGCGTACACGGCGACAGAGATCCTCGGTCTGATCAGATGCGAGAGGATCAGGGATCGCACGGCGGCGCGGGATGCCGCGTCGCATAGTCGGCGAGCCCTCGAAGCCAGTCGAGGGCTGGTTCATCGGATGGCGCAAACTCAGGCGGATCGATGTGCGCCGTCACCCAGACGTCGTCGCTCTCAGCGGTGAGCTGCCACACGTCCATCACGTGGCTTGCGTGGAGCGTGAACCCGTCGGCCCGACCGACAACGGGGATCGTGTCGATCTCGATGTTCACGAGGTCGGGCTCTTCCGCGAAGATCCAGACCTCGAATCCCTCATCTGGCGGTACGAGATGGAGGTACGTGCTCTCTGCGTCCTCTACCTTCCAGTCGGTCAGGTCGTCTCCCGTCGGCGCGCCAACCTCGGACAAGACGGCACGAAGCCAGTCACGACAGGTTGCGGTTCGTGTCCCGGCGCTCGCGGAAGGCTGCGCGGGATCCGACGGAACGGCGTCTGCTTCGATCGCAACCCGGATGACGAAGTCCTCATGCTGCGCGAACCAGAACGTATCCGTGACCGGATCGTACGCCATGTGTAGGCCGCCGCTGAGGCCGGGATCCCCACCCGCTTCGATGATGCGGTCCACCTGGCCGTCCGGCCTGAGGTGGCGGTACTCCTTCTCCGCGCCACGGGTGTCGAGGATCCAGTACCCCCCTAGGCCGTCAGACAGAGGCGTCTCGGAACCGCACGGCGGCATCTCCCGGATCTGCCCCACTTGCCTAGTCTCTGGATCGAACCTTCCGTACCCCTGCCCCGTATCGAACCAAAAGGTGTCGCCAGCAGGGATCGGACGGCAGTCGCCGCTCTCGATCAGATCGGCGACGGACGCGGTTCGCGGATCGATCCGGACGAGCGTGTCGCCACCGCCGTGGTTTCCGAAGGCCCAGACATCGCCGGCCGACACGAAGAGGGTCTGTGACCAGGTGAGCGGGATCGGGATCTCCGCCAGGATCTCTCCACTCGTTGCTTCGATCCGAACGACCGACATCTCCCCACCTTGCGGATCTCCTCGAAGTACCCAGACGTCGCCCGCGTCCACCCAGACATCCAACCCGTAGCCGGGTCCCGCATCAAGGGTCTGCTGGACGACGTTCGTTTCGGCGTCGATCCGCTGGACCACCGCGGTGCAGCATCCAGCCGACGCATCGCCACCCCAAGCACCTTCGGTATCCGTGACCCAGACGTCGCCGAGACCGATCGCCATCCCCGCGCTCCCCCAATCCCAGCCGGGAAGATGATCGACCGGGATGCGCGCCTCGATCTCCGCGCTAGCCGGATCGATGCGGAGCACGTCCCCTTCACCGGTTCCATCGTTCCGGGGCGCAGCCACCCAGACCGAACCGAGCCCAACCACGACGGCGTTCGGGGACGGCGCGACGTGCAGTCGATCCGTGACGACGGCTCTTCCGGACTCGACCGTGGGCGGCTCGTCATCGTTGCCCACGTAGGACTTGTTCCCTGGCCCTTCGAGGGATGAGAGCAGAGCGACGGGAACGACGACCCCAACGACAAGTACAAGCGCGCCGATGATTGCGGCTGCGGCACGCGACCGCGAACGCCGAGCAACCTTCCGTCGTACGATGTCGAGTTCGGGTGGGATGAAGGCCTCGCGATCGGCGTAGCGGCGGATCTCGTCGCGGAGCGCGGTCTCCGAATCTCTACTCATCGAGTGTCTCCTTCACCTTCCCGCGCAGGCGCGTCATCGCCTGGTGCGTGAGCGCGCGAACGGTGCCGGGTCGCTTCCCGAGCGCCGAGGCGACCTCCTCCACGGATAAGTCGAGGTAGAACCGCAGTGCCACGACCGCCCGTTGTGCGGGCGTGAGGGATCGAAGCGCAGCGGCCAGATCGTCCCTCGGCGGATCTGCAGGATCCACCTGCCGGACCTCGGGACCGCCGCGCACCCATCGGCGGAGCGTGCGACGACGGGAGATTGCGAGGTTCACTGCCACCTTGTGGACCCAGGACTCGGGGCGCTCCAGAGCCTGGACCTCAGGCCATCGCTGGAAGGCACGCGTGAAAGCCTCCTGGGCGACGTCCGCCGCTTCCTCCCGGTCTCCCAGTACGAGGTACGCCGATCTCGCAACCGACCCGTAGTGCTCCTGCCACATGGCCTCGAACACCTCTTCGTCCACGTCTACGTCCTACACGCCTGAGTGGCGACCCGCGCTTAGGCGAATGCGAGGATTCCTGAGGCGTCTCTTCGCACGCAGGCGAAACAGGTAGGCGCCGAGGGGCTCGAACCCCCGACCTTCGCCTTGTAAGGGCGGCAAGAACCCGCCGGTAGCGGGGCTGACCTGGGCGAACGGTGTTCCGTTGAGTTCCGTCCTGTACCGCGGAGTACCGCCGCGTTGTTACGCAAGAGTTACGCGAGACCGGTCGGGAGTGAGCGCCATCAGGGATCGCACGGTGGCGCGGGATGCTGGCTTGCGTACTCCGCGAGCCCCTGAAGCCAGTCGAGGGCAGGTCGATCAGACGGCGCGATCTGGCTGGGGCTCGCCGTGGCGCTCGTCGGCGCACTCGTGCTGCTGGCGCTCTCACAAGATCACCGCGTTGATCGCCGAGCAACTCCTTTGCGTCCGAACGCGCGATCGCCGAGATCACTCCCTGTGAACAACGGACGACAAGCGATCGATTTGCCTCCCGTTTCAGCGTCGCGCGGGGCCTTTGATTTTCGGCCGAGTTTTCCAGCGGGATCAGCGGATCGGACCACTAGCCAGGCTTGTCGAATACGCCCTGGATGAACACCGTGCGCCCGGCGTCGGTGTTGCGCCCGGAGTTACTCATCTTGACGGCTGCCTGTTCTCCCAGCACGAGATGCATTCCAAGCGGAGGAGGGGCGCTGGAGCCGCTCGCACCCGACGCTTGCGCCTTCGCCTGCTGTGCCTTGCGCGCCGCCACGATGTCGGCGGTAATGTCGCGCCAGGTGCGCTCCAGGAGACCTGCACCGCGGATCAACCCGCGGAGGGATTCCGCATCGGCCAGATGGCTCTGGTTGGGGCGGCTCGCCCATGGGACCGGAAGCTCGATCGGCTCGCCGTTCCCCGCGCAGATTTCCTGGCAGACGAACAGCCCGCCCGGCCTGAGTACCCGGGCGATTCCGGAATACAGGCGGCGCTTGTCCCGGATGTTCATCTGCATTTGTATCGTCCACACCACGTCGAAGCTGGACGCGGCGAACGGAAGCTCCAGGGCATCACCCGCCTGAAAGCGGGTGCGATCGGACAACCGCGTCATCCGAGAAAGGGCGTTGGCCACCCCGCAGAATTCAGGCGAGAGATCGATGCCTGTCACGTCGCAACCCAAAGTTGCGGCGAGGTAACGCGCCGGGCCGCCCAACCCGCTGCCCACGTCGAGCACTCGCGATCCTGGCGGAATCTTTGCAAGCTCCACCAATGCGCGCGTGGCCGAACGTCCCGCGGAGTGAAACTCGTCGGCCGGCGCGAGATCTTCGTGCGTGACCGAGTCCAGGTCCTTGCCGAGAGCTTGCAACCCCGCCACGATTCGCGGCAGAAGTCCGCCCGGCTCGTAGTGACGAAGCATTTCCTCGTGCGACTCGCCCATGGACGCAAATCCTGCGCGGATTTCGGGGAGCCGTCAACGCCGGCGGCAGCGGGCCTCAGCGTCGCGCACAGAGGCCTGTTTCGGGATGATGCGCCGGTGAGCCTTTCACCGACCGAGGCAGCGATCCTCGCCGCGTTCGGCGCCCCACACGAGCGCACTGAGACCGACAGGTTCAGGCGGTTCAGGTACGACGAGCTGGTGGCGCGTGACAAGTCGAGCCCTCGACGTCTTCTGGCTTCGCGACGAGTCGCTGGAGGACGTCGAGAACCTGCCGCCGCCCGCCGTGATCGCGGCGGAGATCGTCGAGGACCTAGAGCAGGAGTCGGATCGAAAGCACCTCTGACCTGCCGTTCCGTGGTGGGCGCTGAGGGGCTCGAACCCCCGACCTTCGCCTTGTAAGGGCGACGCTCTGCCAACTGAGCTAAGCGCCCGCAACTGCGGTCGTCGTGTGGCCACACGCCCGGCACACCACGTCGCCGAGCTGTAGCGACAGCCGGGTGCCGCCGCACGCTCCGCACCGGTCCAGGCCATCGGCCCAGTCCGGGCGCTCGCGCTGGCACGTCGGGCAGATCAGCACCTGCCGACCCGCCTCCACGGCACGCGCCCACGGCATCGACCGCTTGTCGGGGTCGAAGGTGGGACGGCCGCAGCGCCGGCACGCGGGTCGTTCGCTCGGCTCGTGGGGACCGTCGGGCGGCCTCACCGGGTAAGGATACCCACCCCACCGATAGACTTGCCGCCGACCCGAGGAGGCTCGACCCATGTCCGACCACATCGACCCGTCCCTGATCCAGCGCACCGGCCTGCTCGCCAACCTCGAGGACGACGACATCCGGGGCATCTTGGGCTGTGGCGCCGAGGTCGGCTTCGATGCAGACCAGGTGGTCTTCGAGCAGGGCGCCCGCGGCGACGGCCTCTACGTCGTGCTCGAGGGTGAGGTGCGGGTCGACGTCGGTGGTCGGTTCCACGTGCTCAAGACAGGCGACTTCTTCGGCGAGATGGCGGTGATCGCCCCGGGGCCGCGGATGGCCACGGTTCGTGCGACCCAGCCGCTGCGCGCGATCCACATCTCCGCCGACGATTTCCAGACATTCCTGCTCGACCACCCGGCGATCGCCGTGTCGATGCTCAAGACGGTCGTGCTGCGACTGCGCGAGGTCGAGCAGCGCGTCGAAGCCTGGATGGGCTGAGCCGCACAAGTCCCGCCCACGGCGGGACGAGCGCCTTCCCAACGCCGTGCTGTCCTTGAAAGGATGGAGGCACCGACGGAAGGGAGTTCGCCATGGCCACCTTGACCAAAGCTGTCGAAGGCGTCGACGTGCACCTCGAGCAGGTGTTGGCGCTCACCGTGCGCGGCCACGACGTCGAGCTGTCGCAAGGGGCGGCCGGCACGATCACCGCCCAGGGTGACGTGCGGTTGCGCGAATCGGGCTGTGGTCCGGTCGTGGCCGGGCGCGACGTCGAGATCGTCGAGGGAGGCTGCGGGCCCGTGCGGGCCGGCGGCAACGTCTCGATCGAGCAGGGCGGGTGCGGACCGATCCGTGCCCAACAGGTGTCGCTGCACGACAGCGCGGCCGCCGTCGTGTTCGCCGATCACCTCGAGGTCGCCGGCGGCAGCAAGGTTGGCGTGAGCATCCCGACCCAGGGCATCGCCGGGGTCGGGATCGGCGCCGCGATCGGCGCGGCCGCCGGCCTGATCGCCGGCCTACTGCTCGCTCGCCAGCGGCGCTGACTGGGGCGGCGTCTCCCGAGCGGTCTCGGGAGGGACGCCACCGAGGCGGTGTTTGCCGGTGCCTCGCGCCCGCCATGTCGCCACGGCCAGCAGGCCCAGCCCGAAGATCGAGCCGAGCGCCCACATGGCGACGTTGAGCAGCGGCACGAGCCCCACGACCGCGCCGATGCCCCACCCCGCGAACAGGGCACCCCGACGGGAGCCCGGCACGATCGCGCGACCCACGCCCCACGACGCCGCCACGAACCCCAGCAGGAACAGCAGTCCCGACCCCAATAGCACCGCGAGCCCGAGCGGAAGCCCGAGGATCGTTGCCACCGCCGCCACCGCGAGCACGGGCACCAGGACAGCGAGCAGCAGACCCCACCCCGCCGAGACGAACGGCGCGGTGCGCACCACCGTGCCGAGCCGGTCGACCCCACGCGGCGCCAGCAGCATCAGCACGAGCATGAGCAGCAGGGTCGAGACCGCCATCGCGAGCGGCGTGAGCAGCGCGCCAAGCGCGGCGACCGGCCCCGCGAGCGAGATACGCACCCCCTCGCGGATCTCGCGGCCGACCTCGGCGCCCTCCTCCACCTCGACCGTGCTACCCGCGAGCACGCCGCCGCCGATCTGCGCCGACGGCTGCAGCCGCACGCGTCCGTCGATCGCCACCACGTCCCCCGCCACCCGGCCCGAGATGGTGACCGGCCCCTCGAGCACGATCACGTCGCCCTCGACCGAGCCGAGCACCGTTACGGTGCCGAGCACCACGACGACCTCCCCCACCGTGAGACCGCGCGGCACGATCACGTCGCCCGTGAAGACGATCAGGTCGTTCGGTTCCGCCTCGTCCACCGGCTGCGCGCGCGCGATCGTGGCCGGCGAGAACGCAAGGAGCGAGGCGAGCAGACAGACACCGACGAACCGCAGCACGCGCGCCATCCTAGCCATGCCTTAGCGATTCCCTGTCCTGGGTGCCGCTCAGACGCGGCGGGCCAGACGGAGCAGGTTGAGCATCTTCTGCGGCCACAGCTGCCTGCTGGGCCCACACGTCAGGAATGCTTTGAAGGTGTGGTCGTCCCCGCGATGCAGGACCAGCGCCCAGCGCTCGCCTCGCTCGAGCTCGACGAGACCGGCCGAGACCCCGTCGGCCTGGTGGGCGCCGCGCACGCGAACGTGCCCGGCCGTGTGACCGACCGGCGAGTCGCGCACCACGACGCGCACGATGGTCTCGCCGCTGTCGGGGTCACCCTCCACGTCGCGCACCCGCTGCACACGCCCGAGGACGAGGATCGGATAGCCGCCGAGCCCGGTCGTGTCGCGCTCGATCATCTGCCGGATCGAGAGGTAGGGCGGCTCGGGGGCGACGCAGGAGAGCCCCGAAGCGGGCGTCGGGAGCACCCAGCCGGCGGTCAGCATCATGAAGACCAGCGCCGGCACAACCTTGCGGCGTCTCATGCTGCGCATCGTACGACTGGACTACAGCTCCCCGTAACCCCGGAGATCCAGGTCGCACAAGCGGCTGTCGCTTGGGAGCAGGGGGGGGTCCTGCACCCCTTCTTGGATGTCGTCACCCAGGACCACGAACCCGTCGGAGGTCATCCTCAGGCGCGTGGTGCGCACCGTGGTGCCGGCATCGGGCTGATCGATGATGCTGGACCGCGAGCGCTGGATGATCACCGGCCCGTCGGGCGTGGACTCACACGTCACAGCGTAGGCGTAGCCCTCGTCTCCCCCGATGGCGAGCCCTGCGAACCCGTCGTCGGGAAAACCGCTCGGCGCTCCCCCATCGACGTACCCGACTTGCGTGAGCTTGCCGGCTTCACCAACGTCGACGACACCGAACAGGGACACCGAACCGCCCTCGAGCAGCAACACCAGCTCGTCGGTACCATCGCCGTCGACATCGCTGACCCCTTCGAGCCCACAGCTCGTGAAGCATGTCTGCTCACCGATCGGCTCGATCCATCTCTCGACAAGGCCGTCGCCGCCGATGTCAACGGCCAGCACGTAGTCGCGAGACTCCCGCCGGCACTGCAGCGTGTCGTCGTCGGTGCGCGTGCCGAACCAGGCCGTGCCGGCCCCTCCCGGGGTCAGCTCGCCACGAGCCTCGGTCACGTCGCAGATGCCGAAGTCCAGACCCACGACGATTGCCTTCGGATCCAGGGTGGGCGTCGGTTCCGGCTCCGGACTCGGCTCCGGGCTCGGGGATGGCGTGTCCGACACGGTGGGGCTCGGGGTGTCGACCACGACGGGGGCCTCGCTCCGGTCGAAGCCTTGCGAGATCCAGACCACGGTGCCCAGCGTGAGCGCTGCCGCCAGGGCGATCACCGCGGCCCGCTGCCGACGGGGGGCCTCGACCTGCACGCCGGAACGGGGCGGGCGCCGGCGGATCGACTCCCAGCGGTCGGGCATCTCGAGGTCCTCGAGCGGGGCGAGGTGGCGCTTCAGGTCAGGCATCGTCGTCCTCCAGCAGCCGCCGAAGGCGGCGGCGCCCCTGGCTCAGGTGCACGTGCACCGTGGCCCGGGAGGCGCCGAGCACCTTGGCGACCTCGTCGGTCGTTCGGTCGGCGTAGTCGTGCAGGACGACGGCCAGGCGCTGATTGGGCGAGAGCGCGCGGAGTGCCTGCATCACGTGGGTGAGCGGCTCGGGTATCTCGTAGGAGGGTTCCCGGTCGAGCGCGCCGTGGCGGCCGCGCTCCTTCAGATCGCCAGCCGCCACCCGGAACGCCACCCGCCAGACCCACGCCAGCGGATCGCGGATCGCCTCACCCCGGGCGAGGGCCTGCGCGAACGCCTCGGCCAGCGCGTCGCTCGCGACCTCGGGCTCACCCGTGAACGCGACCAGCGCCCGCCACAGCCGCGGGCCATCGTCGCGGTACACGGTCTCGAGCCGATCGCTCACCACCGTCACGCCGGCATCCTGCACCACATCCTCTAGGGAGCGATCGAACCCCGAACCTGTAGGCCCGATCGGGATCCGTGTGTGCGGCCATGTCGGTCGGTGCGGCTACGTTTCGAGGCCCCTCCTCCAGGTGGAGGCTGTCGGATGTACACTTATGTCGCTATGGATGTACACAAGAAGCGGCAGGAGGTCGGCGTGCGGGATCTGCGGCAGCAGCTCAGTCACTGGCTGGGGCTCGCTGCTCAGGGCCAGGAGGTCGTCGTCACCGATCGAGGCAAGCCGGTGGCGAGGATCATCGGGGTCGAGGGAGCGGCCGCCCTGCAGCGGCTGATTGACGAGGGGCTCGTCCAGCAGCCCGAGGGCCGGCGCGTGTCATCGCGTGACATCCGCAAGGTCAAGGCCGCGGGTAGGGTGGCCGAACTGGTCGCCGAGCAGCGGCAGTGACCCTCGCCTACTTCGACACGTCCGCGCTCCTCAAGCTGTTCATCGACGAGGACGGCTCCGGCGAGGCGGGAGCGATGTGGGACGCGGCCGACTCGGTGCTCACCGGGCGGGTCGCACAGCCCGAAGCGCGAGCGGCGTTGGCCGCGGCCGCCAGGGCGCTGCGGCTCACCCGCTCCCAGCACCGGGCGGCCAAGGGAGAGCTCGCCCGCCTGTGGTCGGATCTCCACGTGATCGAGCTCGCGCCGCGCATCGCGGAGTTGGCGGGCGACCTGGCGGAACGCCACGCCTTGCGGGGGTACGACGCGGTGCATCTGGCGAGCGCACGGGAGGCGACCGGCGGCGACGCCGTCTTCGTGACCTGGGACCGTCCGCTCGCCGCCGCCGCGCTCTCGGAGGGCATGGCGATCGCGCCGCCCCTCGGCTGACGACGCTCACGGGTGTCGGCGAGCGGCGGTAGCGTGTTCGGGTGAGCCTGCGAGGCTTCTCCCCTGCCGTGCGCGCCTGGTTCGAGGCGTCCTTCGAGGCGCCCACGAAGGCGCAGTCCCAGGGCTGGAAGGCCATCGCCGCTGGGGAGCACACGCTGATCCTGGCGCCGACCGGCTCGGGCAAGACGCTCGCGGCCTTCCTGTGGGCGATCGACCGTCTGGCCACCGAGCCACCGCCGGCGCGCGAGGGCCGCACCCGGGTGCTCTACATCTCCCCCCTGCGGGCGCTCGCGGTCGACGTCGAGAAGAACCTGCGGGCGCCGCTCACGGGGGTCCAGCACGCCGCCGAGCGGGTGGGCGCGCCGATCGCCCACGTGCCGACCGTCGGGGTTCGCACCGGCGACACCGACACCCGCGAGCGCCGGCGGCTGCTCAGGGACCCGCCCGACATCTTGATCACGACGCCCGAGTCGCTCTACTTGATGCTCACGTCGTCGGCGCGCGAGACCCTGCGCGGCGTGTCCACCGTGATCGTCGACGAGATCCATGCGATGGCGGCCACGAAGCGCGGCTCCCATCTGATGCTGTCGCTCGAGCGGTTGGCCGAGCTGGTCGACGAGCCGTTCCAGCGGATCGCGCTGTCGGCCACGCAACGACCGCTGGATGAGATCGCCCGGTTCCTCGGGGGTTTCGACGCGCCGGGGCGCCCACGCGAGGTCACGATCGTCGACGCCGGCCACCGCAAGCCCCTCGACCTGCAGGTGGTGGTGCCGGTCGAAGACATGGGTGAGCTCGGCAAGCCCGTCGACCTGCCCGCTGAGGGGTCGGTGGCCGCGGCCGGTCCCCCGCCGCGCGCCTCGATCTGGCCGGCGATCCATCCGGTGCTGCTCGATCTGATCAAGACCCACCGCTCCACGATCGTGTTCGTGAACAACCGGCGCACCGCCGAACGCCTCGCCGCCCGGTTGAACGAGCTCGCCGACGAAGAGCTCGTGCGTTCCCACCATGGCTCGGTCGCCCGCGAGCAACGCCTCGAGGTCGAAGACGCGCTCAAGGCCGGCACGCTGCGCGCGATCGTCGCGACCTCGTCGCTGGAGCTCGGCATCGACATGGGCGCCGTCGACCTCGTCGTGCAGGTCGAGTCGCCGGGTTCGGTCGCGAGCGGCCTGCAGCGGATCGGCCGCGCAGGTCACCAGGTCGGGGAGCCCAGCAAGGGCCGCATCCTGCCGAAGTGGCGCGGCGACCTGCTCGAGTCCGCGGTTGTCGCCGATCGCATGCTGCGCGCCGAGATCGAGTCGACCCGCTACCCGCGCAACCCGCTCGACGTGC
>Ga0299913_10000535_pt1 | contig 24682 bp, 20 predicted proteins | sample RVTome_9_FD_201360 | JGI IMG/M metagenome (GOLD analysis project Ga0299913, IMG submission 201360) | Soil microbial communities from uranium-contaminated site in the Upper Colorado River Basin, Wyoming, United States - RVT155D38 (version 2) ... | reverse complement strand
AGGAGCAGCAGATGAGTGACCCGGCAGTGAGACCGCTCGCGCCGAAAGCCCATGACGATCACCCCCCATTCCTCTACCGGGACTACAAGTCAACTGTCTTGCGGTCGCCACAAAAGGAGCTGGTGAGAATCGTCCAGACCCTGTCAGAGACGACAGGGCCGGGGCCGGCGTGGAGTGAAGTCTCCTCAGAAGACGCCGACTTGACCACCAACGCCGGGACCGGCGGCATGGCAATTGGCCCGCGCATCATCGTGACCGGGAGTGTGCTCGACCAGAACGGTGAGCCCGTGCCGGGCATGCTCGTCGAAATCTGGCAGGCCAACGCCGCGGGCCGGTACGCCCATTGGCGCGACAGCGAGAGCAGCGCTCCCCTCGACCCCAATTTCCTCGGCATGGGACAGACCGTCACCGACGGCCAGGGGGTATATCGGTTCACAACGGTCAAGCCGGGGCCCTACCCGTGGGGCAACCACCCCAACGCGTGGCGGCCTTCCCACATCCACTTCTCCCTGATGGGGCCAGCCCTCGGCAGCAGGCTGGTGACTCAGATGTATTTCGAGGGCGATCCGATGCTGGGACTCGACCCGATCTTCAACGCGGTGCCCGCCCACAGCAGAGAGCGAATGATTGCCGCCTACGACCACCACGTAACTGAGGAGAACTGGGCGACGGGGCACAGTTGGGACATCGTGATCCGGGGGAGATTGGCCACGCCCACCGATCCGGAGGTGGGCTGATGGCTTCCCTCGGGGAGACTCCATCTCAGACCGTGGGCCCGTTCTTCTCGATAGGAATATCCGGTCCGGATGAGAACGTGTTGGCCCATGGTGATTTGCCGGGTGAGCGGATCCGGGTCGAGGGCAGGGTGCTCGACGGTGAGGGCGCGCCCATCGGCGACGCTTTGGTCGAGGTCTGGCAGGCCAACTCTCTAGGGCGATATCGACACCCCGATGACAGTCGTGACGAAATTTCGCTGGATGAGGGGTTCACGGGGTTCGGCAGGGCTGCCACCATCTTCGAGACGGGCGAGTACTGGATCGACACAGTCAAACCGGGTCCGGTCCCCGATCCGGAGGGCGAGATGCAGGCGCCCCACCTTTGCCTCATCGTGCAGGCGCGTGGGCTTCTCAATCCTCTCTTCACCCGTCTCTACTTCCCGGACGAGACCGAGGCCAACAACCATGACCTCGTTCTGCGGATGGTGGCCCTGGAACGCCGCTCAACACTCGTCGCCAGCCAGGAGGACGGGGATCCCGGGGTCTATCGGTTCGACATCCGCCTGAGCGGCGAGGGAGAAACGGTCTTCTTCGATGTCTGAGCGTCAGCCCGTGGATAACGCCAGCGTCGAGACCACCTCGACGTCGATATCGAGATCCGTTCGGCAGGTGGCATGGAGGAAGCAGGTCTGTTCCCCCATGTCCAAGGTTTTCCGGGAGAACTCCTCCTCCTCGGGAGTGGCGAGGTAGACATGGGTCTCCACTGGCTCCGCCTGCGCCGGGACCTCATTGCCCGCCGCCGCGCCGCGGGTGAAATGGGTGTCCTGGACGATCCGGTACTCGTCGAGACGCCTCTTGGTGATCCTGGCATAACGCCCGAACTGGGTCATGAAGCAGAAGCCGAGGCCCGCCGAGAGATAAGTGGACGCGTCGGGCGCCAGCCCGGAACCCCCAAACCCTGGAGCTTCGTCGGAAAGGAACCCGAACTCGGAGCCGATTGGACTGAACAGGTTCTCGACAATCTCCTTCGCCCCATCCTCGCGAACGGTGCACACGGCTCGGACGTGGAGCCGACGACTCTGGGATTCCTGAAGGCTCGACCCGGCACCTCCGGGAACGCCCTCCACTTCCTCCGCGGGTTTGCGCCTCACCATAAGGTTCTCAGCGGTCGCGACATCGGCGACTTCGACGAGGTCGAACGCTTGCCCGGGATCGGGCTCGATGGGGACGTTGAGGGCCTCGACCTTTCCAACGGTGATCTCCTCACCGTTGTGGGCCAGATTGAATCTGCTATTGAGCACACCTCTGAAGAGCCCTGTCGCCGGCGAGGTCGCCACGGCATCGAGGATCAGCCGCCTAACCGTTTCAGGATCGGCATCAGTGGCAACTTCGGCGACAAGCCGGGGCGAGGTCGCACCGCCGATCATCGTCCCCTGCAGAGCCGACCCCTCCATGGAGTAGAACGTCTCGACCGTCAGCTTGAGGTCGCTGATCGCAATGTCCCTGGCCGCAGCGAGGGCAGTGATCTCGTTCATGTACGAAGCGACCAGTCCGGTGATGAAGGTGCACAGAGGGCACGGCGCACGATCATGACCATCCAGATACGGCCCCTCATCGCTCACCAGTCGCCATGCTCTCCCCGTGGCGCCGTTGATCACGAGGGCCTCTTTCTGCATCCCCGCCAGGACCCTCACCCAGGTGCGCACCGGAACGCCGAGCCGGTCCTTGGGTGCCACCAGGCCGATCTCGGGCGCGTTGGCAACGGGAAAGAAGGGGGGCCGGGTATCGGCTCCGAGGAGGTCGCGGTCCTGGGGCATTTTCTGACCATACCCCTTGTGCTTCAGACTCGGACAGGGAGGGTGGGTCGATGCCGACTGTGACGACTCTGCACGAGGCGATCGCCACCCACGTCCGGGATGGCGACTCTGTATGCCTGGAGGGTTTCACTCATCTGATCCCGTTCGCCGCGGGTCACGAGGTGATACGCCAGGGCCGCCGCGGGCTCACCCTGATCCGGATGACCCCCGATCTCATTTACGACCAGATGATCGGAGCTGGCTGTGCCACCAAGCTGATCTTCTCCTGGGGCGGTAACCCCGGAGTGGGTTCCTTGCACCGTTTCCGCGATGCCGTCGAAAATGGTTGGCCCCATCCCCTGGAGATCGAGGAACATTCCCATGCGGCGATGGCCAACGCCTATTGGGCCGGAGCGGCCGGGCTCCCGCTTGCCGTCCTGAAAGGCTATCTGGGCTCGGGTTTGCCGGAGGTCAACGACAACATCCGCTTCATCGACGACCCGTTCACCGGTGAGCGACTTGCCGCGGTGCCAGCGATCCGGCCCGACGTCACTGTCATCCATGCCCAGAGGGCGGACCGGCACGGCAACGTCCTGATTGAGGGAATCGTCGGAGTGCAAAAGGAGGCAGCTCTGGCCGCGAAACGGGCGGTCGTGGTCACGGTCGAGGAGATCGTCGACGACCTTTCAGCCTCGAGCTACAACAGCGTGATACTGCCTTCCTGGGCGGTCGATTCGATCGTGGAGGCGCCGGGCGGTGCCCATCCCTCCTACGCCCACGGCTACTACACACGGGACAACGCCTACTACTCAGAATGGGACGCCATCTCACGACAGCGAGACGGGTTCGAAGCATGGCTCGAGGATACGGTCGGGGTAGCGGCCCCATGACACTTCAGTACACCCCCGAGGAGATGATGGTGGTGACCGCATCCCGCCAGCCGGGCAACGACGATGTGTGCTTCGTCGGCATCGGTACACCCTCGGCGGCGTGCAACCTGGCCCGACTCACCCACGCACCTGATATCACCCTCATCTACGAGTCAGGCACCATTGGTGCTCGACCGGAGGTGCTTCCGCTCTCCATTGGCGACCCCGAGTTGTGCGAGACGGCGCTGACCACGGTCCCGGTCGCTGAGATGTTCCAGTATTGGCTTCAGGCGGGGAGGATCTCGATCGGATTCCTCGCCGCCGCTCAAATCGACAGATTCGCCAACATAAACACGACCGTCATCGGCGACTACAACCAGCCCAAGGTCCGCCTCCCCGGCGCCGGTGGCGCTCCCGAGATTGCCTCTCACTGCGGTGAGATCCTGGTGATAATGCCCCACTCCACCCGTTCACTTGTCCCCGAGGTCGACTTCATAACGTCATTTGGTTTCGGACACGGAGGCAACGAGCGTGCCGACATCGGATTGACCACCAAAGGCCCCACTCTGGTCATAACCGACCTGTGCCTGATGAGACCCGATCCCGAGACTAAGGAGTTGACCGTCGAGTCGCTCCACCCAGGAGTGAGCCGAGAGATGGTGATCGATGCGACCGGGTGGACCCCTATCTTCGCCGACGACCTCGCCGAGACACCGCCCCCCACTTCCGAGGAACTCGCAGCGTTACGCGATCTCAACGAGAGGACAGCCCGTGCCCACTCCAGGGTGGGAGGCCACCAGTGACCAATTACTTGAGAATGGACGACTGGTCCCTCGCGTTTGACGACACCGAAGGGTCTGGCCCGGCAATGCTCCTGTGTCACGCACTCGGGGCGGACCGCACGATGTGGGATCGCCAGGTGGAGGAGCTAGCGCCCGGGAGACGGATCGTCCGCTACGACCACCGCGGCCACGGTCAATCGGACTCACCACCCGGGCCTTACACCATCGCTGACCTGGGTGGGGACGTCGTCACACTCGCCGACGCCCTCGGGCTCGACGACTTCGACTTTTGCGGGATTTCGATGGGTGGGCTGGTCGGAATATGGCTGGCATCATCGCATCCCGATCGGGTGAGGGACCTCGTCCTAGCCAACACCGCTTCAAGGATCGGAACCGCAGAATACTGGAACGAGCGGATCGCCAGGATCGAGGAGGCAGGAATCGACTCAATCGGGGACGTCATCGTGGAGCGCTTCTTCTCCCCCCATTGGCGCCAGACCCATGAGGAGGAGACAAAACGGGCGAGGGAGATCTTGGGTGGGGTAGATCCTGAAGGCTACGTCGGTTGCTGCGCCGCCATTCGTGATGCCGACCTTGGTGACTCGGTGTCGTCGATTCGCGCCCGCACCCTGGTGCTCGGAGGACTCCACGACGTCTCGACGCCGCCGGAGGTTCAAGAGGAGTTGGCCGCGGCGATCCCCGGGTCCGATCTCGTCGTCCTCGACGCCGGGCACTTCAGCAATCTCGAAACGCCGGAGGAGTTCAACACGGCGCTACGTCGTCATCTAACCGACTGAGGTCTCCCTGGACGAACGGGTCTTCTCGAAGGCAGCGATGGCCGAGTCGATCACCCTATCGATTTCGCTCGGATCGGGACGAACCCGGCCCAGTGCACTATCGAGGTTGGCTTCCATCCGGTCCTCATCGACTTCAATACCTCCGAGAGCGCTACCGAGGGCATGCAAAGAGACGTCGGTCGCCCCGAAGACCTCTGAGATGAGGTGCCACTCCGCCAGCCAGCCCCCACCATCCCGCTCCAGGCGGGGCGGCTGAGCTGCGAGGAGGCCGGCCGCCGCTGACACCGCCACCCGCGGAGCGGTCAGCGCTCGGGTGGCATCGACAGGGTTTCTCTTGTGTGACATTGCCGACGACCCTCCCGGTCTCATCCGGACCTCGGCGACCTCGGTCTGAGCCAGAATCGTGAGGTCGGTCGCCACCTTCTCGACGGTTCTCGCGACCGATGCAACCCTCGCCCCAAGCGTCACTATTGGCTCCCGGTCGGACTGCCACGGAACTGCGGACGCCCGTAATCCAAGGCGTTTTGCCATGAGCTCGGCAACCTCGTGTGTCCGCCCGTCCATGCCGGTGCCAAGTCCTACCGGACCGCCCAATTGAACTGTCAGTTCGTTGCCGGCATCGGTGAGGTAACGCCACCGTGAGGTGAATGTGTCGAGCCACAGGGCTGCCTTTGCTCCAAAGGAGATGGGCTGCGCCGCTTGGAGGAAAGTTCGACCCGTCATCCACGTCGTGCGGTGGTCATCCGCCAGGGCGGAGCAGGTTTCACCGACCTCCCGTAGCGCCTCCTCGATCAGCTTGATCCCTTGGGATGCCCGCCAGGTGAGGGCGGTGTCGACGATGTCCTGGGTCGTCGTCTCCCGGTGCAGATAATCATGGTGATCAGTCGGCAGGTGGCTACGGATCAGATCGAGCAAGGGAAGAATCGGCGTGCCCTGATCCCAGCCCTGGGCAAGTAGTCCATCGGCGTCGAACTCGAGACTACGACAGGTGGCCGCAATAGCATCGGCCGAGGCTTCGGGGATTATCCCCAACTCGCCTTGGCTCTCAGCCAGGACCGCCTCGACCTCGAGCCATGCCCCTACCCGGCCCTCGGGACCGAAAAGCTCCAACATCGAATCAGTAACAAACCCCGAACCTTGCAATCAACCGTCTCCTATCAGACCGGACTCAGGATACGGCTCGGATACTCGTTCCTAAGGCTCTACGTCTCATATCTGATAGCTAGACGATCGAGAAGCACCTATGACTGATGACGGTAACGTGCCACCATGAATCCTTCTGAGCTCCTGCAGGCGTTGCAGCCGGCGCCGCCATCGGAGTCCCTTGCCGGGTCGACTTGGGATGTGGTGGTGGTGGGTGGCGGGCATAACGGTCTTGCGGCGGCCGCGTACCTCGCCCAAGCGAGCAAGAGGGTGGTGGTGCTGGAGCGGCGCGACCGGTTGGGTGGTGCGGCAACCCTCGAGGAGTTGTGGCCGGGTTATGTCATCTCGCCGTGTGCCTACCTCGCCGGGCTGTTCCACCAACGGGTGATCGACGACCTCGACCTCCGCTCCTATGGCCTGGAGATAGTGATTGGCGACCCGACCTATTTCGCTCCATTTGAGGATGGACACTCCTTCACCGCCTGGGCCGACGATGCCAGGACCGCGAAGTCGATCAGCGCCTTCGCGCCCGACGACGTCGAAGGCCACTTCGCCCGCCAACGTCTCTTCAACCGGATCCGCAGTGCTCTCCGCCCCGACGGAGACCGCGACCTGTGGCTTGGCAACCCGCCGGGCCGGGAAGAGATCGAAAAGCGTCTCGGCGGCGACCCCGAGATGATCGCAACGGTCTTCGAGGACAGTCAGGTCGAACATCTCCGCCGCTTCTACACCGACGAGCGGATGGTTACCGCATACGCCGGCCAGGGGATCATCGGGACCAATGCCTCACCGTTCGACGAGGGGACCGCATCAATCGACTTCCACCATTCCTCAGGGCGCCAGGAGGGCCAACCCGGTGAGTGGGGATTCGTCCTGGGCGGGATCGGAGCGGTATCACACGCCCTCCACCAGGCAGCGATCGCTGCCGGCGCGCTAGTTGTCGTCGATCATGCGGTGGCGGGGATCATCCCCACCGAAGGGGTCGAACTTGCGGGGGGAGGCATGGTCTATGCCCCGGTTGTCCTCGCCAACGCCGATCCGGCGGTCACGGCCGGTCTGCTGGGGCGTGACGCGCCGGACGGGTTCACCCGCGCGGTGGGAGCTATCCCTCGGGAGAGTGCCACGGTCAAGGTGACATTCGCCCTCAGCGCTCTGCCCAATTTTGGAGCCCCGCACGCCACCCGCGCCCAGGTGGAGATCGCCAGGTCGGCCGGGGCCTTGCACGAGTCGTACCAGGCAGCAAAACGGGGTGAGGTCTCGGACGAGTTGTGGTGTGAGCTCTACTTCCAGACCCCCTACGACCCGTCGATCGCCCCACCGGACAAACACGTTCTCTCCGCTTTCTGCCAGTACGTCCCGTACACCTGGGCCGACGGCGGCTCCTGGGACGACCACCGGACCGATGTCGGCAACCGGGTGATCGCATCTATCGAGAGATTCGCACCAGGTTTCGCCGGCCTGGTCGAACACATCCACATCGACGGTCCTCCCGACCTCGAAACCCGGGTCGGGCTCACCGGCGGCCACATCTTCCACGGTTCTTGCCTACCCGAGCACATGTGGGACCGCCGGCTCCCCTATCGCACCGGCGCTCCCGGCGTCTACCTCTGCGGCGCCGGCACCTATCCGGGCGGCTCGGTGATCGGTGTCAACGGAAGGAACGCTGCGCTGGCAGTTCTGGGAGATCTCCGGTCGGAGTAGCGCATCCCTGCCTTCTCATACCAAGAGCGAATCGACCAGGTGGTCGACCAACGACCGGGTGATGCTGCCGTCGGAGTCAAGCGTTGGGTTGAGGATGGTTATCTCCATTCCGACGAATTGTGGGCTGCTGGCCGCGGTTCGGAGCACAATCTCCAGCTCCTGCCAGCTCAAGCCGCCCGGGAGTCGATAATCGACGGCGGGCATGATGGCGTCGTCGAGAGCGTCGCAATCAAGGTGTATCCAAAACCCCTCGTGCTCAGAACGGGTCAGCGCGTTGACTGTTTCCTGGGCGATCTCAGCAGCACCTCGTCGGCGAAGGGCGGGGAGGTCGACGACGGTGATGTTGCTGTCCTCGATACGCTGTGAGCCGACCCGTTCAGCTTCCTCGGCGTCCCTCCGCGCCAGGTGGACCACATCCTCCGCGCGGACCAGCGGTCGCCTGCCCTCGAGATCGGTGACGATGTCGGGTCCGCTTCCAGTCACGAGGGCGAGGTCCATCGAAGCGGCCTCACCGTTGGGCTCCGCTTCCGGTTGGTAATAGTCGGCGTGACCATCGATGAAGAGCAGGCCGTACCTTCCGCGGCGATTCAGCGCCAGCATTGTCCCGAGAAGGATCGAACAGTCGCCTCCGAGGACCAGAGGGATGTCCCCTTCGTCCAGCACCCGCTCGGTGGCGTTTGCCAGGGCAATTGCATAGTCACGCAGACCTGCCGGGTTGAGCAGGCCAGTGCCCAGGTCCCTCTCGGGGTCGTAGGGAGGGGGCGTGACCCGGCCGGCGTGGCGCGCATCCAACGCTGTGCCCAGGCCCGCTTCGAGGAGAGCTGCGGGAAGATGCTCGACTCCGCCGGGGAACAACCCGAGGACCGACGGCGCCTCTAAGACGGCATAACCCATTCACTCATTGTGCTGTCCCGCTGCTGCTAGCCGCCTGGCCCCTCAAAATCATGTGGGAACGAGGCCACTATCAGCCAGCACGTCCCCAACAATGTCCTCGAGATCTTGGTGACCGGCCCATTCCGTGGCTTGACTAACCACCGACAGATCGGCCGATTCGACGTTAGCCTCCCAGATTTTGGGATTGAGGATGATGCAGGTGAAGTCTCCTCGTCGATCGGTGTTGGAGAGGACAAGAGCCAATATCCGAAGTCCCTCTTCGAGCCGGCCCTCGTCAGCGAGAAGCTGCCCTTGGAGACGAAGAGCCCGGAGACGATACGGGTCGTTGCCGATAGCGTCAGCCATTGACAGCGCTCGGCGCATCCTCTCACGAGCTCCATCGTGATCGCCCAACAGGCGCAGAATCTCACCTGAGACGAGAGTGACATAGATCTCCCCGGTCACCCTCATGGCATCGGACTGAGACTCGGCCAGGACCGCTAGCTCCCCTGCGGCTTCGAGTTCACCATTTTGCCCATGCACGAATGCGAGGCTCGCCGTGGCGGAACGGGATTGAATGTTCTCTGATTCGGCAATGGTGCGTGCTTCTTCGAGGCAACTGACGGCAGCTTGGCTCTCGCCAAGACTCCAGGAAACCATTCCCAGGTTATCGAGCATCGTCACCCGTAGGCGTGGATCCGAGGCGAGGCGCAGCCCTCCCTTGAGGTGGTCGCGACAACCCGTTAGGTCAGGAGCTGAACAGCCGAGAGAGTTCAGAACCTCCGCGATGAGCTCGTCGTCGGCGAGGGACACCGCGATTGCCAGAGCCTCGACCCCCAACGCGTGCTGGGCTGGATCGCCTTCGATCCACTTGCGTGCCCAACCCAGGGTCAGGCGGGCCAGAACGGCCAAATAGCGATCGTCGACTTCATCGGCCTCAACAATCGACCTCTCTGCCCTGGCAGCCGCTTCGGCATGTCTCCCCTGGCTGTACAGAAGCTTCGCTTCTGCGTATCCGACGGCTGCCTTCGCTGCCCGCGTCGTCAAGTCACCACCTGCGAGAGCCTTGTTGGCGGCTTCCATCAGTTGAAGCCCTTCGGTGAAACGCCCCTCGGACTCGAGAAGACTGGCCATTCCTTCGACTGCCCCCCGAAGCAATGCGCCTTCGCCTTGCTCCGCCGCATGGCGCCAGGCTTCCATCATGTCGTCCAGTAGCCCCGCGTGCTCGAAGGATCGACCCGGCGTTTCAAGCAGTGATAGGACCACGCGGGCATGGCGATCCCTAATCGTTCGCCGTCGGTCGTCGTCGGCCGCAAGACGAGAGGCGGCATACTGGCGCACCAGCGGGTGGCTGACATAGCTGCCGTCGGGTAGACGACGCACGAGTGATTTGTCGATAAGGTCACGGACCGTTGTCAGCGTCACTCCAGCCACTTTTGCAGCCAGGTCCAGCGAGTAGGGGGCGGCGAAGACCGACAGGGCTTCTATGGCCTCCTGTAGGTCTGGGCTTGCCAGACGCCACGAGTGGGACATTGCCGCTTCGAGACTGCGATGGCGGACGTCGCTGTCGGGGCGTTCACCCCCGAGCAACATCGGATCGCGAACTATCTCGGCCACGATCTCGGCGCAAGACATCACACGAAGCCAGGGCACGGCCAGCTCGATGCCAAGGGGGGAGCCACCCACGACCTGACTGACCGAGATCGCATCTTCACGCCCGACCGTAACCTCTGGGGCGATTCGACCGGCGAGCTGGGTCAAGAGCTCGAGGCCCTCGTCGTCCGTTAGGCCCGGGACCGGGTACACCCATTCGTCGCGGAGTCGAAGCCGCTCCCGGGAAGTCACCACGAGCCTGAGATTGGGGCATGCCTCAAGAAGCCGCGAGAAGATCGGCCATCCGCCAGGGACATGCTCGGCGTTGTCGAATACCACAAGCAGCTGCCGGTCGCGAAGTGCTCCGACCAATTGGTCAACCGGATCGAGTCGGCCGTCGAGGTCGAAGCCGACCTCGGCAGCGATCCGGGAGGGTATGGAGATTGGATCGGAGATCGTCTCCAACGACACCAGTGCGCTTCCGTCGGCGAATCGATCGCCCAGGTCGTCGATGATCAAACGACCAAGGGTTGATTTGCCGATTCCGCCCGGCCCGAACAGTGTCAGCAAGCGACATGCCGATTGGGCGAGGAGGCCGGCGATCTCCGCGACGTCGTCGGAGCGACCGATCACGGGTCGCTGACTTACACGTCGTTCCTCGCTGTCATCGCGCAGGCGCTCGGCCAGGTCGATGGCTTGCCGGGAGGGTTCAGCTCCATACTCGGCTTCGAGTCGTGTCGATACCCTGTCAAATGCGGCCAGCCCCGTAGACCGGTCGCCGGCTTTCGTCGCCAACTCCATGTAGCGAGGGAGCACCAGGTGCCCGTCGTCATCTGCGAGCAGTGGCTCGATGAGCTCCATTCCTCGCTTCGGGTCGCCCTTCTCGTCAGCGTCGGCAGCCGCCATGAGGAACGCCGACCGCAGCAGACCTCCGATCCGGCCCCGCTCGGCGAGCAACCAATCTTCGAACTCGGCGGTGGCATTCCGTTCGAACCCCGGAAGGAGAACAGCGGAACCTTGCGGCAATTCGCTCCAGCCGTGACTCTCGATATTTCGCTGGAGGTCATCGACGTCTGTGAGGACCGGCCACCGGATGTTGTCGCCTTCCACCTCGAGGTTGTCCAGCCAGTCCAGCTTGCGGATTCGCTTGAGCAGCTGACGTACGTTGTGGCGGGCTGTCTGATCGGGGGTGTCGGGCCAGAAGAGAAAGCCGAGCTGGTCCCGGTGGACCCACCCGCCGTCGAATGCCAGAAACGCCAGGGCATGGTTCCGCAACGTCGGCTTCAGGGCGAGAACCTCGTCATCTTCGAGAACGGCCCGGGCCGTGCCCAGCATTTCCAAGCGCACGATCATCCCGATCAAGGCTACCGGGCGCCTCTGGAACACGCCCCAGCCACGTCCGCGCCACGCCAACTTGTGAATGTTGGAGGCAATTGCTTGCCCGAAGAAAGGAGAAAGCGATGGACACAACATTCACACCGGCAGATGTGGCTGCCTTCGAACACGCAACCTGGTCGCGATCTGCACCTGGTTACGAGGAGGGATTCGCTGTATTGACCCGGGAGGCGGTGGGACCGCTGCTGAGAGCCGCAAATGTCCAGGCGGGAACCCGACTCTTGGATGTGGGCACCGGCTCGGGGGTGGTGGCCGCAACCGCTCGTGAGATGGGGGCTGACGTCGTCGGCATCGATTTCTCCGAACCGATGCTCGTCGAAGCGCGCCGGGAGGTCCCGGACGTCGAGTTCCGGACTGCGCCCGCAGACAACATCCCCTACGGGGAAGCATCGTTCGAGGCGGTGGCCGCCAACGGTGTGCTGCATCATCTCGGAGAGCCGGACCGAGCCCTCGAGGAGGCGCATCGAGTACTGACGGACGGGGGGCGGATCGCCTGCACCGTCTGGGCTGCTCCTGAGACCCTGGAGGCGTTTGGCCTGTTCTTCGCGGCCGTCGAGGAGCACGCCGGGTCGGCGGAGTTGCCCCACGGACCGCTGTTCGGTGTTACTGACGCCGAAACGCTCTCGTCTCTTTTCACCGAGGCCGGCTTCTCAGACGTCGAGATCGAAACGATCGAGACGACATGGAAGATGCCCACCATTGATCCTCTGCTCAGGGCCTTTGGCACCTGGGCCCAGCTCGACAGTTTCCCGGCCAACACCCGCACGGCGATCGAAGATTCCGTCCGTTCGGGAGCTAAGGCTTACGAGACCGACGGTGGGCTCGTTGTGCCGAATCCGATGGTGTTGATCGCGGCGACGAGGTAACGCCATGTCACAAGGACGACGATGTACGCCCGAAAGGGCGACCCAGCCAGTTCAATTCTGGAGTAAGGGCGTGTGCAGGTTCCATGTGGGAAGGCTCCGGGCGATTCGTCTATCACCCGTGAGTTCGATTTGGCCCGACCTCAGCGCTTCCGGCCATGCATGTCGGCCCCGGTGCCACTCCACGAAGGCAAGTGATTGAGCCGTAACACTGACGTCAGGGTCGCCTCCGGGATCGGAGTAGCAGAGCTCCGCATCGCCCTTCTCGATGAGCATCCAGTAGTAACGGTTCCCGGGTGCTTCTTGTGGGAAGTTGAACGCAATAAGCGTGCGCTCCTGGGGGAGAACGGAGCGGTCGAGTTGGACTTGGCACCAAGCCCACAGGGCAAAACCCGGGTCGGCGTGTTCGGTGGTGACTTCAAGCCATTGTTCTCCCCAAGTGGCGAGACTGTTGATCACATCAGCGAGGTCGGCTCCGGCTTCGGTCAGCTGATAGAGGTGACCTGGCCCGTCAGGCTTTGGTGTCTTGGCGATGATCCCATCGTGTTCCAGTTGGTTCAGGCGTTTGATGAGCATCGAGCGGGACATGGCAGGCACCCCGCGGGCGAGCTCCGAGAAGGTTTCGGCTCCGAACATGAGGTTTCTGACGATGAGCGGGTTCCATCGTTCAGCCAGGATCTCCGACGAGCGAGCAATCGGACAGTACTGCTTGTAGCTACCCATGTTTCATCGTCGTCTTGATCCGATGAGCCTAGCAAGTTCTTATTACGCGCTAGCCGTCGGCGGTGACGCGGGACACGATGGACAGCATGACGAACGATGACCGAGGCCAGATCGCACATTCCGCAGCTGAGGTGTACGAGGAGTTCTTCGTGCCCGCCCTGTTCGGCGACTGGCCAGACCGGGTACTGGATGCCGCCGATGTCGGCCCCGGTCATCGCGTTCTAGATGTTGCCTGTGGTACCGGGGTACTGGCGCGGGCGGCCTCCCGACTCGTGGGGGAGGGAGGAAAGGTTGTGGGTCTCGACCCGAACGAGGGGATGCTGGAAGTTGCGCGGCGACTCGACTCGGCCATCGTATGGCACTCCGGGATCGCCGAAGATCTCCCTTTCGAAGACGCCAGCTTCGACCGGGTGGTGAGCCAGTTCGGCATGATGTTCTTCACCGACCGTGAGGCCGCCGTTGAAGAAATGGCCCGCGTGCTTGCGCCAGGCGGCGTCCTCGGCCTCGCCACCTGGGCATCCCTGGACGAGACGCCCGGATACGCAGCCATGGTCGACCTACTGGCAGAGCTCTTCGACGACGAAACCGCCAACGCTCTCAGGGCGCCATATGTGATGGGAGATCCCGACGAGGTCGGCCGTCTGATCTCAAAGGTCTTCACCAACACCACAGTCACCCGCCACCACGGAGTTGCACGATTCGACTCGATCGAAGCCTGGCTCCACACAGACATTCGCGGCTGGACCCTGTCCGACAAGATCGATGACGAACAATACGCGATCCTGCTCAGCGAGGGTCGCCGCCGTCTGAACCAATTCACCGACAAGCACGGCAAGGTGACATTCCCAGCTCCAGCGCTGATATCGGTCGGCACGCGGGAACTGCAGTGAGGGGTTGACACTGCCAGTGACTGACAAAGCCAGGTCAAGACTGCAGCCAGCCAACGAATCGTTGCCTGACGCCGGTCTCAAAACGGCCGTCGGATCACGATCCGGACCAGACCCCACCAGACCGCCTGGACTCCGGTTCGGCGCAAAAGGTAGGGGCACCCTCCCCCAGATTAGGGGACCCTCCCGATGAAGCTCACAGAGGGGGTCCGTAGCTTCGCCAATAGAGACGGAGGGCAGCAATCGCGGCCACTTTCGATGACCGCAATGAGACGTGAGCGGCACGACAGGAACTCACGCCAACCCTCCGACCAATGAAAGAAGGAGATATGAGAGAGAGACTTCAGGGACGGGGGCGCATCCTCATCATGTCGGGTGGGGCCCTCCTGATAGCCGTAGTGCTCGGCGTCCTGTGGGGGTTTGCCGACACAACCGGGTTGGCCGATGCAGACAACGACACGTCGACCACGACAACGTCGATGGCCCTCGCATCCGGCGAGACCACCACAACGACCGACGACCCGAACAACGGTGCCGACCCCGATCAACCGGACCCGGGTGGAACCACATCCACAACCGCCGCCCCAGGCTCGGGCGGCTCCGGTAGTTCGGGTGGTTCTGGTGGTGGTTCGGCCACGACTGCCCCTCAGAACCGGCCGCCGATAATTGTTGACGCGGGACTGTCCTCGAACGGTCTGACCCTGTCGATCACCCCGACTGTCACCGACCCCGACGGTGACGATGTCGCTGTAACCCTCACTGTCGACGGTCAGGGCGCTGAGCCTACGGACGGGACGGTGATGACAACGTTCGGACTCGGCGATGTCGGTTACTCCCACACTGCCACCATCGAGATCCGGGCCACCGACACCGCCGGCAACGAGACCGTCAGGACGTTCACTCACAGGGTCGAGGCGGTGACCACGGTGCTGCTGCGCAATATTCGCTTCCAAGTGAACAACCCGCTGGTCTGCTTTGAGGACTCCGCCGCAGTGCGGATCGCCGGAAATCTGGTCCTCGAGGGCACGATCGACACTACTGAGAACAGCATCCAGTTCTCCGAAGAGTTGAGACCGGACCGCACCGTGGTGACTCTGCACGACGATATCAGCGGCCAAACAGTCGGCGGCCCCGGAGGTCTCGATTTGACCATGGTTGGTGGATTGGCCGGCATGCTCGACCTCTACGAGGCGAGCCACAGCAGCTCTGCCATCGGTGTTGCCTCGATGTTCGAGGGCACCGAGTGTCAGGGGGCGTTCTCCTATTTGGTGCAAGTCACAACGGAATGAAAGGAAGAGAAAGCATGAAAATCTTCAAACTGGGAACACCCGTCCACAAGCTCCTCACCGGCCTCGGTCTGGTAGTCGTCTTGGCCCTCGTCGTCTATGGGACGCGCCAGGTGACAGCAGCAATCATCTCCCCCGAGGAGACCGCGCACGCCGACAGCGCCTCAGAATTGGGGAGCGCTCCGAATACCACGAGCACTACGGCACTAGCCGGCGCCGAACAATCCGCAGATACCGCAACCGATGGGTCGGAACCCGTCAGCGACGCGACGGGTGCGAAAGAGGCGGAGATGATCGTCGGCGACCCGATTATCATTCCGATCGACTTCGAACCGGTTTCGGACAAGCTCACGTTCAACCATGGTGTGCTCGTCGACCTCGACGCCTTCGTGTCGTTGCAGGAGCAGAGCAATGAGATCGGCGAGTCAGCCGAAGGCGGGAGTGACCCCTTGGCGGGAACTCAAGCCGACCCTCCCGACGACCCAGTCTTAGGCGCGCCGGCTCAGCCATTCAACGCCGGGATCTGGGCAGAACCGGAGAGCGCACACAACGCCACCGTCATGGTGGGGGTCAATCCCGGTCCCAATGGGCTGGTCAGGTTGGAAGTCGACTTCGGTGACGGGAACACCCTCGACCTCGACGACCGCGAGCTCAGCGAACTGCGTGACGGCGGAAGTGTGGAGATCGTCCACCGCTACGAGCCGACACTGACCCCGCAACGTCAAACCGCTGTGGTCACAGCCCGTGACTCCGCCGGAGATGTCAGGGAAAGGACGACCAGCTTCACCACCCGGGCCCAATTTCTCGCTGGTTTCTCACCGCTTACTGTCACCGCTCTCGGAGACTGCGACTTCTTCGGCAAAGGCGACTTCATCCTTTTCTGGAACATCGACGGACGCGACATGGTCAGCGACGAATTCAAACTGGGCGATGGCGACTCCTACGTCGAGCAGGGCTTCCGCATCGGGATCGATGGAATCTTCCACGACGAGCCCCGGTATTTCAGGGTGTCCATCACCGAGAACGACTCGACGCTCTCTGAGATCTTGAAGTTCTTGGGGGATCTCCCACCGTACGATTTTCCCGGTGCCCCGGGTCATTTTCCGATCCTCCCCGGCGTCCTGGAGCTGGGCACCCATGTCGTGCCCTACTCGACCGTCCGGGACCTCGACGACTGCGATGTCCGTCTCGACTTCGCCATCACCTTCGCATTATCGGATCGAGCCGGGAGCTGACCGACGCGACACCCGAGCGGGGTTGGCGCCTTTCAAGTCAATTGCCAACCCCGACCCGGGCCCTGTGCTCCGGCTCGACGGCTCTACCGCCCGTCTAGCCGTCCTCGAGAAGTGACAGCTGGTCGGCGACTACTCCCGAACCGGTGAGCAGGCGCCCCAGATCGCTGGGTGCTTCGATCGCCACTCCTCCTTGGGCCACCAGCGCGGCGTTACCCGGCCCTTCGCCCGCGCCTCGCCAGACCAACACGGATGAGATGCTCTTCTTCAATGCTTCAGTGGCTCCCGCCCACGTGCCACCGCTGTCTTCGTCGGTTGCCACAACGACGGTCGCAATCGACAGCCCGTAAATGACCTTGTTCCGGCTCATCGCCGCACCAGCTGAGAAACCCGCTGACGGGACCTGTTGGGTGATCAGGCAGGTGGAGCCTGAATCAAGGGCGTTGAGCATCTCCGCGCCACGGATACGGGTGAGGAGCGAGTCCGCCAGAACCCCGACGACCGATCCGTCAGCGCTGTAGGCCGCATTCATGGAGAACTGATCAACACCACGCGCCCCGCCGGATACGACCGGAAGCCCGAGTTTCACCGCCTCGCGGGCCAATGACTCGGCGACCTCACGGGCCTCCTCCTCCACGTTGCGTGACCCGACAATCCCGATTCCCCGGTTGCCGAGTAAGGCGGCCTCACCCACGCCGAACAAGACCGTGGGTGCGTCTTTCCCGAGGCTGTCTCTGAGGTGGTATGGATAGCCTTCGTCCACGATCGCAAGTGTCCAGACCCCCTTGCTCTGCAGTTCGTCAACTTCGAGGATGGCCGCCGATGCATCGGTCAACAGGGACTCGATCCGGTCGGCGTCGTCGACACCGAGTATGTCCGCGATCGACCCTTTGAGCTCGAACACCGAAGCGGGGGTGTGCCCGGCGTCACGTAGGGCGGTGCTGAACCGGTCCCACCCCTGGGCGGTCAAAGAAGGCCGATCCCGCGAGCCCAGGCGGGTGGTCAGGGCAACAACAGATTTGGCGTCATCGGTCAGCATGTCATCCAGCGCTCTGTGAGGTGTCGGCTAGTGCCACAGGGTATACCTCCCCGGGGCCCTTGGATCTGAGCTGGCTGCCAACCACGGTGAAGGTCCATCTGGAGTCGACCATGTCATCGACAAGGAAAACCGGGCCCGATTCGACAGTCTCCACGTCGAACGCACCGACCACATTCCGGGCCTGTTGGCAGCTGTTCTCCATCGTTTTCTGAGGAGGGCGCTGCTCGACACGAACCAGCGATTCGACCACCGGGAGACCCAGACTTCTGCCAAGTCGTGTCGCGAAATCGGCCACCAGCGCTGAGCCCGAACTGGAGGGAATCCAGGTGATCCACGTCGGGCTCGGTTCCGGGTGCCACCCCGCGATCAGCTCGGCCATTTCCTTCACCAGCTCGTCATCGAATCGATCGTGTCGGTATTTGCCGAGTTCCACCTTCTCGGCGAGCCCGGGATCACCCCAGCGGGTGAGGCATCTGCCGCCCTGCAGGGCGTTTCGGCGGAGATCGACGGCCGCTCCGAGGTCACAAGGAAGCTGTTTGCGCGGGAGAATCTCGATGATGTCGGAGCGAAAGCTCGCCAGCGCCTTCCGTACCAAGACGCCGTCGACCTCGGTAGACGATTGAACTCCCGTGCAATTGGAGCAACGGCCGCAGCGTTCCGCCCCTGGGTCGTCCAACTGCTCCCGGAGGAACTCCATCAGGCACTGCTTAGTTGTAACAAACTCGGCCATGGCTGATTGTTCCATCCGACGCGACGCCGTCACAGCTGCCACGCGCTCAGTTGGGTAACTCCACCGTTGGGCGGAGCGGAACCACTTCGACCCGTCCCGGTAGACAGCTCCTTCGACCTCGAGGATCTTCAGCATCGCCTCGAGACGGCTCCATCGGATGTTGACCACTTCCTGCAAAGACCGCTTGGTCATCCCGCCGTTTGTGGACATAGCGGCCAATGCGACATTCACATCCTCTTCCTCGGGGAAGGCCGTCGAGATGAACCAGTCCTGTATCTCGCGATCCTCCGACCCGGACATGGCGATGCCGTGTGCACTGTCAACGGCGCGGCCCGCCCGCCCAACCTGCTGGTAATACGCGATCGGGGAGCCCGGGATCTGATAGTGGATGACAAACTCGATAGCCGGGTTGTCGTAGCCCATGGCGAGAGCCGAGGTGGCAACAACCACCTTGACCGACCCATCCGTCAGCTGGGCCTCGACATCGAGACGATCTTCACTGTCCATCTGCCCGGTGTACTCGGATGCAACGATTCCAACCGATCGGAGAAACTCAGCCAGGCGTTGGGCGTCTCGAACCGTCAGGCAGTAGATGATCCCTGACCCGGACATCTTCGGGACATGGTCGGCAAGCCACGCCATTCGAGCTGGTTGGTGGGGAATCGTCAATACTTCGAGCGCCAGTGACTTCCGTTCCAGCGTGCCCCTGAAGAGTTCCAGTTGATCACCAAGCTGCTCGCTGACGTCGCGAACAACCCTGTCGTTCGCTGTTGCCGTCGTCCCCAGGATCGGGACTCCCGGAGGTAGCGACTCGACAATCCGTTTCAGCCTGCGGTAATCGGGACGAAAATCGTGACCCCAATCAGAGATGCAGTGGACTTCGTCGATGACCAGAAGCCCAAGGCTGCTGAATAGGAACGGCCCGATCTCCCTGCGAAATTGGACGTTGTTGAGCCGCTCTGGAGAGATAAGGAGGAGGTCGACCTCGCCCCGTCTCACCTGATCGATGATTTCGTCCCAATCGTCAGGGTTGGTCGAGTTGATCGTGGTGGCGTTCAAACCGAGGTTCCGGGTCATCTCCAGTTGGTTGCGCATCAACGCCAGAAGCGGAGACACGATCACCGTCGGCCCTTCCCCTGCATCTCGAAGCAGACGGGTCGCGATCAGGTAGACCGCCGATTTCCCCCAACCTGTTCTCTGAACCACAAGGGCCCGTTTTCGGCTCTCGGCTACGGCTCGTATCGCCTCAGCCTGGCCCGAGCGGAACTCGGCGGAGGGAGACCCGGTGAGTTGGCGAAGCAGCCCAAGTGCTTTCGTGTCGAAATCTCCCACACCAAGAACTTACAAGCCCACGGTGACGGAAACATCCCCTGTGATCAGCCGGTGGGTATGGCCAACCAATCTTCGGTGGTGGCGCCGGGCTGGTATCGGGAGTCGAGTCGTTTTGCCACCACACCTTCGAATCCCTGCTCGGAGACGGCGGAGAGGAGGGCGGTCCCGTTGCCCTCGGTGAGCGGGGACAGCTGGACCTTGTCGTTGGGGACAATCAGTTTCTCGAGCAGCTCCCTGCGCTCGCGGAGCGGGCGATCGGAGATGTCTTTCCCGTCTAGGTAGAGCAGGTCGAAGAGGAGGTAGGCGATCGGGGTCGGCGCATCGGAGTCTCTGTCCAAAGCCTCGTCGAGACGCTCCGGGGAGGGCCGACCGTCGTCGAAGGCCACGACAACGCCGTCGACCATGGCATCGAGGGCGACAACCCGGTCATGGAGCCGGCCCAGGTCAGGGAAGGTGTCGGTGATCTCCTCCCCGGCGGAGTCGAACAGGTGGGTCTCGTCGGTGCACCGTGCCAGCACCCGCATCCCCGGCCACCTCGGCTCGTATCCCCAGCCCTCCTCATCGTCAGGCTGGTCCGATGGCGTGGCCTGCATCGGGTCGGCATCAGGCCACGGGTCGGAGTCTTGCCGCTCGTCCTCGGACATGATCGCCAGCCAGCCGTCTTTGCCGTTCATCGGCCCGGTGTGGACCAGGTGCCAGACGCCGGTAAGCCTCTCACCGAAAAGCCGGAAGGTGAGGCGATCGTCGCTTCGGCCGACCAGCTCGTAGCTGCCGTGGTCGTATATCCGCACCTCGCCTCCTCCGTACTCCCCTTCGGGGATTGACCCGGCGAAGGTGGCGTACTTCATCGGATGGTCCTCCGTCCGGATGGCAAGATGCCGCTCCCCTCTCCGCCGGGGAAGCCCTTTGGGGACCGCCCAGGAGACCAGCACCGGCACGTCACCGTTCAACATCTCCAGCCGCACGTCATGATGGAGCGCGGTGGCGTGATGCTGCTGAACGACGAACTCCGAGCCGACCGGAGCCTCGAGCGGGTCGACATCACCGGACTCATGCTCACCCGCCGGCTCCGGCGTAGCCTCAAAGGACCGCTTTCGGTCATAAGTCGATTCGCTCACATCCCCATTCAACTCCACTCTCCTACAGCCCGAAGGGTGGAGGGAGTGCGGCGACGAAGGAGCCGGGAGGGGGTCTCGTTCCCATCCACGCTGCCTAAGACGCGTCCGCTCTCAACTTGGAGAGGTACAAGCCCACTTACCTCCCCGCCCTCGGAGGGCGGGCAGAAACCTTTCCCCCATTCGGCTTCGCCTCTGGGAGAACAGCTACTTGGCGGAGTGGATCCTCAGGAGTTTTCGCAGCCGATGCCGTCTTTGTCGTTCCCGTCCAAACCGTATTCATCGGGACCGACGATCGTGACCCGCCCTACGTAGTAGGGGCCATTCCCACTCCCGCCCAGGCAGTCGACATCCTCGACCCCGACCGGAACGCATTGCCCGGTATAACTCGGATGACAGTCATTGGATGTAGTCGTCGTCGGAGGCGCTGTAGTCGCAGGCGTGGTAGTCGACGTCGAAGTTGTGCTCGACGTTGTTGTGGCAACCGGGACGTAGTCCTGATAGACGACTGTGTTTCCGTTCTGGTCTAACACGAAGGCGGTGTCGCCGTCGTTGTTCCAGATGGCTCCACCGCTGCACCAGTAGAGGGAATTCGGAGTGTCCGTGCCACACCCGGAGTAGATCCGGACCTCGAGCCCGGCTGCAAGAAGGAACCCCGCCGGGAAGGCGTAGCGGTGGCTTGCTGACGCGTCTTTGAGAACCCACCCGGTCATGTCGACAGCAAGGTCTCCAAGGTTGCGGAGCCTGACATACTCCTCGTTCAGGTTCTCGTTGTCGTCACCGGCGGCGTCGGCTTCTATCCGGACAATGGAGATCTCGGTTCCCGCCGACGGCCCGCATGCCGACGGCGCCCACAACCCGAGTCGACCATCCCGAGCTTCGTCCTGGGCGTCATCAAGACGGCCGGCCAAAACGGTATCAGGTGGGTATTCCCGGGCGATGGCCGCCCCACGCCGGACCATCTCCTCGTTGATCGACATGGTTCCCACCCAGACGTTACGGAGCAGACGCCCGTAGATGTCCCGATCGGTCCTGTCGATTGTCATCCCGATCTGGCTACCCACAGGTGTGAGTATCGAAAGGATGAGACTGGCCTCGTCTGAGAAACATTCGCCGGACTCCGAGGAGTTGATCCCGATAAGGCGCACGGTGTCGACATTCCCGTCCCCGAGTTGGACATCGATGGTGTCACCGTCAGTTATCGACTCCACCGTCACCAGCTCGACTCCCAAGTCGAACGGAGAACCAGGGTCGCCGGACCCACTCGCGGTTGGTGGTGCAAACAGAACATTGGCCTGAGGCACATCGGGAAGCACTTCGGAGCCACCGACGACGTTGGTGCTCGAGGTGGAGACCGGAACGGAAGTTGTCGTAGTCGCGTCGGCTTCAGCCACTTGTGTGGTTGTGGTCTCCAACGAATTGAGGGAAGCCTGCTGGCTGCCTCCCCCACCGGCCATTGCGACCAAGAGAAGGACAGACGCAGGGACCCAGGCAGGTGAGATAGGCCGAGGAGGACGCGCTACTTCGACCATCTCTTGCCGGCCTTCACCCGATGGAATCTCTCGTTTGATCCGCTGCGCCTCAGAGCGATATGCCGACCATGCCGGGCGCAATGCCCACCAGCTCTTCCATGAATTAGCCGTCCAGAATTGCCACCAATGCACGATTAGCTGTCCCCCAAGAGAATGTGACACGACCTTATGGCAAAGCACCCCGAAGTAAATGAGTCGAGCGAGCCATCGGTTCACCCCTCACTCAGTGCAAACGACCACCAACCATCGACCTCGTTGATTGAGCCGTTTGCCCCTATCCCGGGTCGGTGCCCTTCAGTAAACAGGAGCCATGAGACCTCTCGATTGGAGCGGGCTTGTATCGCGCCTGAGCGATATCTGCCCGTGTCGGGGACTTCCGCTTGGAGTCTTCGTCCTGGTGGTGGCGCTGTTGATTCCGATGCCCGGTTTGGCCGAGGACGGCAACGAGTTCGAGGTCCGTCTCGAATCGGAGATGCCCGAACTGCATGAGGACTACGGCGTTCCCGGAACCGTGGTCTCGTACATCTCGAACGGAACCGTGGCCTGGACCAACGCCTACGGTGTGGCCGATCGGGAAACTGGGACGGCCATGACCCCCGACATGGTTTTCGAGTTTGGTTCCTGCGGCAAGATCTTGACGGCTTGGGCGACGATGAAGCTGGTGGAACTCGGGGCCATCGACCTCAACACACCTGTCAACGAGTATCTGGACCGTCTGCAGATCGATTCGGACCGGTATGACGCGAGCGAGGTGACAGTCCGACGGCTCCTGAGCCACACGTCTGGTCTGGGCATCCACGGGTATCTGGATTACAGCCCCCGCCGGGCCAGTCCGCCCGATCCGGTCGAATTCCTTCGTGGGACGCATCTGCTTGAGGGGATCGTTGAGACTTTGGAGCCAGGTGGAGTGTCATTCGGTCGCATCGGTCTGGTGCAGGAACCCGGGACTGGCTACCGCTACTCCGGAGCTGGCTATGGCGTGCTCCAGGTCCTAATCGAGGACGTGACCGGGGAGTCTTTCGACACGTTCGTGCAGAGGGAGATAACCGACCCACTGGGCGCCGCGAGCCTGCGATGGCAGTGGACGCCCCAGCTCGAGGCGCGCTCGCCCACTCCATACGGCGAAGAGGGACAACCCTTGGAGTATCGCCAGCTGACTATTCACGGGATAGGAAGCGAGCTGGGAACCGTGGGCGACTTCGCGCAATTCGTGGCAGCCATGGTCGCAGGCCCCAATGGCGAGCCCCCGGGTCGAGGTGTGCTGGCCCCAGAAACCATCACCAGAATGCTCACGCCGGTGTGGGAGGCGGGCTCTTATCAGGGTCTGGGATATCCCCTGGGCTCGCTCAACGGGAATCGTTCGGTCTCGCACGCGGGACGGAATACCGGTTGGGAAGCCTCGTTCATCCTCGACACTATGAGAGGGGACGGGTTTGTCGTCGCGTCGGCTTCCAATCGGTCGGGGCCATTGCACAGCGCGATAACCGATCTGTTTCTCGACGCGAGCTACGGGCCTGGTCCCCGAGGCAGCCACGCGCCTCTCCCCAGACTGGAATTTCTCTCCCTGGTCTTCCTCACTATCAGCTTTGTGCTCGTGGTTGTGCTGCTGGTGGGCGTCGTTCGTTTGGCTAGGGACGTGCGCGCCGCGAAACGAGAGCGAGTCCGGCGGCCAAATTGGAGGAACCTATTGCGCGCTGTGCCCTGGACCCTGTCGCTGGTGTTCGGGTGGTACACGCTCTATTCACCGCTAACTCTCTACCTACCTGCCTGGTATCCCGACCTATGGCCAACCAATGGGAGCGGTGTCCTTATGGGCACTCTGATGGCTGGCATCGTCTTCGGACTTGCAGCAGCCTTCTTCCCCCGTCGACACAAAATTCTGGAAGTACCAGCCGAGGCGGCACGTATTTCGAGGCGCACCAAACGAGCGACAGCGCTGCCTCATCGCTAACTCACTCGTCCCTCCCTCCGTCTGAGAAGCGGAGCATCGGCGACGTCTTACCCGTCTGCACAAATCCGAAGGCCGCCTACGGTGGTTGGTGAGGCAATCCATGAGGAGCCAATAATGGAACTGTCAGAGAACGCCGCCGCAGCCCTGGAGCAGATACGCCAGGCCGAGGAAGTCCCCGAGGACCACGGCACCCGACTCACCGCCGACGAACAAACCAGTGGCGATCTCGCGGTTCGCCTGGAGTTCGTCGAGGAAATACCCGAGGACGATCAAGTCGCCGAGAAGGCAGGAACCGAGATCTATGTCGATTCCAAGATCGCCGAGCCG
>Ga0299913_10000534_pt1 | contig 24733 bp, 20 predicted proteins | sample RVTome_9_FD_201360 | JGI IMG/M metagenome (GOLD analysis project Ga0299913, IMG submission 201360) | Soil microbial communities from uranium-contaminated site in the Upper Colorado River Basin, Wyoming, United States - RVT155D38 (version 2) ... | reverse complement strand
TGGTGACTCTCGGCGAGTCGGAGGAGAGCCCTACCCGAGCGCAGAGCATGGCCAGGCCAGAGGTCGACGTGGTGATGTCGTCGACTACGTGGAGCGAGTTCGAGGTCCCCGGCGCTCCCTACTTCGTGCTCCTCGAGCCCGAGACCGGGCGCATCATCGGTGAGGGCTCGGCGATGACTTTCGAGTCCTTGGAGGAGTTCCTGTCCGACGCCACCAACGACCAGCAGTGGGATCTGCAGACGCCCCAGCGATTCGGGTCCGAGGAAGATCGCATCGACGCCGACCTGCGCCGGGCGGGCATCCTTCCCGGAGACCCCCGCCTCTATCCGGACAAGGGCGACATCTCAGAGGACGGTCGAGCATGATCGGCCCAGCCCTGGTTGTCCTGGCGGTCATTGTGGGCTTCAGAGCAAGTTGGTCGCCGTGAGGCGAGTCGATGCTGTCGAGCATCACCCCGCTGGGACAGCGGGGACGGGGCATGTCATGGGGGCGGACCGTGGTCGGCTTCTGGGTTGGCGCCGTGGCCAGCGGAGTCGCCGTCTTCTCGCTCATGGGATGGCTCGGGGCCCTGGCCGGGCTCGACGAGTTGCAGCCATGGATCCCGCTGGGGGTGGTCGTGGTGGCGGCCGTCCTCGACCTCGCCCGGGTGCGGCCGCCCGGACCCCATCGCCAGGTCGACGAAGACTGGCTGGGTCGCTATCGGGACTGGGTCATCGGCTTCGGCTTCGGGGCCCAACTGGGGTTGGGGTTCGTGACCATCGTCCCCAGCTGGGGCTACTGGGCCATCCTCGCAGCCGCCGGTGCCGCTGGATTGCCCACGGCCGCCGTCATCGGGCTGGCCTTTGGCGTCGGCCGCAGTCTCCTTCTCTTCACCGCGCGCCGGGTGGGCTCTCCCACGGCGTTGGCAGACCTCATTAGACGTTTCACCGGTGCTGAGGCCGCGGCCCGGTGGGTGGCCACGGCGGGGTACGGGTTGGTGGTGTTGACGGTGGGCATCCATGTCGCTTGAACAACGCCCCGAGCCCGGGACCAGACCGTTGGAGCGTCATGGTCTACGAGTAATGGTCCCGCCCGGGTGGGAGTGTCGCATTGCGAAGACATACGAGAGTGGTGAGGGAGAGAAGACCTATTCGCTGCTCCATGCGGCCACCGTTCCCCTCGTCGCCTCCAGGGCAGACTACGGCGGGGGAGTGGTGGAGAATTTGGGCCCCAGCGACGTGTTCGTCTCCCTGGTCGAGTTCGGCCCCGAGGAGGCCGGCTCTGCCTTGTTCGGGGAGGTCGCCGAGATACCCGTACTGGAACAGTCGATGTTCCGCCGCAACCAATTGCAGCGTCGTCTCAGAGGCCAGGCAGGTGTGCAGAGGTTCTTCACCCTGAACGGCCGCCCTTTCTGCCTGTATGTGGTACTGGGCTCGATCGTGCGGTCCGCAGAGTTGGTGGAGAGGGCCAACGAGCTGGTTCAGGGGTTGGAGGTCGGTTAGGTAAAGCCGGAAGGTCCTGCTCGCAGCCCCGACATCGAGAGGCAAGAGGGGACTGCCGGGTGCGACGGCTCAACTTCAATAGAACCGAGGTATGAGCAACGTCAGGGCCAGGACGACAGAGAACGGGCGACGGCCCGGCCAACGGAGCTCGGTCACCACGTCGAATCCAAGTGACCCGTTCTACATGCAATTCTCGATGGACAGCCTGCTGCCAGTTTGAAGCACTGCCCTTGGTGAGCGAGTGGTGTGTCGAGACTGATGTTGGTATCGCCACGGCGGTCCACTTTCCTGTCGCCAACCACGTCACTGAGGGCCCGTCGTGAGGGCTGCCGACGGGTAGGTTCGTCCAACAGCCTCGAGCCGCGCTCATCGAGGTCGAATAGGGCTCACTAGCCTGGTGCGCTGCGATGCTGTACTGCGAGCGAGGTTCGGATCCCATACTGAAGGCTGAATACAGCTCTCGACACCAATTGCACACGTTCCTGACGGACGGGTCGCCACGCTAGGTAGCCGGACGGACATAGGCGAATGAATCACCGTGACTCTGAGTGCTAGACGGGGATCGTGCGATTGTTCAAACCGTGTGGAACCGAGGAATGCATGTCACCGAACCCTGAGGTCTCTCGATCGCCCGGAGGAGAGTTGAGGAGCATCCACCTGTGACCTGGCGAGACCGACTGAGGTCTGCGGAGGGATCTGATGCCAGCGAAGTTGCCGATTTAGAACCGCCCTCAGAGGGAGCCTCCAAACCAGGTGCGCATGGCTGGCTCGTAGGTCTTGCCTTTCTGATCGTCGCTGCTTGTGTGACCTTCTCGCTATTACCGGCGCTGTCAGCGCCGATCGCGGCTGACGATCGATACTGGGCGATCGAGGGACCAGCCAAGTATGAGGGATCATATGTTCAAGCAGTTACGGGTGCACTCCATGAGAACCAGGCAGCCGTCGAGGCCGGTCACACCTCGAGACCTTTGGGCAGAATCGCTCGCCGCCTGTTTGGGTTAGCGCTCTTCGACGTTGCGCATCTTTCGTCGACTCCATTGCCTTTCGTTCAAGCCATTGCCAAGTTTCTGCTGCTGTCGCTGGGTGTCGCTTCCTGCCTGGCCTTTATCAAGGTTCTACGATGGCGGACCGCTGACGATCGGTTGGTCGGGGTCGGTCGAGCAACTCTGACCATTGTGGGGGTTGGCCTGGTCGCGCTTCTCGCTGCCGGCGTTCAGGCTCACTCACAGTTCAGGAATGGTTGGATTTCGTACCCGGTATTGACCTATGGCTCTATTACCGTCATTTTCGCGTCGGCGGCTTCTGTCGTTGCATCAGCACGCAGGATTGTCGAGCGAAAGCCCGGGTCCTTGGCTCTTGGTATCGCTGTCGGGGTGGGCTTGGGATTAGTCCTCAGTTGGAGCTACGAACTCAATTATCTGGGTCTCCCGTTGAGCCTATTAGCTCTTCTCGCGTTCCCGCTCGCATCCAAATCTCAAGCCCACCACGCACGCAGAAGTCGCCAACTCGTTGGCGGGGTCCTCACTTTCACATGGCTGGCCTTGTTCGCTTGGTCCCGACTGCCCGTATCCGGCGCATGTGGCGGGGACGAGTGCTCCCCAAGCGTTACCCTCTCGCTCGGGCTGCACGCTTTCCGTACGTTCTGGTTCAATCTCGTCTCGTCTGTCCCTGGATCGTCGGAACGCGAGTTCTTAGAAGACCTCGCGTCGAGGGACTCGTCGTACTTGTGGACGGATGCCACGCCAGGCACGCTCTGGGTTGTCAGCCTGAGCCTGGGACTAGCGGTGTGGCTGATTTGGCGTTGGGCCGCAAGACGCTGGCCCGTGCCGGAGGCGAGGCGTCGAGCCGAGAGAGCACTGATGCTATTCGTCGCAGTCGGGTCTCTCGGCGTGGGTCTTGGAGGAGCTTTGATCATGAGCCTCTCGGCACAAGCCCAAGAGGTGATCTCGAGAGTCGGCCTTCCGTACAGACACACCGTTCTCACCTGGACGGCGATCGCACTGGCGATTGCAGTGACTGGGCGTGCGATTCAACTCTCAGGTTTCAAGTTGGTCCGAGTCGTCTCGATCGCTGCAGTTGCTGCCATTGTGATGGTCTCATCCCTCTACACGCTTCCGCGAAATCTCGTGAGCACTCAGGCATATCGGGTGACTCCAGCCAACCGGGCGTTGGCAGACATACATTGGGAAGTCATCGCAGGAGACCCCACGGAAGGTGGTGATGAGCGACGCTGTCTTGCCTTTGAACGTGCCGAGAAGCACGTGAACAGCGGGTGGTTGACTCAGCGACTAGAGCCGGCAGCGGACACTGTGTTCCTACGTTTGTACGACAAACCGTTCTGCTCGATGTGAGGGATGAACCGAGGAACGGTCCGACATTTGAGGGTTCGGCGAAAGACCGGCCGAACCAATGTGACTGGGTGAGGTTTGGCCTGCAGCCGGGGCGGTCTCTCCTAGGCTGTAGCGAATCCCAAGCAGCACTCAGCGCCCAGGCGCGACATCGAACTTCCTCTTGGCAGGTCGCAAAGTTCCCCGCATTCAAACGCGATACATGGGGCTGGCATTGGCGCTGGTCCTTTATTTGGCAGCGACCCTCATCCTGGTTCGTCAGGGCGTGCCACTGGGGCACGACGAGGCGCTGTATGCCACCCGCGCCCGCGAACTGTTGGGGGGAGAACCAGTGAGCCCATGGTGGGCAGCGTATAGGGCTCCCGGTCTCCCTTTCTTTCTCACCCTGGCATGGCTCGGCGAGGCATCCGAACCTTACCTGCGCCTGGTAGTGACCCTATTTGGCGCCGCCCTCGTCGTGTTCACCTGGCTACTTGGTCGGCTCATGGTCGGCGATCGAGCAGCGACTATCGCGGCAATAGGTGTGGCCCTCTCGCCGGTGATACTCATGTCGTCCACCCAAGTCTGGCCAGATATCCCCGGAGCGGCGCTTGGTTTGGGAGCCATGTTCTTCTATGCCCGGGGGCTTTCGTCCGAGAGGCCGTCTTGGTGGTTTGTAGTCATCGTCACGGGACTGGTGGGCTTGTCCACGATTGTGCGCTTCGGCGCCCCTATCCCCATAACCGTTGGCCTCGTTTGCCTCACTCTTTGGAGTTGGCCGAAGAATCGTAGGCAGTTGGCTTTCATCTCCGCCTGTGCCGTCGGTGTGGCTTCTGTTGTCGCGGTCGTCCTGCTGACGCCCGTCATCTCGGATGGAGCGATTCCGATAAGTGGAATCTCCGATCGATCGTCCAACAACCCAACGTTTGGTGGTTTTCAAGACTATTGGTCGATGCGTGAACGGTTGTACGGTGTTTCGACAGCCATTGCCCTTGCTGGCGTCTTGATTGGAGTCGCCCTTTTAACGACCGTCCACTCCTTCCGCAAGAGGTTTGTCTGGCCTTTCATTGTTCTCCTGTTGACTTTCGGTGGGATCGCGACGCTCGTTCACGGAGAGTTGCGCTACTTGTCGCCGGTCATACCTTGGCTCTGGATCTCTGCGGGGGCCGCGTGGGCGAGTGTGGCGTCTCGGATTCCCAAGATCGTGGCTTGGACCGGAGGCGCGGCTGCAGTTGTGGCCCTCGCCCTGGCTGCACCTGGATCTTCTGACGATGCGATCCAGTTGAACCTCGGCTTCCAGACTATTGAGAACGCTGCCCGCCATCTCGCTGCCGCCCACAATGGTGCTTGTGGGGTATTCACCAGCTATGCGCCTCAAGTGGAGTGGTATTCAGGGTGCGAAACGGTCGTCATCAACCGTCACAACTTGGTCCTGGACTCTGATCTATTCCCTGATGGCCCGCGGTTCCTGTTGATTGTCGAGGATGGCAAGCGACAACCAGAGGGTGAATTATTCGACGAGTACCTGGAACGCACCACCCTCGAGCCCATCGAGTTCCATCCACTCGATCCGGCAAGACGATCAGTTGAGATCTGGGAGATACGCCCACCTTGAAGGAAGAGAATTGCCTGCGCTAGATCATCGAGCCGTCGATGTCCAGTCCAGAGCGCAAGTATCCGGTGCTGTTGCCGAAGAACGACTCATCGCCGCGAACGTACGTGTGGTCGGAGTGTCGAACACGAATGAAGTTGAAGCGATGCGTCGAATAGAGGTCCGAGCCATCCCTCTTCATGCGAGTCCAGAGAGTCGAGTCAACGTGCCTGTTCACTCGTTCGAATCGGTATGCCCTGAGAAGCTCACGTTCTAGCAGCATTGTCGCGCCTGGGACGTGTGCGCCATACGCCTCCTCGCGGTTTACGAGGTGGTCCAGGGTGATGTCAGCGTCGAACATGTAGACGATGTTCCCCCACTTTCCGGTGATGTCGGCGTTGGAGTAGGTGTGGGCGGTGTGGAGGTCGGTTATGTGGTTGGGGCCGTAGTGGTCGTCGTCGTCCATTTTGGTGATGTAGGTGCCGGTGGCTTGGTCGAGTCCTTTGTTGAGGGCGTCGCCGAAGATCGTGGTTGAGGGGAGGGGGATGGTGGTGGTGGGGTAGGGGAGTTGGCTGGTGAGGTTTTGGATGTGGGGGAGGTCGAAGTGTTCTTGGCCGTGGAGGATGAGGATGAGTTCTTTGTTTTCCCAGTTTTGTTTGGTGACGTTGGCGAGGGCGTGTTCGATGTGGTCGGGTCGTTTGGTGGCAAGGAGGATGGAGACTTTTGGCGTGGGGTTGGTAGGGATGTCGAGGTGGGTGAGGAGTTGTTCGAAGCGGTGTTTGCGGGTGTGGCTGTTGAGGATGTGGCGTCGGGCCGGGACTGAGTGTCTTTCTCTGGTGGGTGGGTGTTGGAGGGTTTCGAGGTGGGTTTGGAGTTCGACGCTGTTGGTGGCGGTGAGGTGCTGGCCGTTTAAGAGGTTGTCGAGGGTGAGGTTGGGGGGTGTGATGACGGGTGCGCCGGCGGCGGTGAGGTCCAGGACGAGTTGGATGTGTGAGGTGGGAGTTGCGGCGAGTTGTGGGGTGGCGTAGACGGCTAGATGGTTCTTGGCGTGTTGGGATAGTTCGGTTCCGACTGGCCGTTCAGGGTTGTGGTCGGCTGATTGCAGGCCGGGGATAGCTGCTCCGTGGAGGCTGATCTGGTCGGCGGCGGGGAGGAGGGTTTCGAGGTGGGAGGTGATGCCGGGGTGGTCGGCGATGACCATGAGCTCGTGTTGGGGGTGTTGTTTCCAGCCGATCGGGTTGTGGATGGTGTCGTCTACCGACGGGTGGATGTGCAACACGTCGTGTCCTCTGCTGGTGGCTTGTTCGCCCAGTCCGGGGTCTTCGAACAGGACCAGGTCGGCATGGGAGAGGAGAGGGTGGTCGAGGTCGCTTGGGGTGCGGGCCATCCACAGGACAGGGATTCCTGCTTCGGTGAACCGGATCAGAGTGGGTTCGTCGAGACCGTCCAAGACGTCGTCGACACCGGGTTCGACCAACAACATGTCGAACCCGGTCTCCCACTCCTTCTCGTCGAGGTCGCCAACAGGGAAATGAGACGCCACCCGTTCGAACATGGTCAGCCTGCCCACGTGAGCCACCCGGATATGTGGATACGGCAACGGCCGCGGTTTCACCGGAGCCAACGACCTCAACTCCTCCACATATCCCTCGATCGACGGAGGCGCCGGCAACTCGGGCAACGTCACCCTCTTCAAAGCCGACTTCAAACCAGAAGCCAAGACACCAACCCTCCACGGTCGGCGTAGCCACCGCGCCAACACGTCAGCAACCCGAAACAACCGCCGGCCCCGCCACCTCGCCCAACCAACCTCAGCCTGAACAGCACGCCACTCCAACCCCACCAAACGCACCGCGACCAAATCGATCTCGCCAGGTCGAAACACAGGTCTGGGTGGGCGATCTCGATCTTGGACTTCGATGAGGAGTGATGCGACTCGAGGTCCTAGGTCACGACTGACCTGTGGCGACACCGGAGGAGCAGCGTCGATTCGGCTTTCGAACAAGGCGATGCGTCGCGCCGCGACGGTGCGTGCCTCATTGCTGATCATCCTGGGGCCTTCGTTATCTCCACTGTTCCTTTTGAGTCGGAATGCATCTGAAATTCAAGCGAGGGAAATTCCTCTTTCCACCGGTTGATTGCTGATAGTTCCTCCGCTCTGGCCGCATCGTCCATCAGGATCACGCCTCCCAGTTTGAGACGGTCGTACAGGAGCGGGACCGCTGGATAGCGAGCGAGGGGGCCAACAGCTTTTGGAGGTCCATCGATGAAGATGAGCCCAACCTCGTCGGGCAGCTTGATAGAGCCGATGTCGTACCAAGCGAGACCTTCACCACCGAGTTCGATGTCGACAAGCGGGGTGTGATGGAGTTGCGAACGGTGAGACACCTCGTGTTGAGCCAATCCCGCCTGAGTCTCCTCGAGCCACTTCTTCTCGTGTTCCAGGGAGATCACCATCCCGTCACTGCCGATACGATCCAGGCATTGCGCAGCGAGAATGGTCGAAAGGCCGCTCCCTGCCTCGAGGATCCATCGCGGTCTCAGAGAGAAGATGAGGCTAACGAGACGCTGAGCACAGTCTCCGCCGATGGCCCATCCTCCGAAAGGCGGGTAAGGGATGGACGGTTGGAGGGTCGAATAGACCCCGATGACTCCCGATACCTGGGTGAGTATCTTGTCCCGGTCCTTTTCGGCGGTGCGCTGCATGACATCCAGGCGCTTTCCAATGTCCGCCGGGAGGCTATGCCCTAGGTCGTCAACCTCGATCTCGAGTTGAGACACGTATTCCATGACGCCCTGCGTGAACACGTCGACTCTTTTGGCAACTGTCCCGATGTCGTCTGCAATGCGGGATGCCGATGTTGCAACTTGGTCCGAGACCCGCGAGATTTCGTTTGCGATCGCCCGCTGGTTGGCGGCGAGCTCTTGTTTGCGCTTCTTGTCGCCCTCGCGCCAGAAGTGTCGTGTCATCAGCACGGCGCTGCCCGCTACCAGCAACGCACCTAGGAGCACCCGTGGCCAATCTTCTCCGGCGGCCAGCAAGATCAGGCCGCCGGATGCCACAACGAATACCGCGGCGCTCGTCAAGCGGGTCGAGTTCATGAGGGCAAAACCTACCTCTGATGCCGCTGACGGGGCCAACTATCCATGACTGAGATCGGTCAGCGCGACCTCGCACGGCCCAAAGCGAGCCACCTCAGTGTCCCAGAGTTCCGGCCAGGCGGGGTCTCTGTGATGAGCTCTGACAGACGCTGCGAGGCACGGTCCAGCGTGTAGTCGTCGGTGACTTGGGAGATTCTCTCCAAGACAGTCTGGTAGGTCTCGGGGCGTCGAGCCACCGACTCGAGGACATCCAGAACCGGCGACTGCTGATCGACGAACAACGGGTAATCGCTGCCGAAGATGCGCTCGTGCATCGGAGTCCGGTTGAGCACCGGCGGGGTGCCGGCGGCGCAATACTCCAGGAGCTTTGTCGACAACTCCAGGGAGTCGTCCAATTCTGGCGCTCTCCAACTCAGCCCGATGTGAGCCTGAGCCATGTGAGCAATCGACTGTTCCCGGCTCACTCCACCAACCCAGTCGACTCCGAGCGCCGACTCCAGCTTGCCTCTCATCTTGACCACGAACTCGGGGCGGGACGGGTCACGGTTGATCTTGTCCCCAACCATCGTGAGCGTCGTTGCGATGCCCCTGGTCCCGAGCCGGCTGGGCAGGTCACACATCTCGTAGGTGTTCCAGGAGCGGGCGAACTTACCGGCGTAGCAGAGCCGGAGGTTCTCGGGCGTCGGCGGAGCCAAGAGCGTCGGGGAGATGTCGCGAGGGATGGCAGGAGGGAATACCCGGCCCTTTCCTCTCACGGCTGGGAACTGTGCCTCCACGAACGAACGCAGTTCCTCGGTCTGGCAGAGGAGGATCGGTGCGGCCGACATGACTCGGGTCATGCGCTCACGAGACTCAGTGTCGACGTCCTCGGTCCGTTGCGGAATGTCGGTCAAATAGGGCCACAGCCGTCTCCGCAGGCGACGTTGTCTCGAGAACCGGTGTGCTGCGTCCATTCCACGGACGACAACGACATCAGCGCCCTTGGAGGTCATCCGGGAGAGGATCGCTGCGGCCTCGTCGAGGGTCAGGGGGTCGGACTCGGTTAGACCTTCGGCGATGGGATCGATCAGCCTCACGTTCGGATTGGTCCGGAGGGGGCCGATCATTCGCTCCGTGGTGATCGCATGGCTCAAGAGCAGGGTCACATCTACCTCTGGGAGGTCGGCGAGGGCCAGAGTGATGGTCTGGATCCACACCGACGACCCGTCGATGGCGTTCATGTTGGCTGGGGTGTAAACCACGACCGAGACCGGTTGCGACATCTACCGGCGGTCCTTCGGCTGAGCGTTGTCGATCACGGGGTCGAAAGCTAACCGTGGCATGGTGAAATGTCATAGATGACGACATGGTCGCCTTGCGAACCGACTGCCGCTCCAACCGGTCTACCCCCACCTGGGCCCGACGAGCTAGGACCACGTCCGCGCCGCAAGCGGGTCCGCCATTGAGAAGACTATGACTTACGAAATGGCTTTGTGAGGTCAGCCAGTCTCAACGCAATACGAACTGACCTCCGATTCCTGAGCCGCCTGAAGTTCGCCTCGGCGCGCTCGGCGCGCTGGGTCAACTCGGCGATCGCCTTCTCAAGGTGACTGTCTCCGACAAGACCTCTCGTATTAGGCAAAGACGTCTCCCTCCCATAGCCGACACCCAGGGAAGTAGCTCGCGGATTGAACGGCTCGGATAGCAATTCAGGCCAAGACCGCTGTATGAGGATGCGGAGGTGTTCGCCGCGTTCCCGCTCCGGGAGTGAAGGGCTGAGCAAGACATCGAGAACACGTCTCGAATTGAATATCGAGAAGGAATCGAAGGCAGGATCCGATTCCAACACCACGAGACCGTGCCAGCTAGCCATTCGGTGCTCCCAATAGAGCATGTCCCTGCTGTCGCGTAATCCAGCTATGTCCCCAAAGCGACCGGCGTCGTAGAAGTCTCTGAAATCAGATTCGATCCGTCGTTTTGAAGCATCTGTTGTGTTGCGAACAGCTTCTGCAAGGTAGGTGGCCGCGAGGTCGACCGGCGAATCAAGATGGCCTTCGATCTGGTGGGTCTTGAGATAGAAGGCGCGCCCAATCTCCGAGACATTCGATCTCATGTGTGCGTCGACAGTCGGCCCAAGGACCTGTGAATACTGGTATGCCGCTCGGGGGTTATGGCGGTAATAAGTAAGCTCTCTCAACAGTTCGTTGAAACTCTTGGGCGTCGCTTCGGTTTGGGTTGGTCCGAGATTGAGGACGTCGTGTTTGAGAGCGAAGCGAGCTGCGAGTCGTGAAGCGATCACGGTATCAACCACGTCGTTCTCGACGTCTGGGCGGTAGTACGTGAAATAGCGAATCTCGCCGGCAAGGCCCCGCGACGCCGCAAGGGTTACGCGGCTATCGAGGCCCGCGGTCAGAGATGCCGCTGTGCGAGAGAATCTGTGCACGATTGCGGCAACCGAGGATTGAAGGTAGGGGAGGGCGGCCTCAGCTGCTTCGGAAGAAGTCATAGGCGGCAGGGCACTCCTGGGGTAGAAGCGTTCTAGCGCTCCATTGTTCAGAGCGAGGGTGTGGTTTGGTATCAGAACCGAAATGCCTTCATAGGCTGTGCGGCGTCCAGGGAACCCATACTTGGCCCGGATATCGCTCGACTTCAGTTCGGGGTTGCCTACATTGACTGCCAAGAGAGAGGCGTGGGACGCCAAACAGGTCCCGCCGTCGTTGTGAAAGACCACACGCATCCCAGTCGCATCGTTCATCAGGCGAGGAGGGCCTCCCTCCCGTTGGTAGATGACAAGGAAACGCCCATGAAGGTCGTCTGTCTCACTCAACAAAGCATCGCTCGACTGTCGCAGCTTGCTCAGGAGGCTTCGTGCAGCTTCCGCGCCCGAGGCGCTGGGCCGTAACAGGTGGAAGGCTTCACCGAGTAATGCAAGCGAGGCAAATTCGTCTCCCACCACATGCAGGGGCACCCGGGGATCGTGGTGGACCTGGAATCCTCTGAAAGGGGGGCCGACCACCCACGCAGATGGTCGGTATAACGGAGGTGCTTGCGAGATGAAGAAACCCCGGGCGAAGAGGTCTTCGCCGTGCTCCGACTCGAGCGATAGGAGTCGCTCAACGTGGTTCTCGCGAGGCGGCTGGGTCACGTTTACTGCCTCGAACCCATCTCCGCGGATGGCCTCAGTCGAGTCAGGTTGTCGTGGTCGTAGGACATCCGCGCTCTCTGTCTCTCAAGTGCGAGATCTAATCGGCGGCGCAGCTCATTCAGTCTCGAGTTGCTTCACCTGTCGCGACATTCACTACTGAGCGAGCGCGGAAGCTATCAGACGTGGTTCGGGCGAGCCGGGAAGACGACTCTGACTGTCTCACCACGGGGACCTGCCTGCGACTGGCGAGAGGCTCAGGGACCGGTGGACGCGGTCTCCGCGTCGTTGCTGGTCCAGCCCCAGAACTGTCCGTTCGATGTCCGGTGTGCCTAGCCTTCGCTGGTGCCCGAACATCTCCACATCGTCGGCGCTCGACCCAATTTTATCAAGGCGGCGCCGGTCATCTCCGCCTTGAAGGAGGCCGGTGCCGATCCTCTCCTGGTTCACACCGGCCAGCATTACGAGCCCGCGCTTTCCCATGTGTTCTTCGACCAGCTCGGGCTTCCCGAACCAGACCGGAATCTCGGTGTTGGATCGGGCAGCCACGCAGCCCAGACCGCCGCCCTGCTCGTAGCTCTCGAAGAGCTGGTTATGGAGATCGAGCCCGATCGGGTGGTGGTCTACGGAGATATCAACTCCACTCTCGCCGGGTCGCTGGTGGCATCAAAGCTCCACGTTCCCGTGGCCCACGTGGAGGCGGGGCTGAGGAGTTTCGACCGTTCGATGCCCGAGGAGATCAATCGCATCGTCACCGACGCACTGTCTGACCTCCATTTCACCACCAGCCCGGAGGCCGCCAACCATCTGGCGAGAGAGGGCCTCGACCCTGCTGGCGTCCATTTCGTGGGCAATCCCATGATCGACACACTCCTCAGGTTCAGAGAGCGGCTCGACGTCGACTCCGCCAAAGCCCGCTTCGGCCTCGATGGCGACTATGCCGTATGCACGCTCCACCGGCCGGCGAACGTTGACGACCTGGAAAGAGCCACGACATTGGTATCTGCGTTGCGTCGGGTCGCCAAGGAGGTGCCCATCCTTCTGCCGCTGCACCCTCGAGGCAAGGAAACCCTGCAAAAGGCTGGACTGTTCGACGTCCCGGGCCTCGAGGTCCGTGAGCCTCTGGGATATCTCGAGTTCATGGCGCTGGTCTCAGGTGCCGCCTTGGTGATGACCGACTCTGGCGGGATCCAGGAGGAGACCACGGTCCTCGGGGTGCCCTGTCTCACACTCCGCGAGAACACGGAGCGGCCTATCACCGTGGAAATGGGGACCAATCGCCTGGTAGGTCACGACGCCGACCTGATATACGACGCAGCCGTAGAGGCGCTCGCCTCACCCCCGCCAAGCGAGGTGCCACCGTTGTGGGACGGTGAAGCCGGGAAGCGCATCGCAAAGATCCTCTATCGTTAGGGTGAGACCAGATGTCAGCCAGCTCCGAGGCCGGGTCAGCAGACGCCATGCCTGACAGAGCCACCTTCTTCGCCACCGGAAACTGGACTGCAGGTGTCATCGGACTCGGTTACGTCGGCCTTCCGCTACTTCTGACTGCAGTCGAGAGCGGGCTGAGTGGGGTCGGATTCGACGTTTCTCAAGAACGAGTGGCTGCTCTCTCCGAGGGCCATTCCATGATCGACGACGTCTCAGACGACCAACTGCGCGCGGCTCTGGACCGTGGTGCGGTGTTCACCGCCGACGAGAGCCGATTGAGTGAGGCCGACGCCATCTTCATTTGCGTCCCGAGCCCACTGGGCCGAAACCGTCAACCCGACCTCTCCTACATCGAAGCAGCGGCGGCCACTATCGAGCGCATTGCCCGGCCCGGTCAGCTGATCGTCCTCGAATCGACCACCTACCCCGGGACCACAGAAGACATCCTCGTCCCGGCCCTGGAACGCGCCGGGCTCACCCTCGACGAGGACGTGTTCGTCGCCTTCTCACCCGAGCGGGTCAGTCCCGGCGACGAGTTGAAGACGGGGGCGATCCCGAAGGTCGTGGGCGGGCAGACGTCCCTTTCCGGTGATGCCGCCGAGGCCGCCTACGGCCGGCTGGTGCCTTCGGTGCACAGGGTCTCGTCGGCCAAGGCGGCCGAGATGGCGAAGCTGCTGGAGAACACGTATCGAGCCGTGAACATCGGCTTGGTGAACGAGGTCGCGCAATTGGCCCATGAACTCGACATCGACATCTGGGAGGTGATCGACGCCGCAGCGACCAAGCCCTTCGGCTTCCAAGCGTTCTACCCCGGTCCTGGTGTTGGAGGGCATTGCATTCCACTCGACCCGCAGTACCTGGCCTGGCGCGCCAGAGAAGCCAACTTCACCACGCGGTTCATCGACGCGGCCGAGCAAGTGAACTCGCAGATGCCCGTCTACAACGCCAACAGGATCGGCGATCTGCTCAATTCGGCCGGCCTTCCCATTTTCGGAACCCAGATCCTCGGGGTTGGCATCTCCTACAAGAAGGACATCACCGACAGCCGCGAGTCTGCGTCGTTGCACGTCCTGCTGGAGCTGACCCGCAGGGGCGCCGCCGTTGGCGTGCTCGATCCGGTCGTGGGCAGGGAGAGAATCGCCGCGCTCGGCTACAAGCCGGTCGACGAAGAGGACGATCTGTCGCGATTCGAGCTGGCAGCGATACTGACTGACCACTCCTCCATCGACTACCAGAAGATCGTCGACCAGGTCCGCATCGTCTACGACGCCCGCGGCGTCCTGAGGCGTCTGGGAATCGACGCAGCGAATGTCGTCTCGCTGTGATCCCGACCGTAGGATTTCCGATGTCGCTTCCGAGGGGTTCCGGGGCTGGCATGACGAGCCTGGAAGGCAAACGGGTCCGTTCGTGAGGGCCCTGTCGAGACTCGTCGTTGCCTCAATGCTGGTCGCGCTATTCGCCTCGACCGCCCACGCCGAATTGGGCCAGGGGACCGTCTATCTAGAGCGCGATACCCAAGGCCGTTACCTGCCCTCGGTCGACAACGGCGGGAACTCGTCGGTCCTCGCCGACATCGACTCGATCACCGCCCCAGCGCGCTCGCCAAACAACAACAGGATCGCCTTCTCGGGGTCGATGGGCGATGGATCGCTTGGCAGATATGCCATTTACATCGTCAACACCAATGGCTCCGGTCTCAGTCGCATCACTGACGGAGCGCACGGTGAGTTCGACCCGGTCTGGATCGAAGGCGGCAATGCCATCGTGTTCTCTCAAAACACTTCCGGTTCGATTCTGCGTTCCAACTGCTGCCGACTCGTGAGGGTCGACGCCGATGGTGGAGGGTTCGATCCGATAACCGTCAACGTGGGGGCCCAGCGCCCGGCAGCGTCGCCTTCCGGCGACTTCGTCTTCTTCGACAACACGGCCGGTGTGTGGAGGCTCCGCAACATCGGAGGTTCGGCGACCCTGATCGCCTCCGGGGGTTATGACGCCACCGTCTCTGCCAACGAGAATTGGGTCTTCTATCTCCGAGATGTCGGCCCCACCACCCAGTTGCGGCGGGTCAGCGCCACCGGGGGCTCATCGACGCTCCTGTACTCGACGACGAACGAGCTCGAGAATCCGGTTTGGCTGAACGGCCGCGTCTATTTCCTCGAACATGGTGGTCTTGGATACGACGGCCGCGGTTCCGTCGTAATGCGCAGCGTCTCGCAGAGTGGAGGATCATTGAGGGCCGAACGGACATTCTGGAGCGGCGTAGTCGGAGTGACCCCCGGTTCGAGTGGCGAGGAGATCCTCTTCTACCGTGACGACGGGCTCTTTCGCTATTACAACATCAGACCCGACGGGTCGCTGCCCTCGCCATTGTCGGGTGGTGACAACTACACGCGTGGATGGTCTTCGATCGCATCGGTCGACCTGGACGGCAATGGCGACGACGAGATGTTCTTCTACCGGGACGACGGGCTGTTCCGGTACTACGACATCCGTTCGGATGGGAGCATCCCAATTCCCACCCATGCCGACGACAACTACACCCGCGGATGGGACGCCATCACAGCCGTCGACCTCGACGGTGATGGCCAGGACGAGATGTTCTTCTATCGGGAGGACGGACTGTTCCGGTACTACGACATCCGTCCAAACGGGACCATCCCCTTGCCGATGACGGCGGGGTCGAACTACACAAAGGGATGGGACTCGATCACCGCTGTCGATCTCAACGGTGATGGCCGGGACGAGATGTTCTTCTATCGAAGCGACGGGCTATACCGCTTTTACCCGGTGTCCGCCGACGGCCGGATCGGTCAGCCGATACGTTCCGGGTCCAACTTCCCCTCCAACCTCGCCTGGGTGTCGGCCATCGACCTCGATGGCGACGACCGGGACGAACTGTTGCTCTACCGCTCCAACGGGTCATACGAGTACCGGGACCTGAGCTCGAGCGGAGGGCTGGGCTCGGTGATCCGGAGCGGGACCGACTACACGAACGGGTGGACGATCATCACTTCTGTGAAGCTGCCCCCGAGCTGATGGGACGCCGTGTCGACGAGTTTGGTTTCGTCGCCCCGGGGCCAAATGACTCAGGATCTCACCAGAGCCGACGATAGGAACTCAATGGGAGCACGAACCAGATCCCTGATCGTGGCAGCGCTCACCGGTGTGCTGGTGTTCACAGGGTTCACCCCGTCCGCACTGGCGGATTCACACGTCGTCGAGTTCGAAGGCTCCGGTTGGGGCCACGGTGTGGGCATGTCTCAATGGGGCGCATATGGTCTGGCCACCCTCGGCTGGACGTACGACGACATCCTCGCCCATTACTACCAGGGCACGTCGCTCGAAGACCTCGGCAATCCCAGCATCTGGGTCAACCTCGAGGAGAAGTTCACGAGTCGGACACTCACCGTCCTCAACACGGACCCGCACGTGCTGGGGGTCGACGTGGCCATCGTCGGCAGCTCGGGACAGGTGAACGCCGACCCGGGCGACACGATCTCGCTGGCGCCACACGGCAGCAGCGGTTGCGTCGTCACGGTGAACCCCGGCGGTCAGACCGTCACTGACACTTCGGGATGCGCCATCGACATGACCTGGGACGGGCATGCTGCCACCCCGTCGACGAAAATCCTCATCCAGGGTTGCTTCAACACCGATTGGAACGCTCCCGGCTCACCCCAGGTGCCGTGTCAATACGCCCGAGGCGAGCTCCACCTCCGTCGTGGGGCCGGTGGCCTCTACCTGTCTGTCGAGATGCCGATGGACGACTATGTGAAGGGGATCTCCGAGATCCCCTACACATGGCACGCCGAGGTCCAGAAGGCTCAGGTAGTGGCGGCGCGCTCCTACGCCGAGTATCAAAGACGGGTCCGTAGTCCCTCCACGTCGGGGTGCTGGTGTCATGTGCGTGACACGACTTCTGATCAGCGCTATGTGGGCTGGGACCACTCCAACCGGGGCCCATGGGTGAACGGGGTCAATTCGACCGCGCGACGGATGCTCACGCACCCCGCGTCCTCCCGCGGGGTGATCAAGGCTTACTACTCGTCGAGTAGCGGCGGCAGAACCGAGCACGGCCACGTCGTGGGGTTTGCCAGCGTGCCTGTCGAATGGCTGACCTCGGTGAGCGACACCAGGGCCGTCGACGGCACCGTTCCGAACCCGAACGCGTCGTGGACGAGGAGCTGGAGCACTTCGTCGATCGCGCAGAAGCTCGGATTCGACGCGGTGACTTCGGTGAAGGTCGCGTCCACCCGTCCCGGCTCGGGAAGCGCGGCCACGGTGGAGTACAGGGGCGTCAAGAACGGTTCCCTGGTCTCTGCGGTCAAAACCAGCACCTGGACGCGTCAGAATTTCGGCCTTCTTTCTGAGTACTTTTCGGTGAACTACACAGCACCCGCCGGCAGTCAGTTGAGCCCCGCCGGTGACGAGCTCCTGTTCTACCGGGCGAACGGAGCTTTCCGGTACAACAGCCTCCACAGCAACGGGCTCGTGGGGATTCCGATTCTCTCGGGCTCCAACTACACGAAGAACTGGAAGTCCATCGCCACTCTCGATCTCGATGGCAATGGTCGAGATGAGATGTTGTTCTATCGCGACGACGGGCTCTACCGGTATTACAACATCGGTTCTGACGGTCAGATTGGCTCGCCGATCCGTGCCGGCGATGAGTACACCCGGGGTTGGGACTCGATCGCCTCGGTGGACCTGGACGGGGATGGTCAGGATGAGATCTTCTTCTACCGCGAGGATGGCCTGTACCGCTACTACGACATCAGACCGAACGGCACCATCGGATCCCCAATCCAAGCCGGCGACGAGTACACGCGGGGTTGGGACTCCATCACCGCGGTCGACCTCGACGGGGATGGTCAGGACGAGATGTTCTTCTACCGCGAGGACGGCCTCTACCGCTACTACGACATCCGGTCCAACGGTTCGATTGGCTCGCCGATCCGCGCCGGCGACGAGTACACCCGGGGTTGGGACTCGATAAGGGCCGTGGATCTGGACGGTGATGGGCAGGACGAGATGTTCTTCTACCGGGAGGATGGGCTCTACAGGTTCTACGACATTCGCCCCAACGGCTCGGTCGGTAGTCCGATCCGGTCAGGTTCGAACTTCGACACCGGTTGGTCGATGATCATCCCCATCAACCTCGACGGTCAGTAGGTCAGCGGACGAGAATCGTCACGTCATGCGCCCGTGCGAATGCCAACGCCACAGGCAAGTCGAACACATCTAACACCACGATCTCCCCGATCTCACCGATCTCGTGCTCTTCTACGAGCTCGCCATAGACGGCCGAATCGGTGATCGACGTTTCGCTCAGCGACTGGGTCCTCCTGCGGCGCAGAATGAGGACCAGCCGATCGAGGTAGCGGAGCCGCCACGCAACCTTCTTGACGGCTCGTTCCAGCCAGCGACCGAAGGGAGACCCCGATCGGGCTTTGCCGAGGACTCTCCGAAAAAGTCGAGCCCGTGTCAACCGCGAGCTCGGCAGAAGCTCAGGGGGCGGGCTCACCGGTACCACTCGCGGGCGGGTCTCGAACTCGAAGTCGTCGAATGCCGACGGGTCTGAGGTCAATACGACCTGGTCGTCGGCGAACCGAGTGCGATGGACTTCGCTAGGCGATGGCTGGAACCCTGGGTTCGCGGAATTGAGGTAGGCGTGGCAGTGGGACGCCCGGAGGGGTTGGGAGATGATTGCGACGCGTTTCACCGGAGCACCCTCTGGTAGATCTCGGTCAGATGGCTGGCCACGATCTCGGGGGAGAAGCGGTCGATCACGGTTTGCCGGCCATATGCCGCGTCGAGTCGGGATGGGTCGTCGCGCAACCGGTCAACGGCGTCGGCGATCTCTCCGGGCGACGCCTCGAGGGGGAGCATCTCCCCACACTTCTCTTCGATGTCGCCCCAGGTGCCGAGAGAGCCGTCGTTACGCAACGCGATCACCGGCAGGCCGGCACCGATGCCCTCGAGCGGGGCGATGCCGAAAGTCTCTGCAGGACTGAGATGGACCATCACATCGGACTCGTCGAGATGGGTACCCAAACGCTCGTGCTCAACCGAGCCCGCCAGATGGACCGACTTGGCGATACCCCGTGTGCTGGCAAAGGTCTCGATCCAGCCTCGTAACGGGCCGTCGCCTACGAGTCGCAACTGTGCTCGATCATCATGCGTCTTCACATAGGCCGCAAAGGTTCTGAGCAGGTGCTGGACACCCTTGTGAGGCATCAGGCCTCCGACGTACACCCACGCAGAGAAATCGAGCTTCGTCCTGTCACGGAAGGGTATGTGTTCCAGGTCCACGATGTTCGGCACGATTTCGATGTGCTCCAGGACCCACTCACCGAGGGCATCCGCGATCTGGGCCCGAAGGTGGGGTGAGACGCAGATGAAGGCGGCCGCTCGACGAATGACTTCGGCATACGCGTCGGCAGCCGGAGGCTCCGAGAGCACGGCTGCCAGCGTCGACTGGTGCTCGGTTACCACGAGGGGCACGCCATCTCCTGAGTGAGCCACCGCCCATGCGGTGGGCATGCCAAGGTGGGCGTGGTCCACATCTGCCGTGTCAGCTCTGAATCCGGCGAGGAGGGAGAGCGAGACCTTCATGGCCTCGGCCCGGCCCATGGGTCCACCTCGGGTTGGGACCGGAGTGGGCACGTAGGTGACCCCATCTCTCTCGGCGAACATCGCGTCGAGAGAGATCTCGGCCAGGTCCTTCATCGCTCTGGTGACTGCAGCCGGGATCGGCCCCGGTGGCGCCGGGAAGATCTGGGGGACGTCGACCGTGACATCGAGGCCCGTGTCTCTCAGAGCCTCGACCTGTTTCGCCACGAAGATCCCTGAATGGATGTGGGCATAGTCGGGGTACCAGGGGGAGACGAAGCGAACCTTCATTCGGTCCCAACCAAGACCGTCGTGGCCACACGGATTTCGGGCCAGATGTGGGCGGCATGCCAGGCGCTGGTGATCGACGTGTCGTCGCCGTAGACCACATTCCCGGGTGGTCTGGCATCCCTCGCAAGGGCCTCCACATCGGGGCGGACGATGCCCCAGCATGCGCGTGGCCGCAGAATCGACCCGAGTCTCCTGGTGAACAACCGCCAAACCAGTTTCGTCAAGGCATTTGATTGCATCGTCTTGCCGGTTCTCAGACGGGAGGCGAAGGACCTGGCTTCGGCTTCCTCGAACTCGACGATCACCAGGTCGCCTCTGACGGTCTCGACATTGAGTGGGACTCGGGCGCCGCTGTCGGGAACCTTCTCCACGAACCCGTCGAACCAGACCACGTCGACGCCGGCTTCCAGCGCTTCAGCCGCGGATCTGCGGGCGGCCCTGTTCCCCTGGCGGGTCACTCCCCCAAAGATGAGGACCCAACGTTCCCCGATCTGGTCAGGATCGATGTTCCCTGGTGGCAGTTTCAGAACGGTCATCGCTTCAACGCGGAGCCGGCTCGTTCGTCGATCAGACGGATCATCGGGCTCAGTGCGCGGTGGCGCTCGTACTTTGCCGCCTCGGATCGCGCCCGTTCCGACGTCGCTTCGTCGAGGTTGCGCGCCATCTCGGTGGCCTTCAGGAGGGCCGCAGAGATCGATCGCGGCTCTGGTTCGGCGCCGATGGCGAGCAGGCTTTTCTCAGTGAGCGCCCTGGCTCCGCCCTGCTCGCTCTGGACGCAGACGAAGGGCTTGCCGAGGGCGAGTGCCTCGAAGACCTTGCCGCTGGTGACCATCGGTCCTCCAGGCACCGGGACAACCACCACGTCCAGTGAGGCGTAGAAGTCGGCAACGTCGACTTTTGATATCGGGCCGACGTAGCGGAATCCGGTCGACTCGTCGGGGAGGTATGCCTCGAGTAGATCCTGGGACCGGGAGAAGTAGCCGAGATGGCCCCCGAGGATCAGCTCGCTACCGACGGGGAGGCTCGGTCTCACGTCAGACCACGCCTTGAAGAGTGGTTCGATCGGCCATCGGTCGTTCAGCGTGCCGAGGATCCCAAGTCGCAACGGCCCCGACGATGCTTCCGAGATGGGTGGGATGCTCTCGGTGTCGTATCCGTTGTAGGCGACGTGGTGTTTGGACGCGGTGTCTGGGTACTTCTGCCGGTAGGCATCGGCGATGGCATGGTTGACGTGGAAGCATGCGGTCGCCTCGTCGATGATGCACCGCTCGGCCTCGGTCGTCTTGCGGTCGGCGTTTTCGAGCCTCCCGGTGAAGACGTCGATGGTCCACGGATCCCGGTAATCGACCGAGAATCCGACTCCCAGCAACCCGGCGAGGAGACGGGCTGCTTCGAACGACGAATAGGGGTTTCCGGTGGCGAGGACGTGGTCGACAGGTCGCCTCGAATCGATTCGGAGCCCGGCCTTGACCATAGGGTCGATCCAGGCCACGTAGTTGTCGGTCATCTGGTGAGATTCGGTGGTGCTCCCTTCCAGTGCGCCCCACAGTGATCTCACGGGCGCCAACTTTCGTCTCAGCGCCGCCCACAGGGTGGGGAACGTGGCGCTGAACCGGCTCATTGAGCGTATGTCGAACTGCCCGACTAGACCGAGAGTGAAAGGGACACGGACCACGTCGACTTCATCGGGTACGTAAGCGAGCAGGGACGTATCGATCGAGCCGATCTCGTCGTGGAAGAAGTCCGACGTCGTCGTGACGACAGTCACCTCCCATCCGGCGGCGAGGAACTCGTTGACCGTGGCGAGGGCTCGGTACACTCCGGATGCCCGCGAAGGTGGGAACCAGAATGCGATGTAGAGCAGGTGGGGCTTCATCGACGGTCGGCGATGGACCTGTCGTGTTGTGCAGTCTCCCGCTCGTTCGTCTGATAGTCAGCGTAGGCATCCGCCACCGTCTGAACCTCGCCCACCATCTTGACGTGGCCCTGGTGCAACCACACTGCTCGAGTCGCCATCTCTGACACCATTGAGGAGGAGTGGGAGACGACGACGATCGTCTGGGCTTCGTGGCACATCTCCTTTACCTTGGCCACAGCCTTGTCGCGAAAACCGGCGTCTCCGGCGGACAGGGCTTCGTCAATGAGGAGTATCTCGGGGTTCACATGAGTCGCCACTGCGAATGCGAGGCGACTGAACATGCCCGACGAGTAAGTGATGGTGGGCAGATCGATGAAACCGCCGATGTCAGCGAACTCGATGATCGAGTCTTGCTTTTCGCGAACTTCGTCGATGGACATTCCAGCGGCCAGCCCGCCCAGGATCACGTTCTCGCGACCGGACAACGTCTTGTTGAAACCCATCCCGGGTGCGAGGAGGTGTGGCCGACCCCACAGGTCGACTTGGCCGTCGGAAGGCTTCAAGATCCCCGCGATGGTCTTGAGGAGGGTTGACTTGCCCGCACCGTTTCCCCCGATGAGGCCCATGGCCTCACCCTTGGGCACATTGAATGTCACGTCCTCCAGGGCCTGGATGTCTCGCTTGCGAGTTCGACGGCGCCTGGGATGGTCCGGATCTCGCGGTTCCTCCACCACGGCGGTGTAAGAGACGCAGAGGTCGGCGACCCTTATTGCATCAGTTGCGGACGGCAAACTCATCCTCCCGGGACACGAACGTGAAAAAGCCGGTCAGGAGTGTGGTCACCGCCCACGCGGTGAAGATCAGCAACGCGATGCCGAGGCTGGGCCCTTCCGTGCTCAGGGGCCCGCCAAAGGTGATGGTCCAAGCCACCATGCCCCAATACATGGGGTTCAACTGACCCAAGGTCTCCACGATGCCTTGGTCGAAGAGCCTCGTGTATCCCCACAGCGCCGGAGAGAGGTACAGCCAGAGTCGCAGGAAGTGCGGTATGAGGCGGGACACGTCGCGGAAGTAGACGTTGAGAACGGCGAATAGAAAGGCAAGGCCAAGCCCGAACATGCCGGTGATCACGACCAAGACAGGGAGCATGAGCTGCTCCCAGTGGAGTCCTCGATCGGCCAGGATATGAATTGGGATGTACGCGATCAGCGAGCGAAGGAAAAGGTTTGCCGCAGTGAGCGTGGATGCGAAAGGCAGGACGACTCTCGGGATCGCCGACTGACCTGTCACGCCGCCGCCGCCGCCAAGGGCGCTCCCCATGCCGGTCACGATGATGGTGCTGAAATAGGTCCAGGCGTACAGATTCCCGACTATGAACCCGAGACGAGAGGTGTTGTCCAATCCTCCGCCCGAGATGATCCCGATGAAGATGAAATAGATGATCCCGAACAGGAGCGGGTTGAGGAAGTGCCACAGTCGGCCCAGCGCAGTCTCGAAGTTGCGCGACTTGATCTCGGCTCGCGACCAATAGATGGCGAAAATGCGATACCGCCAAGCTTCGGAGAGATATTGCCCAAGGGGTGGAATGCCAGTTCGAGTAGCACGACGTGTGATGTTTGGGCTGTCGGAGGTGGTCATGGCGCGTTGCAGATGTGCGGGGAGTGGGACAAACGCGATTCTAGCCCGTTCGCAGCCGAATCATCCGTCGATGTCACCTGTCCATCCCAGTCTCTCAATCAGGTGGCGGACGATCGACACAGCAGCATCACCGTTTCCGAAGGGGTTGTCCTTGATGGCAACGACTTCTCGCTTCATTCGAATGGCGAGGTTTTCCTCGGACTCAGCGAGGACATTCCAGGAGCCTTCGAGGGTCTCCGGCCACTCGGTCTCTGCGCGGATGGTGACGCACCGCACACCGAGGATGAACGCTTCTTTTTGTAGGCCACCGGAATCGGTGTAGAGACCGGCGCTAGCTTCGAGTGTTGCCAGCATCTCGGCATAGGGGAGGGGGGCATGGATCTGGAGGGCTTGGTTCGGCTCGAAGCCCGTTGCAATCAGTCGCTCCCTCAGCCGGGGGTGGGACAATAGGTGTACAGGCATGTCCACCTGGTCGAGCGAGTGAAGGATCGCCTGCAGTCGAGCGGCGTCGTCCGTGTTTTCCGCCCGGTGGATCGTCGCTATGTAATAGTCGCCACTTGCCCAGTCAGGGATCCTGACGCTGGTCAGGTCTACCGATCGCAAAGCGTCGACCATGACGTCTCCTGTCAAGACGGCTCGGCTTCCGAGGCCCTCGCGTCGCAGGTGCTCCATGGCGTTGGCGGTTGGAGCGAAAAGAAGGTCACTGAGATGGTCAGTAGCCACCCGATTGAGTTCCTCAGGCATCCGACGGTTGAAAGACCGGAGCCCCGCTTCGATGTGACCTGTGAATACCCCGAGCTTGGCGGCGGCGAGGGCCCCTGCGATGGTGGAATTCGTATCCCCGTACACCAGCACAGCATCTATCTGGTTGGCCTCGAGGACAGCTTCGACCCCTTGAAGCATCGCGGCCGTCTGCATTCCGTGGGAGGCTGAACCGACTCCGAGATTGAAATCCGGTTCCCGTAGTCCGATATCCCTCATGATCTTCTGAGACATGAGCGGGTCGTAATGCTGTCCGGTATGGACGAGTACCTCTTCCACACCGGCTCGGGCCAAGGCCTTGCTGATTGGCCCCGCTTTGATGAATTGCGGCCGGGCGCCCACCACATTGGCGATCTTCGTCATCGCGGTCAGTCTGCCAAGACGATGATCGCTGGCCCGGTTCAGTCGCCGAGATTCACCGCGGTGATGGAGTCCCAGCCTTTGGTGTATTCGTCGCCGGCTTGGATTGGTGAGCCGATGGTTCCGTTGGGTCTGATGTTGTAGTAGCGGTAGAGGCCG
>Ga0299913_10000532_pt1 | contig 24801 bp, 23 predicted proteins | sample RVTome_9_FD_201360 | JGI IMG/M metagenome (GOLD analysis project Ga0299913, IMG submission 201360) | Soil microbial communities from uranium-contaminated site in the Upper Colorado River Basin, Wyoming, United States - RVT155D38 (version 2) ... | reverse complement strand
AGCTAGATAAGGCGGACATCAAGGAAATACTCAGTCAAACAGGATTCAATCTAGATCCAGAATATGGACCGTTCTTGGTAAATCCAATGCTTGGCCGCTATGTCGTACGTGGTACAGCAACTCCGGAGTCTGAATTCAAACTTCGAAGAATGAAGGGGGTCAAGCTTTTCAAAGATATTGAAATCCAATCACTAGACAGATAAGTTTATCTATTTCTGTCAAATGGCTACGCGTGGATAAAGCAATTGCTTCAAAAAATCGTCGTCGTAAGGCATCATGAATGGCTGGAACGTGCGGCCAGCGGACATTCTTTTGCAATGGCAAGGGATGAAATTCGACAAACACTTGGAGGTGTTAGTTTTGATGAAACTTATCATCCTGTTACAATCAAAGGCAAGGCTCCTGTCATGCGCGAGAAGTACAGTGCTACAGGTTTTGATTACAAAATGCTAAATGAGCCCAGGCCTGGAATGGATGTATACGCAGTGAGGGCATTCTTTAGTGATCAGGATTCCGTTGAAAGATTGAAAGAGGATCATCCCGACGAAGTTGTTGGTGTATATGCAGACCCAGCCATTAGTCCGTTCCCAGCGTACTGTGGATGTAAGGCCATCGGAACTTCGAGGGATGTAGCTAGATTGTTGGGTTTATCTAGATTACACAAGCAGAACATCACAGGAAGAGGTGTGAGGATTGCAATTGTTGACAGCGGCGTCAGCAAAAGTATCCCTGTTTCAGGGGGATGGATACCACCAGGAATCAAATACGAACCAGGTACCGCAAACCCTGATCATGGAACAATGTGTGCCTTTGATGCAAGGATTTCAGCGCCGGATGCCGATATCTTGGATTACGCTTTATTGAGAACCAAAGAGAAAACTCTAGCTGGATTTTTATCAGATGCACTTGCGGCCTTTTCTGATCTAACCGATTTGATTCAGAAAAAACCTGGTCCATTAGTAGTGAGCAATAGCTGGGGTCTGCCTGACCGGAGGTCGGATGAACCAATTGGATCACCCGGGAACTATAGCGCAAATTTGGACCACCCCTTCAATCAGGCCGTAGCAACTTTGGTGGGAGCAGGGGCTGATGTTTTGTTCGCAGCAGGAAACTGCGGGGAGAATTGTCCTAGCAGTGTCTGTGGAACGAGTGATATCGGGCCCGGCAAAAGCATTCATGGAGCGAATTCGCATCCAGATGTGATATCGGTTGCCGCAGTGACAATTAGAGATAATAGGCTTGGTTATTCTTCTCAAGGTCCTGGCGGACTTAACAAACCAAAGCCTGATATCGCGGCTTATAGCCATTTCGAGGGATCAAAAGTATTTCCAACTAAAGAGGGTGGAGACAATGGAACTTCTGCTGCGTGCCCAGTAGCTGCCGGGGTTATTGCCATATTGCGACAAAAATTGTCGACTCGAAAAATCGATCCTGCTGCGATGAAGGGGGTGATTCAAAGAACTGCTAGAGACGTGAATGGTGGAGGTTGGGATACAGACCTCGGTTATGGTATTGTGGATGCTGGAGCTGCTTGGGACTACCTAAAATAGTCCGCTCATCTTGAATCATTACAATAATACTGTTGTCCAATATTTTGCGTCTCTGGAATCTGCTCATTACATGAGTGCGAATGTGTTGGACGGCACTAGTATCTCAAATCATTAAGCTGAAACAATAGGCTGGCAAAATCGTCATGAAGCAGTCCCTCATGCAGCCAGCATTATTATTCAATTTGGTAGAACATGGGGCGGAAGTCATTTCATGGAGAATGAGCATTTCCCTCAAGTAGGCAACAAAAGTATTGAAGGAACCCTGCCATGTTTTGTCATTCTAAGATAAGTGTATCCTATGCCTGAGAGACCCAACATTAAGCCTGGGGTTTCTCCGGTTGGGATTCCGCATGGCCAGCCGTGCGTTTTCCCCCCGTGTCTGTTAAGACCATCCATAGCTATTGCAATTGCTAAATTCATGTAAGATTCGTCCAAGAGTACTTGATGTGCGTATAGGAAAAAGTCTATGAATCCAGACATCCCATGGCACAGAGAAAAATTGGGTTCGTTCTTTAGTCTATCTCTCGCGATCTTTGTAGCTGTATCTAGCGCAGCCAAACTATCATCCAGATATTGTTTATTCCTTCGCAGCTGGTAGGCACGCAGTCGGGAAATGCCTATTCCTACTGCTCCGTGACACCATGCCACTTCATAAGGAGGATCTGCAGGGTTCGACAACTCTCTAAAATCAGGCCAATTCTTTCTTGTGGGATTATACCATGAGTTCTCATAGGCGAACGCATTTTCTGCAGCTTGAAGGAATTCATTCTTTTCTGTTACGTTAAACAATTCTAACAATCCATAGCCTATCCCGGCAGCGCCGTGAGCAAAGCCAGTCAGGTTGTGAGTAACCGATCCGATACCATTAGCTCTAGAGTCCCATGACCATCCGAGCCTTTCTGGAATGGCAATGGCGATGAGATCCGATCCTAAATCAACTGAATAATCAAGAATTGCTTGATCCCCTATAACGCTGTTCATCTCCAACAGAGCTGGAATAGCACCGGCGCTACCAGAGATAACATCCCTCAAATGTGGCTCTTTCCTTTTACTGATGAGCGTCTTTAAGAGGCTTGTTGCTCGACCCAAAAGATCATCATTCCTGAGCAAGCTGCTCAGCTTAAATGCGCAATAGGCAATACCGATCGAGCCGCTAAAGAATCCGAATCGATTGTCACCGCTGATATCAGAGACGTGATGAAGTGCATGAGTTATTGCGCCATAGGATACTTCGTAGTAGTAGTCTTTATGAGTTGTGGAATAAAGATGTCCAAGGAATAGAGCTACTCCGCTTGTCCCATCATAGAGGTCTAGACCTAATGCCTTATTTATCAATGGAAGAGGGTCCTCCAATGATGACTCCCCTTCTAGAGATTTTCCAATCCAGTTGCATCTTGATTCGTTCCAGAATGCTTTTTTACAAATTTGATCTCCTATTTCCTCGGCTATATCTAGAAAGGTCTCATTTTCCTTATTCTTGGTCATTAAACACACCATGCAACAATTCATCGTAGTCGTCCTCAAGGGATCTATTGAGGTAAGGTTTGGTAATGTCAATATTATTCGCCTTGAAGTGTGCAGATATTGCTGAGCGCTTCGCTTCGAAGTGAACTAATCCCTTCGAATGGCAGTTACGCAGTGCTTCAGCCATAATCCGGCATCTGTTTTGACCAAAGCTCTCGTCATTTCCTGGATCCTCAGCAAGTGATATTCCGGGCGCAAGTCTTTTGGCGAATACAGGTGTAGGAGAATTCAATCCGTCTACAATCTTCTGATAAATGTTTTTCAAAGATTCTTTTGACATGTTCAGATATTTTTTTGAATTATACAAGACCGCGGCATCTGCTCTTGGATATTGATATGGATCACTTATAATTTTGAATTTGAATGGAATTTTGGAATGGTTAAGCTCCGTTGTCAATACCTGTGTCAAGATTGTACTGTATGTGGACTGTATGTTGCAGTATATTCGTACGAGCGGAAACATATTCTCATCGCCATCGATGGATAATTTTTCTCCAAGCGCCACATAGAATCCGGGAAACAAATAGCGAAATTCTTTCCCAATCTCTATCAATACTTCTTTACCTATTTCGATCGAATTGTCTTGACCGCATAACCTAATTTGGTGAGGGAATACCCATAATGGCAAGCCATCTTTTTCCGTAATAAGTCGTCCGTCTTCTAGAATTCGTATTATCTTTCCTCCGGCCTGCCATGAGGCTTCACCAGCATTAGAATTAGACAATGCGTTCGTGAAATCGATCATTGCATTAAGGCTGAATAATCGGTTATCGCGCACCGAAGCAACTGGACGTCTGCAGAAGTAGACCTGATAAAGTGACTGCTCCAGTGGAACAAACCCTTGATTTGTTCCTGATCGTTCTTCTATCGAGAGCTTTGTGGGCTGCGAAAAATAGAATCTATATCCATCGATAACATAATCGTTGATCGATTGAATAGTAATGGAATCAACGAGACTCTTCAATTCATGAAGCATTAAGTTGGTGGACATACTCTCTAGACGCTGAAAGGTATCCCGAGTAAGTGAACGCTTCCAGAATCTTGATCTCGTAAAATATTTGCACCTACTTGAACATGATAGATTGCAGCATATGAAAGCTGAAATGAGTACTGAAGCGATTCGTAAGCTGCATGAACGAGTCTTGAAGCGCAGTATCGTACAGAGCGCCGAAGAAGCTTGTTGGCCTCGATCCCAGAAATTAGCCTCATCCTCCTATATCCATACCAGAAACTCCTCATGGCGGCCTGCATTTCTTTCAGAATTTGTTCATTAGCAGATGCATCTTCTGGTGCCTGTCTATCTGAAAGTCCATATATCCAACAACTTAGTAGTTCCTGGAACACTGTGGCTATATCCCAAGCAGGGTCTCCTAGATCTGCAAACTCCCAGTCTACTATTTTAATTTGAGAGGAGTTCCTATCTTGATTTTTAGGAATAATGACTATATTGTCAAACCTCAGATCTCCGTGGATGAACGACTGCACCTGCCACTCACTTTGAAGTTGTTCGAGTGATGTGCACAATCCTGACTGTTGCTGAATGATCTTCAAGAGCTGGAAGTTTGCCGCACTAATCTGTGAGAGGATCTGGGGCTGAGGTTGAGTAAATTGGGATATTGAGCGGTGCAATTTGGACGATATATTCGATATTTCATTACTGCTGACTACTATTGAATGAAATGTTGCCAATAATTTTCCTATTTCCTGCATCTCCTCTATCAAGTTAAAGATTAGCATTGGTCTATATTGAGACAATTGCTGCCACAGAGACTTCCCTTCAACAGTGTAGTCTAGAATGAGAATCTTCCTTTGGCTGTCAAAATCTAATGAATTAGGAAAAATGTGTCTTACATCTGAAAATCTTGCATCAAATTTGACAAGCTCATAAAACATTGCCTCACGAGTTACTGATTCTAGATAGCTAGCATCATATAGGTAGGGTTGCTTCAATAAGTATGCCTGTCCGTTCTTCATCTGGACTACTACGTTTTTATTTTTTCGAGCTCTTTACCATCGGGATCTATTCTTAGCGTGACTAACAAAGGTGCTACATCATTTACAGAAACTTTATCAGGAAATTCAGCGATGGAATATCTCTCAAAAAACTTACCGTTGTGAATTTTTCCTTCCTTTTTAACTCCGGCCAACTTATATTTTCCGTAAGCACGAAGCGAAGGTTGAAGACCATAACGCCGATTCCAACTCCTAGAAGCCTCAAACAGCCGACTATTCGGTATTTCCCATCCTATACCTGTTTTTTTTCTATCCTGAAGAGCTCGTATTCGAGCTACAAAATTTCTACTTCCTTTTACCGCTTCTTGCCCTTGTCTCAAGATCGAATCCTTCTGCTGTAGCCCTCTTCATATCAAACCACTTCAGTGTCATGCTAGACACAACTTCATTTTTCAATTCTATCGTCTCTTGAAGTATCCAGCCCTTTGTTGACACATGGTTGACCAATATGTCGTATCTTTCTGGATTCTCGTACTTATCTCTCAATAGAGCCCGATATAAGTAGACATAACCTAGAAGACGCGAGATGTATAGCGAAATTCCCATCCTTGCCGTCTCATTTATTCCTAAGAACGCCAAGTAGATCTGACCTCTTTCTGGCCAACATCCATCGAGTACTTTCGGATGCCTCTTTTTCTCCCTAAGTATGGGGGGCTCCACTTTATCATACCATTGAATTTCAAGTGGCTCTTCGGTTAAGACTTCGTAGGCATATTTCTTCATGATTTCTTCGATCATAAGATAATGGTATTGCTTCCAGAAATCGCTGATTTATACATCATTCCATCTGACATTGAACCCTCCATATTCCGCGATAGAACTTTACCTTTATATAAGAAATCTCCGGCCTCCGTCATGCTAAACGAAAAGACCTACAATTCATATTTCCCATAATGACAATTCATGGCGCATCGATCAAATTGGTATTAGCCTCTAATAATCCGATAGTCCTTTTTCTTTAGTTATAGCCATGAACCTTTCATCATTTCTTATAGCTTCAAAGTATGATTGTTCTCTGGCTAACCTAGAGTATCTATCATCAATTCGTACTGCTGTTCTCAAGTCATTCAGCGCCATTTCAATATTGCCTTGAACCAAGTGAAGACACGCTCTTGTATACAGGATCTCTCCATTATCATTATCGAGCGCGATTGCCTTGGTACACCACATTATCGCTTTATCAGTCTTGCCGAATGCTATAGAATTTAAGGCGAGATGGTAACATGTATCCGCGTTCTGTGGTTCCATTAGTTCGGCGCGAAGAGAGAGCTCCTCTGCGACAGCAGTTTTGCCATGCATTAAGAGAGATGTGGGCATTATAACTCCATGGATTGTTCCTTGTGACTCTGGGCCGAGACCAGATGGAATATTCTTGCTTACAACGCCGTGTACAATGTCAATTGGGATAATGTTGTTGACTGAGATAATGTTGTACATGGTTTGTACAAGAGAGATTGTTAACTTTTCGTCATTTAGCCCAAAAATACAAGTTACAGCGCGTTTCAAGCATTCTGTGTTTGTATCTAATGTAATTTCATCCTCCTCTTCGACGAATAGTAATTTGAAGAGTTCTACGTCCCACCGACTATGAATCGTCTTCCAAACTTTGCCTGTAGCTTTGTATAATGTGGCGTACTCCAGGCGGGACGCATACTTTTTGATGTCCATTTTCTCCAGAAGCTCATCTGTTGCTTTCGCTCCACTTATGTTCAAGAGTTACAAAACCATGTAGTGCCCATATATTCATCGATTTCTTTTCTGTGACATAGCCCTAGGCTATCGGCATTAGGATCATCATATAGTTCTAACTGATTTCGCCCCAATTCGAAAGCCTTGTTTACATTCTCTCCGTATCCCAGAGCTTGGTAGAAACTCTGAGCAAAGTTTAAGGCACTCGAATCTTCAATTTCCTTGGATATACCGATTACGCATTCAACATGTTTGCATATCGCGTCTGCTTGCTTCTTGTTAGAATAACAGGCGCTGAGTACTACACATCGTATCTTGTCTTCGTCAGTCCCGGCAGGATCCTCATTAAGTATCCTGAATAGATTTGCTAAAGCGTCAGGAGGTGCCTCCTCTGGATATCCTGTTGAATCTTCAAACACCAGAGTGCCCTGTGTGCTTCCATGACCTGAAAAGTGAATAATGTTGGGTCTGAAACGCAATATCAGCTCTTGGAGATCTGCAAGCGATACAGCATGTCTTTGTGATAATTCCAAATTCTCCCTATGTTCGGAGCTGCGAAGTCTTGCGTCGATCATATTGAATTCCTCTTCGACTTTCAACCGCACAAAACCCTCAGGGCTGGCAGATAGGAACAGGATTTTGACCAAGGTGATTTTGGTGATCACCTCGTACTATTAAAGTTGCATTAAGGGTGCTCGTGAACATCGATAAGGACTCCAAAGGCTAGAAAGAAGTAGGTCAAATAAAGTCGAATTCAAAGATTAACTTGATGCACTGAGAAACTACTCGACCAGTTATGAAGATTTCAATCTTTGACAGGATCGGTTAGGAGTATGTTTGGAATCAGGTGTCAGTCCTATTGTCACTATTGCCTTCCCGAATGTTTTTCTAGCACATTTCTCCACCAAGAGTCTATAGAATATTAAAGATCGGTTGCAAAAGCAAAGATGATTCCATTCTTAATAGTGTATGCTCGATTCAGAATCAATTGGCATTTGATAGGGTCACAGGATTCTATTTGATTCGAACATCTTTCAAGATTTATTTTCAGACACTAGTTTCTCAACATTAGAATCATCGCAGCCAGTAGCCTTTCTTACAGTATGACAATTTGCTTCTGTCTTTTGTATTAACCGCAGATTAGTTAAATAAATGCTTAGAGCATGCATCCTGAGTGATAATAACCAGCAACTCGATGAACACAGAACTTGAGATGTTCTGTGTCTTTTATGTGGATATGGAAAGCTCTACCTATAATACTGCTCATTTATGCCCGAAAGATTACGCGGTGTATTATACAGTTTTTTATGATACAATATCAAAAATAGTGGTCAGTTTCGGGGGCAGAGTCATCAAACATGTCGGTGATGCTTTGATAATCTATTTTCCGGCGACATCTGACCCCACAAATAGGGAGGCGTTCAAGTCGACCCTCGATTGTGCAATGGCTATGCTCGGAGCTAGATGCACGATAAACAATGCGTTTCACGAAGCGAAACTGCCGCCTCTATCGTACAGAATCAGCGCAGACTATGGCAGAATGGAATCAGTAAAGACCGATACATCACCCGCTCCTGATTGGATCGGACCATCAATGAATATGGTTGCAAAAATGAACCATATGGCAAAGCCCAATACCATGGTCGTAGGCGGCGACCTCCACCAAATCCTTTCAAGATTTTCATTCCCAGATTATCTTCAAGAGCTAGTCGGTGAGCTCAATATTGGAATACGGCAAAAGTACCCGGTATATTCCGTAATGGCTAGAAAGGCCAATGGAGTCCTTTCAAGTGTCATAGTTGGGAATGAAGCTGCGCCCCATGCCGTTCAGTTAGCCAGAGATAGACGGTCTGCAGCAGCAAAGTCTACTATTGCAATTCCGAATGTAGCGATAATCGATGATGAACAGGACATACTTTTGACTTTTAAACGATACCTCGTTGGTCAGCCCCTTAATGTCGAGGTGTTTGCTGATCCGATACAACTTCTTGGACGGCTTGCACTTGCCGGACCCACCTACTATGACCTTGCAATCATTGACATTAAGATGCCGAAAATAAATGGTTTCCAGGTTTATCAGACTCTGGCCGCTCTAAAGCCGGGCATAAAGGTGCTTTTTGTGAGCGCCCTTGATTTCGCCGATGAGGTTCTTGTAGCTCTTCAAGGGATCGACAAAGAGGAAGACTTTATCAGAAAACCAGTCAGCAGGGAGAATCTGGTATGCGCAGTTAACAGAAAAATCAAACAAAACATTATTGCTTAGGTTTTTGATAGCGTTCTATTTAATACCATCAATGGGTCCGCGACGCGCGACGCCCCATCGTCCAAAGATGAGCAATGTAGCATCGATAGGATACGTCAACCTTTATTCAAAGAATCCAAACCAATTCGTTTGATTGAAGACCTGATCTTCGCCTCGATTGTCGCTCGTTCCCATGAATAGTTGTAATTTGGACCGCTTGCGGACCAAGTCGGTGACTAATGTCGGTCGTCTTTGCCCATCGAAAGGTCTCTTCCAGAGCATACGAATATTCTCCACGTATAACTTGCTGGTCCAGATGATCCCTAAAAACCCCATGTGGAACAGACAGCGGTAACTCAGCGAGGGATTTGCCAATTTTTCTTTCGTGAAATCGCTAGCGACCCACCGATGAGCTACCAGTGTCGAAGCTTCAAGAGCATTGATAGAAAGAAATCCTTCTCCGCACTGATTGCATCTAAGGCTATACATCTTGCCCTTTGGCTTCCAGCGATTGAATCTACCCAACCGATGACCATGCACAATAATCCAGAAATATTAAAGTATTTTGTTCACTTTTGTCTAGCTCTTATAAGGCTGCCGGTTTGTAGGCGAAAAGGGGCGTACCATTTGGCCTTACCAAGCTGTAATGCGCCAGTTGTATCTATCTGAAGCCATTTGTGATTATTTGCAGGTAGTCTACCCACCGAGGATTGTCGCTAATGCCGGCCATAGAAAAAGCCCGGGCCCGTCTGAACGGAATTTACCGGGGCATAGATGGGACTAGTCTCCCCACCCAGTCGATTCATCGGTTACCTTGATTTCATGATAACAAATGTGCTTATTTGCATGTATGAGAGGCTAAATGTGCTCTAGGTCATTACTAGGCCCCAAAAATTTTTGGCTTCGGTTGACATTAATCTGACGCTTCATGAGAGGGAGAGTACATGGATCTTGTACCTGGCAGGTTAGCGCCATTAATGCTCGAAACCAGACGCCGCATATATCTGCAAATAGGTACATTTCAAGCTTTTAGGGACAATTAACCGCAAAAGTCCGCAAATAGACAGCAACCATATCTATCACAGCAGCATATAGCAGCATTTAGAAATGCCAAGGATTACAGAGGAAAAAAAGGAATCCATCTGGAAGACCTACTCGCAGACCAAGGGTTATACTGTAACTGCCAAGAAGGAAAATGTCGATGAAAGGACGGTCAGTAGCGTTGTAAAGAATAAGAAGGCACATCTTGAGCCACCGAGTGAACATATTGGATTCGATAAAAAAGGACCTACTCCCACGCAATCCAGAAAAGGCACGATTAGTCCTGAACTGAAAATTCAGCTGAAAGCGAACGAGCGATTTGAACAAGGTGATTCAAACCTAAAGGTCAGTCAAGATCTCAAGCTCCCCCCATCCATTGCATTAAAGTATCGAAATGAGTACAACGACATGAAAAAAGCTGATCTTGACCGGGACTTGGAAGAAAAGAAACAGCATCTAGCTAGGCTTAACGAAATCACCGAGCCACGCCGGATCGAACTGGAAGAGTTGAAAGAGCAGCTGAATACAGTCAATTCAACAATCAGCACCCGACAAACTAAGGCTAGCGAGCTTCAAGAGGAAATAGATGCACAAACTCAGGAATTGGAGGAATTGGGGAAAACATTTCAACAAATGAGTAACGAATCGTTGATGCTTACACGCGTAATCGAATCACGTAAGCAAGAGTCCCAAGACCTAAAGGCCGAAAAGGAGAAATTGAAAAATAAGATGGCGGCATTTATCAAGAAGATGCAAACTTTCCTAGAATCTGACGAAGAACCTGAGGTAGATAGAACCAGCTGACAAATACCTTCACCACCATGGTTCTAAAGTCAAACGCTTGCCACTACGGTTGACTTTTCTCTGCCCCAGCTGCTTTTGCTGAAATTGCCATAACAGTTCAGAAAATCGACGATGCATCTTTAACAACCCTTATTCCCCAAGCAAAGTCTTCGAAAATTCGGCCGATGCATCTGAATGTAGGTCGCAAGAATAGGAAAAAGGCACTAGAATTAGAGATCAGTCTGAGGCTTGCTAAAGATATACTTTCATCAGGAGGATCGCCTGAGGAATAGTGCTTAGAAGATCTCCTCGTCTTTTCTCGTGCCGCCGAGACCGGTCTTTATGCTTGCAGCGCAGTCCAAACATGCACTCGCTGAGAATGGGAAATCTCTCGTGCACTTTTTGCAAACGGGCTTTTTGCATTCGGAACATGTAAGCGATGCAATTCTTGTATTGCAGACATAGCAAAGTGTCATACCATTCTAATGCATCAGGTAGCGTAAATATTTTTGTCAAGCTGGTTGAGGCACTTTTAGGTAGTTGCGCTCTACCAAATAATGCAAAATCCTTGCTGCACACTTGTCAATAGAATTGTGCTCAGTGTCCACCGTAATCTCGTTGTTGACAGGGTCCTCATACGGATCCTGTACCCCTGTCATATCGCTTATCTCGCCTTCAAGCGCTTTCTTGTATAGCCCCTTTACGTCTCTCTTCATGCATGTTTCAAGCGAGCACTTTGTCCATCCCTCGATGAACCGGTCGCCAACATGCTCCCTTGCCTGCTGCCGGGACATCTTGTAGGGCGAGATTAGCGAGACAATTGACACTATCCCGTTACGCGAAAGCAGTTTGGAGAGGTACGCCACACGTTGAGCGTGAATCTCCCTATCTCTCTTGGAGAACCCCAGATCCGATGAAAGCCGCTTTCTGACTTTATCGCCATCAAGCAATTCTACCTTCACACCCATATCCCTTAATTTGTCTGACAAAACTCGTGCCAGAGTCGTCTTGCCAGAAGACGGCAAACCGGTAAACCATAAGACAAATCGTTTCTCTGATGCGCTCATCCTGATATAAAGGTCGCAAGCTTTCATATCAGTTACCAGCAATTGTTCTACAAGAATTCCAAATGCTTTTTAGGTGCATCAAAGAGAAGTTTCTGAATGAAGGGACCAAGCGGGCACATTTTTGCCTGCACCCGCAAGAGCGAGAAAGAATGCTTTGATCGGATGCTCTTTGCGACAAGCCGGGTCTACGGCGAAAGCGTCTTGAAAATAAAAAAAGATGATCTGCTCTTTTTGCTCAATCTAGAGACGGATACCCTCTACGGCACATTCAGAGCAAAATCTGACGGCGCCAAAAACATTGTTCCTGAAGCTTGGCGGGGTAGATATCCTTACCAGGTGCATGTTGCGCGCAATGGCTCCGTACATTCGCTAGTAGCAGCAAGAAAAGTCCTGTCAGGCACCGGAATCGGCTGGCGCGACAGTCTTGATGGAGAGCAAGCACGAGCTCTCTCGCAATACATCGAGAACCCAAACGGCAAGCTAAAGATCATAAAAAATAGCGTCGAGAACAAGCCAAGGCTAGAGTCGACTACCCTCTGGGACTATCCCCGACAGAGTTACGGCAAGACCCAGAAGGGGAGCAACAAATACGCTGGAGTGACGCCGGCATTTGTCGTCTACAACATGATCAAGCGCTATACAGAGCCCGGCGACCTTGTAGTCGACCCGATGGCCGGCAGCGGAACAACAATGGATGTGTGCAAGGAGGAGGACCGCAAATGCATAGCATATGACATTTCGCCTACTAGGTCAGACATTACCCAAAATGATGCCCGCAAAATACCACTTGCAGATGAAAGCGTCGATATGATATTCATTGACTCGCCGTACGGCGACAACATCGACTACAACGACCATGTCGGCAACATAGGCAAGATCTCTTCGGAAGATGATGAATTCTACAAGGCGCTTGACATGGTGATGGCCGAATGCTATCGCGTGTTAAAGCCCGGCAAAGTGATCGGTTGGTTGATAGGCGATCAGTGGGTCAAGAAAAAGTTCACACCAGTCGGCTTTTACATCTACAGAGACCTCTCCAAATATTTCGACACTGTCGATGTCGTTTGTGTGGCCAGAAGGGGCCAGACATCGAATACCGGGCTGTGGCATAATCGTGCATTGCGCTTTAACTTTTACCTTCGTGGATTCAAGTACCTCTTCATAATGAGAAAACCGGCCGCGGGCAAGCCTACGAATTTGAAGCAAAACCATCCAGTGTTGGAAAGGGCTGGAACAAAATGGAATCAATATAAGAGAAATTAGAGTTTAGATTTTTTGATTTCAGATTTTCTTTTTCTACCTAAACGATCGACAATCACAGGAATTCGGAGTGCAATCCGGATCCAATCACTGAAACTTGAAAGCTTGTTCCAGATTTATGATCGAAAGATCGTGTATGTCGTTTGAGGTTCCTGACATCATGCCAAATACCATTAGCTAGAACTATTTTATAGAAAAGTGCGCAGGAGAAAAATTACTCTTGGTAAGAAAACACAAGCATTGACCATGATTGCTCTTTTCTTGGCGTCGATCGCAATCATGGGCCAAGGCTTTCCGTCGATCCGTCAGACGGAGGCTGCAAGTGCGTCATGCATCGATCTACCGATATCCGGCGTGTCTGCTAACGGATACGAACAGCGAAATCCCCCATCCAATGCCATTGACGACAGCCTAAAAACCAGATGGTCAGAGTATGGTACTGGCTCGTGGATAAGAGCAGATCTTGGAGAGCAGATGGCCATCTGCAGCGTAGACATTGCATGGTACAAAGGCAACCAGCGGATCAATAACTTTGTCATCGCTGTTTCAAGTGACGGAACAAGCTACACAAACGTTTACAGCGGCAAGAACAGTGGAACAACAATTGCTTCTGAGCAATATAGCTTTTCAGAGACTGTCGCAAGATATGTCAGAATTACTGTCAACGGCAATACTCAGACTCTGTGGACCAGTATCACAGAGATTGGGGTGAATGGACATGAACCGATAAAAGACACAATTGATCCTGCAATAGAGATTACGAGTCCGGCTAATGGTGCGACCCTTATCCAGCAAAATGGCAAGATCACGTTCCATGGAACAGCATCTGACGATACTGCCTTGGATAGAGTCGGATTGCGGGTTGACAATGGTCAGTACTCTATGGCAACTCCAAAGGCAGCCGGGGACTGGTCTACGTGGAGTGCATCATTTGATATGGCTTCAGGACAGCATGTGATTTATGCGAGAGCGACGGATAAAACAGGTAATCAGGCTCTGGCATCTAGCTCCATAACCACAAGTTCAGGTACTTCATCCGGCGGTAGTGGAGGCACAGAACCACCTGCTAGCGACACCGGTTCGCTCGACAACTTCGGCATCAAAAAGCTGTACGCGACAAAGTCAGGAGGCAACGAGTGGTACGTCAACATGGCCGACCCGACAAGCGACCCGATGTTCCGCAACCTGCCGTCAATGACAAAGCAGCCGGACGGCAGCTGGCAGGTAAGTGGCGGCAGCAAAGGTCAGGTGAGGATGGAGGCGTGGTCGCCGGCTAACGAAAAGTGGCAGAACGTCGAGATAACGATGTATGCCAAGATGGTGAGCGGCTCGAACGAACTCTTGCAGATGTACTCCCGCGGTGGGCACCACACCTCCAGCAACGAGTGCCTTGGCAGCGCGTACAAAGCAAGAATCTATGGCGACGGTGAGGCCAGGTGGGTAAAAGAAGTCACACACCCGGCGTACACCAGCAACCGCGGAAACGTGCAGGCTACGACAGATCCGCTGGAAGGCAGGTGGATCGGATTCAAGGCTGTCATCTACAACTTTGTAGTTGACGGCAAGACGTACGTCAGGATGCAGTCGTACATCGACGACGACGTGACTGACTCTAATGGCAACCTGGTCATTCGGAACAACTGGAAGCTGGCGTCTGTTGTCGAAGATAGTGGAGGATGGGCGACGAGCAACCCTGACTTTGACGAAACGTGCTTCCCCGTAGACAAGGACAGCAATGAACAGAACAGGCAGAGAGACGAGATACTGAGCCTTCCAGGCGGCACAAGCACGCAGAACATCGCAGCCTGGCGCTCTGACGGGCTGACGTGGAACTGGAAGTACCTGACGGTTAGGGAGGTAACCATACCGACCACCTAACTTTTTTTCTTAGCCTTTTAGAAATTAGATTTGTTTATACATAATGAATTTGCTGGACTCCTAACTCAAAAGAATGGACAAGAAATTATTGGGCTGATGAAATCGCAAGAATAGTGGCAATTATGATTATGACGCCAAGGGCTCCGCCGACTATCAGCATTCTCATCCACTTTGCCATGATTATTGATGGAAACTGGTCTTTATTATAATCTACTTTCCCTGGCTTTTGACGTGTTTCTCTATCACTTCGTCTATGGTTTCGTTCATGGCTGCCTCGGCAATGTCGCTTGCATATTCAGCTGTCCTCCTAATGTGTTCCAAGGCCAACTTTATATTGGTTGGATCATGAACCCTGTCTTTTTCTACTGCCCCTAGGGCGTCATCTTCCAGCGAACGGATATTATCTGCGCTGTCGACCGTCTTATCGGCCAGCTGATAGTCGCGGCGCAGGAGTGCTTCGACCGAGTCGCCGAGCACCGTTAGGGCAAGGTTGCTCATTCTGTCTATCTTTTGCATCGCATCCTTTGGGATCCTGTCCTTCAGCTTGGCCGCCTTGTCGGCTATTCCGCACGCATGGTCCGCCACCCGCTCTACACTCTTTACTGCGACCCTGTAACTCAGGCAGTCAGAGGGATTTTTGAGCCCCATTTCGCGGAGCACCCGGCCGTTCTGCGTGGCCATCACCAGATTGCGCAGGACATAGAGGCTGAACCTGTCGACCTCGTCATCTGATTTTATCACTTCTTTTGCCATCTCGCGGTTGAGCTCTGCAAGGGACGACATGGCGTCCCGGTGCATCGACGAAGCGATGAGATACATTCTCCTGATCGCGGTGTTGACGGACAGCTCTGGCAGCGACAGCAACACCTGTAGCGTGATGTTGTCAGATGCGTCGGCTATCATCTCCGTCCCGACAAGGTTGCGCCTTACCACATCCCTGACCGCATCGCGAAGCATCGGGTTTATCCTGCCCGATTTTAATTTAAGGTGAATAATGTTATAGCCCGCCAGATACATGGACACGACTTTTCTCTTGAGCGTGTTGCTGCTCTCGTTTGGTAGTATTATGGCAGTCACTTCGCTGAGCGCCTCTACAGGCCCGCCCGCGATAGGGACTACCGACAACGAATTATCCAGCTCCCGCATTAGGGTCACCTGGTCTCCAGCCTTCAGGCGCATTTCTTCAATCCATTTCTTTGGCAATGAAAGGACGTACGTGGATCTTCCGGTAAACTGGATCTTGCGGACTTCTTTATTGTCCGACCCTGTTCTCATGTGTCTGTAGATTGGTTTTGTGAATAAACGGTTTGCGAGAATAGACTATATGTCACTATATACTTTCATATGATCTATATAGCTTAGCGCCTAGGGCTCGAAGTGGCGGTGACGATGTAGTGCACCGAGTCGCCTATGTAGCAAGCGTGGTCGGCGATGCGCTCAAGATAGCGCAGTATGAGCAGAGTAGAGAGATAGCATCTAGGATCCTTTAGCATGTCGTTTGTACCTTTCTTTGTAGTAGGTGTTATTACTTCACGCAGGTATTTCCTGTATAGCGCGTCGACGGTGTCATCCATTTCGTACAGTTTTTCCGCCGCGCTCTTGTCCTTTGTCGACAATGCCTTTATGCTCAGGTGGATCATTTCCCTTGCCGTGCCGGCCATTTCCATCACCGGGGTCTTGTCACAGTGCGAGATCGATCCCATAGTCCCGATGATGTCCATGATGTCGTAGGCATAGCGGCCGAACCTTGAAAAGCCGTAGGAAATCTCCATGCACGACCTGATGAAGCGTAGATCAGTCGCAACGGGTTGGTAGCGGGCGATCAGCTCCATCGCAAGCTCGGTCGACTCGTCCTGCAGAACCCTCAGCTGCTCGGACCACTCGAAAATCTGATCCTTCGACCCCGTCCCCTTTTCGTACGACTCTATGGCGCCGTCTACGGACCGGACCGAAAGGTTGGCCATATCCATAATGATGTTGCTCATGCGATTTATGCCGAGATCGAGGAGGCGGGTCAACTATGCACATCTAACCAAACTTGCCCGATATATAGCGCTCGGTGAGCTCTTTCTGAGGGTTCTCAAATATCTGCTTTGTCGGTCCGTACTCTATCAGCTCGCCCAAATACATGAACGCAGTGTAGTCAGACACGCGGGCCGCCTGCTGCATGTTGTGGGTAACTATGATTATCGTCAGGTCCTTCTTCAGGTCGTTCATCAGCTCCTCTATCTTGGCCGATGCTATGGGGTCAAGTGCAGATGTTGGCTCGTCCATCAAGAGCACTTCGGGCTGCATCGCAAGCGCCCTAGCTATGCAAAGGCGCTGCTGCTGGCCGCCGGAAAGGCTGATGCCGGGTTTATCTAGCTCGTCCTTTACTTCTTCCCATAGCACCGCGCCCTTCAGGCTCTCTTCCACTATTTCGTTGATGAGCTTCTTGTCCCTTATGCCGTTTAGCTTCAGACCTGCAGCGACGTTGTCGTAGATGCTCATGGTGGGGAACGGGTTTGGCTTTTGGAAGACCATGCCCATCCGCCTCTTAATGATGACAGGGTCCACGCTCCTGTCGTAAATGTCGACTTTGTCGAGGAACACGCTCCCTTTCACAGCCGCGCTGGCGGTCATTTCGTTCATGCGATTCAGGCAGCGTATGAGCGTGGTCTTGCCGCAGCCCGACGGGCCGATAAGAGCGGTGACGGTGTTCTCCTTGACATCGAAGTTGATGTCCTTGAGCGCCTGCTTGGTTCCAAACCAGGAATCGAGGTGCCTGACGGAAACCTTGTAATCGCGCACGTCAGAATCAGTGCGCCCGACCTTATAATCAAGACTGTCGGCATACTCTTCGCTGGTCATCCGGCTTCCTCCCGCACTTCGCGTAATTAATGATTGTCTAAATAGATCATTTAGGTGAATATAGAGGCCGTCGACTTTCACTCTTTCGTGCCTCGCATCTTCTTTAGCATTCCCGAGACTATAGGGAAAGAGTAGTTCAGGCTTAGAGGGGGTAATCTCAGCCTGAACTTTCTCTCAAGCACCAGGTACCTCAGCGCCACGCTCAGCGAAAGGATCATGAGTATCAGTATGAGGGCGGATCCCCATGCAAACTCGTGGGAAGCATCGTAGGGCTGCTGCGACAGCCTCCAGATCCTAAGAGGCAGCGCGTCGACAGGCCCAAAGAACCCCTGGAAGAACAGGCTGGTCCCAAGTATCGTCGTGATAAGCGGCGCGGTCTCGCCGGCAATTCTGGATATTCCAAGGACGATCCCGGTCAGGACCCCGTTTTTCGCGCTCCACAGCGTGATAAACATCGTCACTTTCCATTTCGGTATGCCGAGCGAATGGCCAGCTTCTCTGACAGAGTTTGGAACGAGCTTTACAGTTTGTTCCGTGACCCCGAGGACGATTGGTATCATTATTATCGACAGGGCTATGGCGCCGGCCATTACGTTAAACGAGCCTATGGTAAGGACCAGGATGATGTAACCCACTATGCCCAGAACTATCGAGGGCAGGCCGGTCATGACATTGTTAAAGAACCTCACAAAGTATGGAAATTTTCCAGTGCCGGCGTATTCTGAAAGATAGATGCCGCCCAACACCCCGACCGGCACCCCCATCAGCGACGCCAAGCCGACAACTATGAGTGTACCCTGTATGGCCGGACCTATTCCACCGTCGCCTCTAACTATAGAACCCTGCGGCTCTGTCAGGAATTCAAAGCTTATCGCCGAAGCGCCGTTCTTGAAGACTTCGAAGAGGATGCTGCCTAGTGGGATCAGCGCTGCTGCAACGCAGGCTATTGTCGCGACTGTAATTGCCTTGTCAATTATCCTGCGCCGGGCATTCGTCCTCAGGATGGAGTCCTGGATTATCTGCTTGCGCTCTGAAGTGTTGCTCATTCCCTTGCCCCCGGCACTACCCTTACCATCCTTGACACAAGAAACTGCGCGCCAATGTTTATCGCCATGGTTAATATGAACAGCACGACTGCAAGCGCGATGAGAGAGGAGATGTGGAAGTTGGTGACCGCTTCGTTGAACTCGTTTGCTATCACGCTCGACAGGGTCTGGCTTTGGTCGAACAGCCCCTCGGGTATGGCGGCCGCTCCCACCGCGTTTCCAATAACCATGGTGACCAGTATCGTCTCGCCTACGGCCCTTCCAAGGCCAAGGATCGCCGCTCCAAGCAGGCCGGCCTTTGCGTATGGAAAGACGAACTTCCACACCGTTTCCCATCTTGTAGCCCCAAGGCTGTAGGCCGCTTCCCTCTGCGAGTTTGGAACGGCCTTTAGTATTTCGCGCGCAATGGATGATATGATCGGAATTATCATTATCGCAAGCACAATGCCTGCAGTGAAGACGTCAAGCCCGAATGGAGTCTGGGCAAACAGCGGTATCGAGCCGCCAAAAGCTTCGTGCAGCGGCCTTTCAATGAAATCCAGAATCCAGAATCTGAAAACAAACAGCGCCCACAGGCCGTAGATGATGCTTGGGATGGCTGCGAGCACTTCGACGATGTATCCAACGGGAGTCCCGATTCTGGGCGGGGCGATTTCAGAGATGAATACGGCTATCCCAAGGCTGATCGGGACGCCGATGGCCATTGCGATCCCGGCGCTTACCAGGGTCCCCACGATGTAGGGGAGCGCGCCGTAAGACTCTCTACCTTCCACAGGGTTCCAGTCAGTCTGGGCAAAGAACTGGAAAAAGCCTTCCTTTCCAAACGCGGCAAGGGAGCCCTCCCCAACAGAGAACACGACCAGCCCGAGCAGCAAAAGAGTATAGCCTGCAGCGGCTATAACCACCCACTTGAAAATTGTGTCACCCCTGCGCCTGCCGCGCAGGAAAAATGACGAAAGCATGTTTTTGCGCTCTTCGCGGGACTTCGTGGATTCTGGTGATGTCATGTGGATTACTCGCTAATTGAGATATTGTTCATTGAAGCAGTTCGTATTTTATTATTGTCAACGAGGAAATCATAGATCAAAATGAACTATATAGGAAAAAGGTGGGGGCGGCAAGCCTTAGGCTTGGCTGGAGCCGGCCGTTATCCCGCTAATGTTGCCGCCTTTTGCGAACCTAGTGTATGCTATTACGCCTATGATCGAGGATGCTAGCATCAGTATGGCAATGACTTCAAATTCGGGCACGACCATCGCACCGTGGATGTCTACCGAATTCTGCCCGTCAGGCACCGTAAACCTGATCGTGGTCGACGAAGAGCTCTCCGACACCTCTTCATAGTCGATCTCCTCATTGCCCGCCCTTACCATTGTGATGCCGTCGATCATGTTTTTTGGAAGAGTCAGATCTATTTCTCCTTCCCCTTCAAGCTCGACTGTAACATATTGCTCCGGAGTGATGCTGAATGAGGTCGCCTCAGCGCTGGTCGACGTGCCCGTTATTGTGTAGCTGTCGCCGTCATGTGTTGACGATATTGAGAATTCCTGTTCTTCAGTGCCGAATACTTGCTGCCCATTGTAGGTCAACCCGGCCAAGGTTTCGAGGTTGAGCTCCTGTACTTCATCCGGCAGGGGGACATACGATAGCTCCTCCGCAAACACCTGGCCTTCGTCGCTTATTGCCCACGCGATAAAGTCAACTATTGCCCTAGCCTTTTCCATGCTGTCAATCGAAGGCGACGTGCTCAATTCCTCGTAGAGAAGCAGGTAGGTAAAGCTTGCAATCGGGTACGAGTCCGGCCCAGGTGCGTCAAGCACGTGGACGCCTTCCCACGAATCGGCTCCGGCCGGAAGTGTTGCAGCAGCAGACCCGACGGCAGCACTCGTTGCCTCGAGCGACGGCTCGATGAAGTTGCCTTCCCTGTTCTGCACAGATCCAAAGTTCATCCCGGTCGTAAGAGCGTAGGCAAGCTCCACGTATCCAATCGAATTATCGTTGCCTCTTACAGCGCTGGCGACACCCTCATTTCCAGGCGCGCCAACGCCAACTGGCCATTCGACTGAGGTTCCGTATCCCACTTGTTCATCCCATTCAGGGCTGATGAGTGAGAGGTACTGCGTCCACACAAAAGTCGTGCCTGAGCCGTCTGACCTGTGTACGACAATGATTTCCGCGCTTGGAAGAGGCACGTCGGGATTCAGCTCTTCAAGTCTCGGATCGTCCCATCGCGTGATCTCGCCTCGGAAAATGTCTGCCAGTATTGGCCCGGTGAACTTCATGCCATTCTGGTTATAGCCCGGTATTTTGTACGCCGGCACTACCGAACCGATGGCTTCGGGGATGTGGACCGCCGGAGCCGGAAGCGCATCTTCTCTTTCTGCACTCAGCGGGGCGTCCGTCGCGCCAAAGTCCACTGTCAATGCAGTGAACTGGGCGATGCCTCCACCGCTGCCAATCGACTGGTAGTTTATGCTAACTCCGGGCTGTACACTTTGATATTCCACGCGCCAAGTGTCAATCAACGGAAAGGGAAAGGTTGCGCCTGCGCCGTTGATGGCGATCTGGCCCTGTGCATAGGCCTTCGCCGACATTGCAAGTGGCACAAAAGACGCCAAAAGAATGCCCGCGACAAGCCATATCGATAACTTGCGTCGGTCTAATGTATGCATGGTTTGAGAACAAGTACATGTGGATTTAGCGTTACCCGCTATAATTCACATTCATCCCAATAGATCACGTGATCTCTATAGCGGGTTGGATTTTGATTCCGGTTATAAAAAAATTTTTCATCGTAAAAGTCAAGCCGAGGTTCTTGGTTGTAACCCTGTAGCACGGTGCGGGATGGGTGGTGAAATGGCAAGCTGCCGGGGTTCCCAACAACCTCAACGGTGGCTCGCCACTAGAAAGACGCGATGAAAGAAAAAGGTACCCAACATACATCACATAGGATCACGGCATTTACTGCTTGTCGTTTGGCAATGGATATCAATTCATCACGCCAGAGTAATGGCATGCACACTTTGATGGAAAATTTATTGCCAGACAGTCCCGCAGCCAGGCATTTCGTGCTCTGCGAATCGTGCTTTTGGAGCGCGACCATCCTGAGAATGGATCATGACGTCGTCTGCCCCGTGTGCACTGATTCCAATGTCTCCCTGATCCCACTTGCGATTGACGAGCTGTACAGGATCAAGCTCGGCTCAAGCGCCGGCCTGGAGCTGTCGTTCTCGAGACGATCCAGATAATTTGATATACCGCGGGCGCAGCTTTTCCTCCGTGGAGCTTTACATACTGCGGCACGGCGAAGCCGGCAAGCGCATTCCGAGCGGCATTAAGGACTCTGAGCGGCCGCTCACGGTCGCCGGCCAGGAAGAGGTGGCAGAAATCGCTAAGGCGCTTGCCAGACTAAATGTCAAGTTTGATTTTGTCGCCACTAGCCCGCTCAAGCGTGCGCGCCAGACCGCCGAGACCGTGGCAAGAGTCCTCAAGGTCAAGAAGGGCAGCATGGAAGAATGGAATGAACTCAAGCCAGAGGGCAAGAGGGCAGAGCTGTATCGCAAGCTGTCGCAGTTCAAGCCAGAGTCGGCGGTGATGATAGTAGGTCACGAGCCATACCTGAGCACGATCGTAAGCGAGACCGTGTTTGACGGCGGTGCTGGCAGGATTGTGTTGAAAAAGGCAGGTCTGGCAAAGATCACAGTGACGGCGTTCCAGCCAAAGGCAAAGGGCGAGCTTAGATGGCTCCTGACTCCAAAGCATCTCAAAAAAGTCGCTAAGTGATCCATATAGATAATATTATTATCGTAGCTGCCGCAACTGTCAGTAGCTGCTGAAAAATGAAAGTGTCGGTGATAGACCTTGGTTTCAACTCCGTCAAGCTTGTCAACTATGACATAAAAAAGGGGGGCATGTTCAAGGCCTACCAGCAGGAGGGGGTCAAGGTGAAGCTTGGAGAGGGGCTGCACGAAACCGGCTATCTTGGCAAGGAGCAGGTGGACCGCACCATAGACGCGCTTCACATGTTTCGCGACATTATCAGTTTCGATTCAATAAGACACGTGCTCCCCGTCGCAACCAGTGCGGTCAGGGAAGCCGGCAACAAGAATGACTTTCTAAAGCAGGTCTACGGACAGACCGGCTTTCAGTTCAAGGTTTTGTCGGGGCAAGAGGAAGGGCTCTATTCGTACATCGGGGCTCTGCAGGCGACCTGCGCCCCGACCGCGCTCTTTTTCGACCTCGGCGGCGGCAGCCTGGAGCTGGTGTATTCGGAAAACTATGGCATCAAAAAAATCAAGTCGTACCCGCTCGGCGCGCTCCGGCTATCGCAAATGTTTGGCAGAAAGGACGGCACTTTTTCCAAAAAGGATTATGGGAAGATGGAAAAGCATATCCTCGAAGTGTTGCCAGACAGAAAAGAGCTCGACCTGAGTCCCGACACCACGCTTGTGGGAGTCGGCGGCACGCTGAGGGCGATGGTCCGGTACGATCAAGAGCGGTATGACTACGAGCTTGACAAGGTCCATAATTACCAGCTGGATACGCAGTCGGTGTCCTCAATTGCAGAAGAGCTGTATGGGATGGAGGCTGGCGAGCTTGAGGAAGTCAAAGCTATTGGCACCAACAGGGTCGACACGATCGCCGCCGGTGCGTGCATCATAAACGCGCTGGTGCAGAAATTCGGCTTTGAAAGAATAGTGGTCAGCGCGGAGGGCCTGCGGGAAGGGATCCTGTCGGTCTTTGTCCGCGATCCAAAGATGTTCTATCATGGTGGCATCAACAACGAAAAGGCAAAGGCATTCGTAACGTTTGCCTGCCAGGCGGAAATGCTACCAGAGCACACCGTCACGCTTGTCAGGCCGCTTGTAGCAAACGGGATGCTGCGCGAAAAAGAGAGGATGATCCTGACGCACGCGATAAAGCAGGCCGACGAGCTTCCTGTGATCACCAACCTGAACAACCTGTTCTACATTATGATAGACGAGGACAGCGCGTTCCTGAGCCACAGGGAGCAGCTGATACTGGCGTTGTCAATAGTGCACACGCGCAAGGCAAAGGCGGCCGACTGGCTCTTTTCCCGCTACAGGTCGATACTGGAACCCCAGAACAAGAAATCAATCGAGAAGATATCGGCGTGCCTCGCGCTCTCGGTGATCCTAGAGAGGGCAAGGGCCAACGCGAAATTATCCATCAGGGGCAAAAAGGTGGACATAAAGATAATGCCGCAGCCGCGGCAGTTTGTGCCTGCCACGCTGCTTGAAAACGCGGTAAGGAATTTCGAGCAGGCGTTTGACGTTTCGGTGAACTGCACGGCAGAGCAGGCGGCAATGGCAAAAATAAAGGAGAAAGTCGAAGCATGAAAGACAAGTTTGCGCCAAAGGGCAAGCTGATAATCGTCGAAGGCGTCGACGGCTCGGGCAAGTCCACCCAGATCCGGCTCCTGGAGAAGTGGCTCCGCTACATCGGGATGCCGGTGTTTTTCACAGAGTGGAACTCGTCGGAGCAGGTCAAGGAGATAATTTCAAAGGGCAAGAAGAAGAACCTTCTGACCCCGACCACTTTTTCGCTGCTGCACGCGACCGACTTTGCGGCAAGGTATGAAAGAAACATCTTTCCGCTCCTGCGCGCCGGCTACATCGTGCTTGCTGATCGATATATTTACACGGCGTTTGCCCGCGATGTCGTGCGAGGCTGCAGTCCCGACTGGGTCCGCCACGTCTATGGATTCGCGGTAAAGCCGGACGTTGCCTTTTACTTCAGAGTCCCGGTGGAAGTCTCATTTGACAGGATAGTAAAGAACCGGCCAAAGCTAAAGTACTACGAGGCGGGCATGGACCTCAACCTGAGCAACGACCCGT
>Ga0299913_10000531_pt1 | contig 24844 bp, 24 predicted proteins | sample RVTome_9_FD_201360 | JGI IMG/M metagenome (GOLD analysis project Ga0299913, IMG submission 201360) | Soil microbial communities from uranium-contaminated site in the Upper Colorado River Basin, Wyoming, United States - RVT155D38 (version 2) ... | reverse complement strand
CATCGACGAGATCGAATTTCGCCACTGCCTCGTCACGGCCGAAGATCGTGGTCTGCCCGTCCGGTGACCAGCCGAGGATGGCCAGATAGTTGAAGACCGCCTCGGGTATGTATCCGGAATCCCGGTAATCGGTGAGTGCTGTGGCGGCATATCGCTTCGACAGCTTCTTCCCGTCAGGTCCGAACAGCAAGGGAAGATGGGCGTACTGCGGGTTGGAGCCGCCGAGGGCTCGCGTCAACAGGATGTGCTTCGGGGTGGAGGGCAACAGATCCTCTCCCCTGGCGACATGGCTGATCTCGTAGTCCATATCGTCGACGGTGGAGGCCAGGTGATAGGTCGGAGTCCCGTCACTGCGCAGGATGACGAAATCGTCGATGTCTGCCGGGGCGAAGCTGAGGTCGCCCCTTATGAGATCGTCGAACTGGACTGCCGCGTCCTGAGGGACCGAGAGACGGATGACACCCGAAGTCGCATCACGGTCAGGTCGGCGAACGTAGTGGCCCGGGTGTCTGCCCTCTTTCTGCGCACGCCGGCGCAGCGTGTCGAGGTCATCGGAGGAGCGGTCGTCGTGATAGGCGTGGCCTGACTCGACCAGGCCTTCGGCCAGCGCAGCGTATCTCTGCATACGATCGGACTGCCGGTAGGTCCCGTGGGGCCCTCCGACTTCGACACCTTCGTCCCAATCGAGGCCCAGCCAACGGAATGATCCGAGGATCTCCTGTTCGTACTCCTGGGTCGATCGCTCCAGGTCGGTGTCATCGATCCGAACGATGAACGTTCCCCCGGTGTGCCGGGCATACAACCAGTTGTACAGGGCCGCCCTGGCCGTCCCTACGTGCAGGTAGCCCGTAGGGGATGGGGCCATCCGCAGCCGGACCGTCATAGGGGCGCAACCACCCGGTTGGCCAAGACACCTATACCGTCGACCTCGACCTCCATGAGGTCACCGGGCTCCACCTTGCCCACTCCCGAAGGGGTGCCGGTGAGGATCACGTCACCGGGGAGGAGAGTGGTGAAGGCAGTCACATATGCCATGACCTCGGCGACGCCGAAGACCATGTCGGAGGTGAACCCGGCCTGTCGAACCTCGCCGTTGACCCTGCAGATCACGGCGAGCCGCTCCAACGGGTCGAGCTCGGTCTCGATTGCAGGCCCGAGGGGGCAAAACGTGTCGAAACCCTTGGCTCGCGTCCACTGCCCGTCCCTTCGCTGCAGATCGCGGGCGGTCACGTCGTTGGCGGCCGTGTATCCAAAGATGTACTGCGATGCGTCCTCGGCCTTGATGTTGCGTGCGGGCTTGCTGATCACGACTGCGAGCTCGGCCTCGTGGTGGACTTCGTTGGTGATCGCCGGATGGACGACGTTGGCATTGGTGCCGACAACCGCAGTGGCCGGCTTCATGAAAATGAGAGGCTCCTCGGGGACCTCGCCGTCGAACTCGGCTGCGTGGTCCTCGTAATTCTTCCCAACGCACAGGACCTTGGTAGGTATTACAGGGGCCAGCAGAGTCACGTTGTTCCAGGGCACCACGCTCTCGGTTGGCTCCCAGGCCACGAACGGCGTCCCGTTGTAGACGAGCACTCCCTCTGTGTCGGCGACGCCATATGCGATGTCGTCGCCGGACTTGATGCGAACGATCTTCATGGAGAACGTGACGCTACAGAACGAGCGAGTTCTACCTCGAATGCCTGAGGGCGTAGCTGAGACGGTCCGGTTTCATGACCAGAGTGACCTTGTCCACCTCAGCCACCGCCGTAGCCCCGGGGCGTTGCTCGTGCGGCGAGGCGTCGAGCCAGCGCTTCCTTCGCTCCACTACCGACGATGGAGCGTCCTCGTCGTAACCACAGAGGATGAGTGCGGCCTCGAGGTCCTCGTGTACCGGGGCCCTTCCCAACGCGGCGGCACGAGCCAGGACCAGCCCGGTCAGCACCTCGCGCAGGTCGGGATCGTCGTCGGGGAGATCGGCGCGGTTGACGATCTTCAGGCCCCAGCCGGGATCGGGACCGGTGGTGCCGTAGTAGCCACCACCGGGAATACCGTCGGGCCCATCAGGGATGCCCGGCTTGTCGGCGCGCCACTTCACCGCAACCCCGGGTTGGGGGATTGGGCGTGGCTTCTCCCCGTCGGTGATCTCGACATTGGGCTGTTGAGCCATCAGCAGCTCAACCCGCGAGAGCTGGTGGAGCGATCGACCACTAGACGAACTCGAGCCAGTGGCGGTATTCGTCCAGTTTCCCGGCCGCCGCCGCGGCAAACATCTCCTGAGCCTTCTTCGTCACCGGCCCCCGCGAACCATCGCCGACAGACCGGCCGTCGACCGAGCTGATCGGGGTCACCTCGGCCGCCGTCCCGGTGAGGAACATCTCATCACCGGTGTAGAGGACTCCCCTGGCGAGATCGGTCTCCCGGACCTCGACTCCGTCGTCACGGAGCAACTCGATGACCGAGTTGCGGGTTATACCCTCCAAGATGCCGGCCGACACCGGCGGCGTGTAGACGACACCCTGGCTGACGACGAACAGGTTCATCCCGCTGCCCTCCGACACCGATCCGCTGTCGTTCAGCATGATCGCCTCGTCGTGACCAGCCGCAAGGGCCTCTTGCTTGGCCAGAACCGAGTTGAGGTATCCACCTGATCCCTTCGCGGTGGGGATCAAGGACGTGTGAGAGATTCGCCGCCAACTCGACACCATCGCCGAGATCCCTTTCTCGGCCGCATCGTCGCCCAGGTACGCCCCCCAGGGGAAGGCGGCCATCATCGCCCGCACCTCGTTCTTCGCCGGGTTGATGCCGATGGAGCCACCTCCGTAGAAGACCTGAGGTCTCACGTAAGCCGACTCCAGCCCGGTGTGACGAAGCAGCTCGAGACATGCCTCGTCCCACTTCTCGACACTCCACTTCATCGGGATGTTGTAGGCGCGGGCAGAGGCTTGGAGACGGACCATGTGATCGTGGAGCCTGAATACGGCCGTTCCCTCCGGAGTGTTGTAGGCCCGGATCCCCTCGAACACCCCCGTCCCGTATTGGAGGGCATGGGAGAGAAAGTGGACTCTGGCCTCGTCCCAGGGGACGAGCTCGCCATCGCTCCAGATGTGTGACGCCGTTTCCATGGCGCAAGGCTAAACGCAAGGCGAGGTGGGCGAAACCCGAATCCACCCCAGATCACTCCTAGTCTCGGCCTCATGCATCGGGTCGTTGCCTCCTGGTTCGGCACCGGCCTCATCCTCGGCCGCCTCAGGGGGAGTCACCTCGGATCGGGCACGGTGGGAGCCTTGTTCGCCCTTCCCATAGCTCTGCTGGTCGGTCACTGGTTCGGCTGGCAGGGACAGGTCATCGCTGCAGCCATGATGGTTGCGATCAGCGTCTGGGCGGCCCGGCCTTTCGTTGGCCCCGAAGGTGACGCCGGATGGATCTGCATCGACGAGGTGGCAGGCGCATTCATCGCCGTCATCGGCCTCTCCTTCTGGCCAGGGGCCGTCTTCGCCTGGGCGGTATTCCGCGCTGCCGACATATTCAAGAACTTCGCACCCGGAGTCGGCCACGCCGAGAGCCTTCCCGGCGCGGTGGGGGTGACTGCGGACGATGTCGTGGCGGGTTTGTACGGTCTCGCTGCCGGCCACATCCTCGTGACGTTGGTCTAGAGGCTCGAAGTATTTCAGCCGGCGGCCGGACTCCTCCCATGGACCACTAGATTCTCGACCATGGATTGGCAGATCTCAACGGTCGTGGTCGGAGTCGACGGGTCAGAGGGCAGCAAACGCGCCGCCGAGCACGGCGCCGCGATCGCCCGTCACTGGGGTGCCCACCTGAAGTTGGTGACGGTCGTGCGCACGCCCGAGGGCTGGTGGGGAATCGGGGGAGCACCACCGAGCCCGGAGTCCCTGTCGACAGCGCTGGTCGAGGGTCAGCAGAGGATCCTCAGTGACTTCGAGGAGCATCTCGACCTCGAGGGGGTCGACTACGAGACGGTTTCAGAGCTGGGAGATCCAGTCGGCCGGCTCCTGGCAGTGATCGAGACCGCTTCGGCCGACATGCTGGTCATCGGACGTCGTGGTGCCGGCCTGGCCGAGCGCGTCATCCTGGGATCTACAGCCGATCGTCTCACCCACTTGGCCTCTTGTCCGGTGCTGGTCATCCCGTAGCTCGGAGACCCGTTGCCACGGCGTTAGGCAGCAAACGATTACGTGCCATGACGAGTCGGCGGGTCAGGCCTCGACTTTCACCCCACCCCAAAAGGCAACGTAGTCCTTGATCTCCGTAGCGGCGTCCTTGGGCGTGGCGTAATACCACGCTGCGCCGGAATTGGTGTCACCTTCGACGCTGACGTCGTAGTAGTTCGCGGTCCCCTTCCATCCGCAAACCGTCGTCTTGGGCGAGTCAGAGAAGAACTCACGATTTATCGATTCGGGTGGGAAATAGTGGTTGCCCTCGACGATGACCGTCTCATCACTCTCCGCGAGGACCACTCCGTTCCAAGTTGCTCGGGCCATGCCAAGCCGAACGCGCCCCCTCCAGCCCCTATTCCCTACTCTCGCCGGCGTGCCCACCGTCGCCATCATCCCTGTGAAGTCGTTCGCGATGGGTAAGCAACGTCTCGCCGGAGCCCTCCAGCCCGAGCAGCGCTCGAGGTTGGGTCGGGCCCTCGCCGGGCACGTCGCCACGGCGGCCTCCACGGCAGGTCTTCTGCCAGTGGTGGTCACAGGGGACGCCGACGTCGCAGAGTGGTCGACGTCGTCCGGGTTTCCCATCGTCGCCGACCCGGGTCGAGGTCTCGACTCGGCCGCCACCGCCGGGGCCAACTGGGCCATGGCGTCGAGCAGCAAGTGGATCGTGGTCCACTCCGATCTCCCGCTTCTGGCTCCGTCGGACCTCGCCCACCTCGAGTCGATCATGAGCGGAAGTCGCAACGTCGTCGCACCGTCTGCGGACGGTGGTACCTCGGCGATCGGCTCGCATCGGCCGGTCGCCTTCTCCTTCGGTGTCTCCAGCTTCCATCGCCATCTCGGTGTCCTCGAAGATCCGGTCGTGGTGACCCGAACGGGCCTTCTCCTCGACGTCGACTCTCCGAAGGACCTCGCAGCGGCCATCGCGGCGCCTCGTGGCCGCTGGATGAGGGATGTGATCGAGGGATAGAGGACGCGGTGGCCGGTCGGAACCTATATTGGCCCCGTGACCAAGACTGTCGTTATCACCGGTGGCACCGGAGGGCTGGGCACGGCCCTGGTTCGTCGTCTCATCAGCCAGGACTACCGGATCGCCGTCACCTACCTCCTCCCCGACGAAGCGCAATCCTTCGAGACCGAGTTCGAAGTCGACGAGAAGCGGGTCATGCTGACGAGGGTCGATTGCACCAACGCAGAAGCCGTCAACACCTACATGAAGGAACTGGCCGGGCGCTGGGGCGAGATCCACGCCCTCTGCGGCCTCGTCGGAGGTTGGGCCGGCGGCCGCGACGTCGAGGAAACCGATGACGTCCGGTTCGAGCGGATGCTCGACCTGAATCTCAGGTCATCGTTCTACGCGGTGCGGGCGGTGATCCCACATCTGAAGGAGGCGGGCTGGGGGCGCATCCTCCTCGTCGGCAGCAGGGGGGCGGTGGACAACCCCGAGGCACAGGGAGCATTCAACATTGCCAAGGCGGGGGTGGCGGCTCTCGGCCAGAGTGTGGCCACCGAGCTCGACGGGACGGGAGTCACCGCCAACGTCCTCGTTCCCTCGGTCATCGACACCCCGGCCACGCGGCGCTCGATCCCCTATGCGGACTACGTGAATTGGCCCACCCCGGACGAGATCGCGGCCGTGGCGGAGTTCATCCTCGGCGACGGGTCAGGGGTCATCAACGGCGCCCTGATCCCGGTCTACGGGCGGGCGTAGAGCGAGCCACTCTCCGTGCGGCTGGGCCTGGCCGATGACCCACGGGCCCGAGCCGTCGTCGATCGCCAGCTCCGGGGCCTCGTCGCTCAGCTCGACGAGCTCCAGCGACACCCGCCATACCAATCGGGAACGCCGGACGCTCGCCAACACGTCGTCCACGGCGGCGCGCTGGTCCGGTGTGAACTGGTTGAGTGCGAATGAGTGCATGACCACGATCGGCGCGTCACCCGGAAGACCGGCGAGAGTGGGGCCCAAGCTCTCCGAGGCATTCCCCGCGACCAATTCCATTTCGATGTCGCGCTGCAGGTTCATTGCATCCTGGAGGCGGCGGCGCCGGTCGACCTGCTCGGGCCATACGAGCGCCTCGAGCCAGACTCTGGCGTCCGGCTCGGCGAGGTCGACAGGGTGCAGATCCAGACCGGTGCGGCTCAACAACTCGACGGGTTGCGGCAAGGGAGCCCGGCCCCGAAGCCGGCAGTCGAGAGTGACCGGGGACGTCGGGCCCCATTCCAGCCTGTCCCATCGATAGTGATATCGGTCTATGAGCAGGGTGAGGCCGGCGCTGGTGCCGATGTCCACGAGATGGAACTCGTTCACCCGTGTCTCCCAAATCGCAGGGAGGAGAGCCGTGCATCGTCGGCTCTCGTTCGTCTGGGTGTAGCGGGTACGCCCGATCTCCAACAGCTCGGGCTCGTTTGCCAGCACGAACTCGCGAAACGGATTTCCTGCTTCCTCGACCGGCGCCGACCGGTCGGTCAGGTTGGGGTAGAACGAGGCGAGCTCCTGGTCAGGATTCTTCATCAGGAGGTACTGGACACCGGCGAGGAGGACGTTCGGTTGGGGAGGGTGCTCGATGTCGTTGAGGATGCGCATCAGCTCGACGTCCGACGCGATCACCCCCGCCAGATGTTGGTAGAGCGGAGATCCGCCCGCATGCCGACCCCAATGCTCCACCGCTTGGGGCGTGAGCCGCTCGGTCAAAGAGAATCCCGCCGATAGGCGGTAGCCAAAGCGTCGGCGTACTCGTTCCAGCGATAGCCGCTATGAGCCGCGATCCACTGGATCGTTGCCTTCGGCTTCTGCTTGGCCAGCTCGTAGGCCTCCTTGACCAGCTCGAGATTGGCGATGGGCCCGGGTGACTTCTTCGTCCACCCCCGGGCCTCCCAACCCTTCGCCCACTGGGTGAGGATGTTCACGACCAGCTGAGAGTCGGTGTAGACGTTCGTCGGAGTGTCAGCGGGGATCATCCTCAAACCGGCGATCATCGCCGTGAGCTCCATGCGGTTGTTGGTCGTGTGTGGCTCACTCCCGTAGTCCTGTGCCACCACCTGGCCGTCGACGACGAGAACCGCCCCCCACCCGCCCGGCCCCGGATTGCCCTCCGAGGCCCCGTCGGTGAACACCCCGGTCTGGGGGCCGTCGTGGAACGACGCCATGACCGCGTCGAGAGTGAGGTCGCGCCGTTTGGAGGCGCTGGAAGTGGCGGCTCGGCCTCGGACGCCGGCGCTTCGAACCGGAGCCGTCTCACTCTGACCGCGACAGTCCAGGCATTCACGCGGAGTCCACCCCGGGTAGCGGTCGAGGACGTGCTGGGGCAGGTCGAACTCCTTGCCACAGGTTTGGCAGGTGAACAAGCTCTATCCGGTCTTCTCGAAGACCGAGGCGAACTGGGGCGACATCAGCAGGCTGAACTCGGTGGCGGTCTGGGTCATTCCCAGAGGCTCCATCAAACGGCGCAGCTTCGACGGCCATAGCTTGTGACAATGGACCTCCCGAGCCTTGAACGGGGTGCCGTGGAGAATGATCGCCGTGGGAATGGCATAGAGGCCCTTGATCGGCTCGGCGGGATATATGTGCACGGCGGAGCCCCCGGGCTTCAGGACCCGGGTCATCTCGGCGAGAGCATCTTCCAGTGCAGGTATGTGCTCGATGGCGTGGACGGAGAGGACCATGTCGAAGGACTCGTCCTCGAAGTCGAGCGTCTCCGCGCGCATGTGCCTCACCAGATCGGTGCCAGCGACCTCGGCCGCCCTGGGATTGGCGTCCACGCCGAGGATGTCGAGCCCTCGATTGGCGAGTGCCTTGGTGAGATGGCCCTGTCCGCAGCCCACCTCGAGGACGCGAGCGTCGTCGTCGATGGAAGCCAGTCGGCCGATTCTCCTGAGATGCGATGAGTCCCAGCGATTGATCATCGCGTAACGACGTGAGTCGTATTCCGTCACAGTGAGCCGAGCCTATTGCAGCGACTCGAGGTGTGTCGACACCGAGAAGTCGAGGAGCTCGGGCCCGCGCTCGGTGAGGGCGACATGGGTGACCGACGTGTTCGCCGGCGTGAACAGGGACTCGGAGTGGGTGTCGGTCGTCTTGGTCAGCGAAGAAACGTACGAGCGGATCGCTCCGCCATGAGCGACGGCGAGCGTCAACTGGCCGTCGACGTGCTCGAGAGCGGTGAGCGCGTTCGAGAATCGCTGCGTCAGCTGCGCCCAGGTCTCCCCAGTGGTGCCGCGGGGAAGGTCGACGCCGTGGCGGTAGATCCTCTCCATGTCCTCGGCGAACATCTCGGCGATCTCGGCCGTGGTCATGCCCTCCCACTCTCCCATGTGGATCTCCATGAGCTCCTCGATCGAGACGAGGCCGTTGAGTGCCACCCGCTCTGCAGTCGAGGCGGCGCGCTTGAGCGGAGAGGTGTACACGGTGGGATGCCGGCCGTACCACTCCCCGAGAGCCTCGGCCTGGCGATGACCGAGCTGATCGAGGTCCCAGTCTCCCCGGCCTTGCCAGCGACCCTCCAGATTCGCCTGGGTGCGGCCGTGCCGAATCAGGGTCAGCACCCTGTCTCCGGCGGCGAGATAGTGCTCGACGGCCGGCGGTCGCGGGCCGAGATGCCCGGTGTCGTTGAACGATGCCAGACGGGGCCGCCCGAACTGCTCGACGATGCGCGTGATACCAGTGTTGGATGTGAAGGCATGCACCCGACGTCCGTCACCGGCGAGATGCCGGTGCAGGACCGACTGCATGAACCCGCCGTGGGTGACCACGGCGACCTTCTCGTCATCTCGCATCGAGTCGAAGAGACGGTCGACAGCCCCGATCGCCCGGCTGGCCACCTGGTCGATCGACTCCCCCGTTCCCCCCATGGGCAGGGTGCGCGACTCGATGGCCTCCTGGAGCTCATCACCGTGCTTCTCCTGGACGTCGGTGAAGGCCATTCCCTCCCACCTGCCGAGGTCGATCTCGATCAAGTCCTCGTCGATGTGGATGTCGTCGGCGAAAGCCGCCGCCGTTCTTCGGGCTCTGGTCAACGGAGAGGAGAAGACGGCATCGAATTCCCAATCCGAGAGACGCTTGCCCAGCGAATCGAGGCTCGCCTCCCCCGCCTCACTCAGCTCGCCGTCGGTACGGCCCATCCAGACGCCATCGAGGTTCCCTTGCGACTCGGCGTGCCGGACGAAGACGATCTCCTTGCGCGACTCCTTGACCGGATATGGCTGACCTGACATACCCCATCGAGCATACGAGACGTTCGCGGACATCTGGAAACCATGGTGCGGTAACCGTGAGATCGCCACGAGGATCGACAACGCCGACCCAGTGCTGACCCGGGAGCGATCAGGCGACGAAGGCCGAGGCGAAGATGAGCGAGACGATCGTCATCACCTTGATGACGATGTTCATCGCCGGACCAGACGTGTCCTTGAAGGGGTCTCCGACCGTGTCTCCGATGACCGCAGCCTTGTGGGCATCACTCCCCTTGCCTCCGAAGGCCCCGGTCTCGATGAACTTCTTGGCGTTGTCCCAGGCCCCGCCGGCATTGGCCATGAAGATCGCCAGCAGGAAACCGGTCACGAGGGCGCCTCCCAGCAGACCGCCGAGCATCTCGACGTCGAAGAAGCCGACAGCGAGAGGCAATGCAACTGCCAGCGAGCCGGGGATGATCATCTCGCGAAGTGCGCCGGCGGTGGCGATGTCGACACAGGTCGTGTAGTCGGGCTTCGCCTCGGGGTCGCCTTCCTTCAAGCCCTTGATCTCACGGAACTGACGTCTGACCTCGTCGATCATCTTTCCTGCGGCGCGGCCAACCGCGTTCATGGTGAGAGCGGCGAACAGGAACGGGAACATGGCCCCCAGGAAGAGCCCGATGGTCACCGGCGCCGACGATATGTTGATCGACTCGAGATTCACCGCCTCGGTGAAGGCATTGAACAGGGCGAGAGCCGTGACCGCCGCCGAGGCAATGGCGAAGCCCTTGGCGATGGCCGCCGTGGTGTTGCCCAGCGAGTCGAGGGCGTCGGTGGCCTCACGGACCTCGGGCGGCAAGTGGGCCATCTCGGCGATACCACCTGCATTGTCGGCAATGGGACCATAGGCGTCGACCGAGATGGTGATTCCCAGGGTGGCGAGCACGCCGATGGCGGCGATGGCCACCCCGTAGATGCCACCGCCCTCGCCCATCCCCCAATCTCCTGCCCAATAGGCGGCACCGATGCCGCCGGCGACGACGATGACGGAGAAGGCAGCGGAGCGCATCCCCTCGGCTACACCCGTGATGATCACGGTCGCCGGGCCAGTCTGAGCCTGGCGGGCTATCTCCTTGACCGTCTTGTAGTGGTCGGAGGTGAACCATTCGGAGATCTTGCCGACGAGCCAGCCGACGACGAGACCGGCAACAACTGCGATCCAGATTCCGACCCAATTCTCGACGATGTCGCCGAACACCCAATAGGCGAGACCGGCCACGCCGAGGCCGGTGACGATCATGGCGAAGTTCGTTCCCCTGTGGAGAGCGGCGGCGAGATGGGACTCATCCTTCGCCCGGACCAGGAATGAGCCGATGATCGAGGCGAACATGCCCAGGGCAGCCACAGCCAACGGAAAGACCACGGCCGCGGCGCGGAGGTCACCACTGAACACGAAGATCGAATAGGCAATCGGGGCTACCAGGGACCCGACGTAGGACTCGAACAGATCAGCGCCCATGCCGGCGACATCGCCCACGTTGTCGCCGACGTTGTCGGCGATCACCGCCGGGTTCCGGGGATCGTCCTCGGGTATGCCTGCCTCGACCTTGCCCACGAGGTCGGCTCCGATGTCGGCGGCCTTGGTGTAGATGCCACCTCCGACACGTGCGAAGAGGGCGATCGAGGAACCGCCGAGGCCGATGGCCGTGATGATGTCGACCCAGTTGGGATCGGCGAGTGGGCCATCCACTCCGAAGAGCCAGAAGGCGAGTCCGACTCCGAGAAGACCCAGGCCGGCGACGGTGAATCCCATGACGGCGCCGCCACGGAAAGCGACCGGGAGAGCTGCGGGGATGCCACCCGTGCGGGCCGCCTCGGTGGTGCGTGAGTTGGCTGCGGTCGCAATCCGCATGCCAACGAAGCCGGCCAATGCGGAGAGAACAGCCCCGAACACATACGCGATCGCTCCCCAAGGGCGTCCCCACTCGAGTAGGACGGCGATCAGGACCGCCATGACAACGACGAAGACGGACACCCATATGTACTCGCGTCGAAGGAAGGCCATGGCCCCTTGGCGAATTGCCGTCGCCAATTCGACCATGCGCTCGTTGCCCTGTGGGGCTGCCAGCACCGCGCGGGTGTAGTAAACGGCCAGACCGAGGGCGAGGACGCCCGCGACGAGCGCGATGTACAGAATCGTGTCCGTCATAGTTCGTAGTTCCTCCGGAACAGCTCAGGGAGATCGGAGCGGCGCCGGAGTATAGGGAACGGTGCCTTTCCAAGCCGAAACGAGATCAGCGTGAAGTGCAAGCGATCGGCGCGATCGGAGTCGGCCCCGGCTCGGTGCCGTCAGGCGGGCCCCTCTACCTCTGGGGCTTCGACCCAATGCCCACTCTCGTCCTGTTCCCACCTCGTGTCTCCTGTGACGACAACGATCGAGACCAGTTCTCTCATGTCCGACTTCAGAGTCTTGAAGAGACCCTTGGCGTCCTGCTTGAGAGCCTTCACTTGTTCGATGCGATAGCGCAGGGTCGCCTTGCGCTTCGGGGCCCGCTCCTTGACGGTCCTGGCCAATTGCAGATTCACCCTCCTAGTGGCATCGAAGAACGATATGAGAGTGAGAACATCGCTATCCGAGAGCGCATCGATGTACGGGGCCGTGGCGTGCGCCATCTGGCCGTAGATGTCGGCAGCCAGCTCCTTGGCTTCCGGGGTCAATTCGATGAGAACCTTGCGGCGGTCGTTGGGATCGCTCTTCCTCTGCAGCAACCCGGCCACCTCGAGCCGGTCGACGAGCGCAGTGACCGCTCCGGTGGTGAGACCGACCTCCCTGGCCAACTCGCCGGCGGTCAGCCGACCATTTCGGTCGATGACGTCGAGACAGCGCCCATCAGTGCGATTAATCCCGAGAAAGTCACAGAATGCTTCGTCCATGATGTCGGACGCGGTCTGAGAAGCTCGTATGGAGTCCACGAGATGACGGATGGCCTCCCTGCGTTGCTCTCTTGACAGTCTGATATCTTGATTCATAAGATACTCAACGTTCTAAGTATAATCAGGAGGAACCCGTTGACCGACACCATGATCCAATCCAGGGGGTTGCGCCGTGTCTACAAGACCCGGACGAGTGAGGTGGAAGCGGTCCGCGGCGTTGACTTCGTCGTCGGATCCGGCGAGATCGTGGGGTTCCTCGGTCCCAATGGCGCAGGCAAGACAACGACGCTGCGGATGCTCACCACGCTCCTCGAGCCCACCGGAGGAGAGGCCACCGTGGCGGGGTGCGACCTCCGCGACGACCCTGTCGGCGTGCGCAGACGCATCGGCTACGTGTCGCAGAGCGGTTCGACCGACCCCGAAGCGCTGGCCGGCGAGGAGATCGTGGACCATGCCCGCATGTACGGCATCGGAAAGACGCAGGCCATGGCCAATGGTCGGGCGCTATTCGACCAACTGGACCTGGATGGCCTTTGGGGACGCAAGTGCAAAACCCTCTCCGGAGGCCAGCGACGCCGCCTCGACATCGCCATGGGCCTCGTGCACAAACCCGGGCTCGTGTTCCTGGACGAGCCCTCGACGGGGCTCGATCCCCAGTCGCGGGCCAATCTGTGGGATCACATTCGCCGGCTTCGTGATGACATGGGCACAACGGTCTTCCTCACCACCCACTACATGGACGAAGCCGATCTGCTCTGCGACCGGATCCTCGTCATCGACGATGGAGCCATCGTCTCTCGGGGGACTCCAGAGGAGCTGAAGCGAGGCGTGCGCGGCGACGCCGTGTCATTGACCTTCCCCCATCCGGACGAAGCGACGATCGTCGCCGAGATCGCGTCCCGTCTCGACGGTGCCACCGAGCCGATCATCGAAGGGGCCGAGGTCAGGTTCCAGGTGCCCGACGGCGCCAGGGCGCTGCCGGGGCTCTTGCGCGGGATGGTCGACAACGACATCGACCTCAGCGGCGTGGAGGTCCACAGGCCGACGCTCGACGATGTCTTTCTGACACTCACCGGGCGATCGCTGCGCGAAGACAACATCGAGCCCGAGCCAACTGGCCAGGCTGCTTGAGGGAGAAGCCATGAAATTCACACACGACACCTGGCTGGTCTTCAGCCGGGCAATGAGGCTTTCGGTGAGAAACCCGGTGTGGGTGATCATCGGCATCATGCAGCCGATCCTCTATCTGACTCTGTTCGGGCCCTTGCTCGAGCCAGTGGCGAACACTCCAGGCTTCCCTCCGGGAGACGCATGGCAGGTGTTCACCCCGGGTCTGCTGGTCCTCCTCGGGCTCTTTGGCGCCGCCTTCGTCGGATTCGGGTTGATCGCCGAATGGCGAGCGGGGGTGGTCGATCGCATGCGGGTGACTCCGGCGGCGCGCGGCGCGCTCCTGATGGGAAGGGTCTTGCGTGACATCGTCGTCATCTTGGTCCAGGGCGCCCTCCTGGTCTTGACGGCGATCCTCATGGGACTGGAGGCCTCTCTTGGCTCCATCCTCATCGGGTTGGGGATCGTCGCTCTGCTCGGAGGCTCGTTCTCGGCCGTGTCATACGGGCTAGCACTCAAGCTGAAGAGTGAAGATGCCTTCGCTCCTCTTCTCAACGGAGTGCTGCTCCCGGTGATGCTGTTGTCGGGGATCTTGCTGCCCATGACGCTGGCTCCCGGCTGGCTGGAGACAGTCTCTCAGTTCAACCCGATCACATACGTCGTGGACGGGGTCCGCGCCATCTTCAGAGGGGATCTCGCGTCGAGCGAGGCCGGGATCGGGTTCGCCATCACCGCGGTGCTCATCGCCCTCGGAGTTCTCTACGGGACACGTATGTTTCGGCGGGAATCGGCTTAGCAACACTTCTGACCCAGGGAGTCGGCGGCAGGTCCTGCCCGAGGTTTACACCCCGATTCCCATGGGTATCCCGGGCTGGATGGGACCGTCGTCCTTTGATTCAGGGAGCGCGAACGCCCTCACTCGTGCCCGACATGAGTTGACGCAAGGGATCGACACGCCGTTCTGGCAAAGACGCGGAGTGAGGGCGACCGCCATCTTCCTGATCGCGGTCTTGGTGAGAATCCCCTTCCGGGCGAGCTATCTCGTCAACTGGGACTCGGTCAACTTCGCTCTCGGCGTGGGCAGTTTCGACCTCGCCAGCCACCAGCCCCACCCACCCGGCTACCTCGGCTACGTCCTCCTTGGAAGATTCATCGATTGGTTCGTGGGCGACCCGGTGGTGGCCCTCACCGGCATATCGATCGTCGCTGGAGCGGCAGCCACCATGGGCGTCTACGTCCTGGCGACCCGGTTCGTCAGCGAGCGCGCCTCGCTCATCGCCGCGGGGCTCTTCGGCACGTCACCGTTGGTGTGGTACTACAGCGAGGTCCCCCTCACCTACATCGTGGAGGTCGCCCTTGCCCTCCCGCTCGTGCTGCTCGTGTTCGAAGCCCGCAAGCAGCAGGCGGCGGGTCTTCTCTACGGGGCCGCTGTGCTCCTCGCCGTGATGGGAGCAGTTCGCCAGACCAGCCTCGTGCTCTTCTTGCCGCTCTTCGTGTATGCGGCCATGGTCTTCCCATGGCGGGTCCGGCTGCGAAGTGCGGCTGTCCTCGGCAGCCTGGTCACGGTGTGGCTCATACCCCTCCTCGTCCTTTCAGGCGGGCCTCTCAACTACCTCCAGCTCTCCAGCCAGCTAGCCGGGCTCACCGGTGGCGCCACGTGGCTCGGTGCCGGGGCCGGAGTGCTGCAGAACTTCATCGTGGTGACGCTGGCGATCGTGCTCGGAATGCATATCGCCCTCGCGGCCATCCCTCTCGAGATCTTCTCGAGGGACAAGTCCTCAGCCATCGCCTCCGAGCACCGACGTGTCTTGGCGATCTGGGGGCTGCCCCCATTACTCGTCTATCTCTTCGTGCACAGCGGGCAACTCGGCTACGTCCTGCTGCTCCTCCCGATTGGGATCATCTGGGCGTCGAAGGTGTTCGCCGCCCGTCTCAGCGCTCCCGCTCTGCGATCGGCGGTGGCCGCCGGCCTGCTGATCGTGGCCAACGGGCTCGGCTTCTTCGTATTACCCGAGATCGCATACGGCACGGTGAGTGAGGGCCGGGTGGACTTCCCCGAGCACATGGCATCCAACACACTCGTCCAGCGTGGCATCCAGCAGGTGAGCCTGCCTCGCAACGACGCCCACTGGGAGGCGTTGCTCTCCTGGGTCGAGACCTTCGACAGCGACGAGGTCGTGGTACTCGCCGAGCCTCGAGACGGGGGCAGCTTCCGTCACCTCTCCTTTTATCTGCCCGACTACCTGGTCTACGGGTTGGGAGCGGATACGAGTGGGACTTTCGGACACCTGTTCACGAGCGCCGAGAACGGAACCGACTACAGCGTCGAGAGGCTGGACGAAGCCAATAGCTCACTCGAATTCCCCGAGAACGTCGAGACTGTGCTCGTCCCGGACCCACGTCTCCAGGACCGGCTCGACGGCGTCCTCGCCATCGAGTACGAGACTCTCGAGAACGGTGCGGTGGTGGGCTGGGCGGAGGTGCCCATTCACAATCCCATCCTGTTCCTCGGTGGGTCGGGGGCACCTGGCCTGGAGCTGGCGGCCGACTCCGACGGCGGTGGCCCGGATGCAGCGGTGGTAGCAGTCAAGGGCTCGTGCCCGGGGAACGTAGAGACTTCGCTGATCTACGATCGGGCCCTCGACGGAGCCACGGCTTGCTGACCGGAAGGCAACATCGACGCGAGCAACGATCCGCCCGGTTTGACGGCCACCCAGAGGACTCCGTGCCCGATGACCGAGTCTGGCGCTCCCTGAGCGGGTGGGGAAACTCCCCTCGCACCACCTCGGAGGTGGTCACACCAGCAGAGCCGGACCATCTCCTCGAGTTGCGACCGCTGCAAAGAGGGCATATCGCCCGAGGGCTGGGACGAAGTTACGGAGACGCCGCCCAGCTGGCCGGAGGGACAGTCGTGGACATGACCTCGATGAGCGGGGTATGGATCGACACCACGAGAGGATCGGTGACCGCACGCGCTGGGACGTCCCTGGGCACGATCCTCGACACGATCGTCCCCGGTGGCTGGTTCCTGCCGGTAACCCCGGGAACCCGCCACGTCACGGTCGGAGGAGCGATCGCCGCCGACGTACATGGCAAGAATCACCACCGCGACGGCTCATTCGGACAGCACCTGGAGACCCTCGATCTCATCACCGGGGACGGTTCGCCGATGACCGCCAAACCGGCGACCGACATCTTCGACGCCACAGTGGGTGGCATGGGGCTCACCGGCATCATCACCAAGGCTGCCTTTCGCCTGATCCCGATCGAGACATCGTGGATGTCGGTCTCGACGGTCAAGGCAGACGACCTCGACTCGGTGATGCTCGCCCTCGTCGACGCAGACAGATGGTCCCGCTACTCCGTGGCCTGGGTCGACCTGTCCCCGTCGGTTCGCGGGCGGGGCATCGTCGACGCCGCTGAGCATGCCACGTTGGCTGAGACGAGCGGGAAGCCCCGACTCCGCGAATTCACAGAAGCGGTCGTCGGCCCGCCTCGTTGGATGACGCGGGTCGTCACCGACTTGTCGGTGAGAACGTTCAACCAGGCGTGGTTCTCTATGGCGCCACGTCGCGAGACCCGCAAGTTGCATCGTCTCAGCTCGTTCTTCTACCCGCTGGATCGGGTCTCGAACTGGAATCGCCTCTATGGGCGCAATGGCTTTCTCCAGTATCAATTCGTGGTGCCAGACGGCGAGGAGGACACGCTGAGGGAAGTCGCACGCACTCTGGCCAGTTCGCCGACCCCGGTGGCACTGGCGGTGTTGAAGCGGATGGGCTCGTCTCGGGGCGGCATGATGTCGTTCCCCATGCCTGGTTGGACACTCGCAGTTGACATGCCGTTGGGGGATCCGGAGCTGGCCGCCACTCTCGACCGCTGCGATCGAATGGTTCAGGCCGCCGGCGGTCGGGTGTATCTAGCCAAGGACTCCCGTCTCCGATCTGATGTCGCTCACGACATGTATCCCCGCCTGAAGAGATGGAGGGAAGTGCGCGCCCGCCTCGACCCCGAGGATCGACTGCGCTCGAACCTCTCCGAACGGCTGAGGCTGACGAGCTGATGTCCCCGCGAGACGCGTTCGGGCGTCCGCAGCAGGTGCTGCTCCTAGGAGGTCACTCCGACATTGGCCTGGCCATCGTCCGGCGCATGATCGACGACGGGGCACACAGGGTGATCCTTGCGGGCCGGGATCCGGAGCGTGAGCCGAGACCCGAGCTCGACGCAGAGCTCGATCGTCGTTACTTCGATGCCGTCGACACCAGCTCTCATGCCAAGTTCTTCGAGGCGGTGTTCGAAGATCACCCCGGCATCGACCTCGCCATCGTGGCGTTCGGAGTCCTGCGCGATCAGCCGGAGGTCGAACTGGATCCCGCTGTCGCGGTCGAGATGGCCGAGGTGAACTTCGTCGGCGCGGCCTCGGCGGTTCTCCACACGGCCGGATACTTCCGCCGTCGAGGCGGCGGGGATATCGTGTTGCTCTCGTCGGTGGCGGGAGAGACGCCCCGACGGTCGAACTTCGCCTATGGGGCCTCTAAGAGCGGCATCGACTTCTTGACCCGGGGACTCGCGTCGAGCCTGGAAGGGACCGACGTCCACGTCATGGTGGTGCGACCCGGCTTCGTGCGCACGGCGATGACCCGGGGATTGGAAGCGCGGCCCTTTGCCGTTTCACCCGAGACCGTGGCGCGCGCGGTCACCGACGGCCTGGCTCGCCGTGACCGCGTGGTGTGGGTTCCGAGCATCCTCCGCTGGGTCATGGCGGCTCTTCGCCTGTTGCCGAGCCGGCTCGTGAATCGGCTCGAGAGGAGCTGAACTCAGCCGGTCAGAGGAATCCGTCGAACTGGATGCCGCCGACCACGAGCACCAAGAAGACAATGGTGAGCACCCGCAAGGGCCGGTCACTCCAAGCGATCTCGACCGGATCGTCAGATGCGCCGGCATGGACCAGCAGCGCGAAGCGCAACATGATCATCACCAGGAACATGAACGAAGCCAGGAACCACCACGCCGACAGATGACCGTGGTCGTGGGCCCACATGCCGAAGCTCACGAGGGTGATGCCCGAAGCCAGGGTCATCACGTGCTGGGTGTAGAAGTCGGCGTACGCGGAAAGTGTCTCTCTATGGGTCCCTGCGTCGGGCCCCAGTCGTTGCTGCTCTCCAAAGCGCTTGCCCGCCACCACGAACAACGCTCCGAAGAAGGTCACGATCAAGAACCACCGCGAGATGGGCACTGCGATGGAGAAGGCTCCACCCACCGCACGCAGTCCGAACCCTGACGCAACCACGACCAGGTCGACGACTTCGACGCGCTTGAGCCAGAGGGAGTACGCGATGGTGAGTGACACGTAGGCGATCAATGTCGCCGTGAAGGCGCCGCGCCCGATGAGAGTCGTGGGAAGGAGGGACAGAGCGATGAAAAGCACTCCGAACGTGACCGCCGTCCTCCCGGAGATGATCCCTGCCGCCACGGGCCGGCTTCTCTTGGCGGGGTGGAGTCGGTCGACTGGAGCGTCAATGGTGTCATTGATCAGGTAGGTCCCGCCGGCAGCGAGAGTGAAGGCGAAGAAGGCCAGCGTGGCGTCCACCAAGACTCCGGGCACCAGGAGAACTCCTGCAGCGGCGGGTGCGCCGTAGACCAGGAGGTTCTTGGTCCACTGGCGCGGCCTCGAGGTGGCGAAGACCGCGGCGAGCGTCGTCCTAATCGAAGTCGACCGCACGCTGACTCGAGTCAATACGACGTTCATGGCCTCCGCCGGGTCCTCATCGGGATCGGACCCCCATTACCCATCCTCTCGCACCACAAACCCCCCCGCCTCGTCGCCCACTTTCCGGAGGGTCTCCGGCCAGTCCCGCAAGACCCATGGGACGACGATCCACACGACGATGCCGACGAGTATCGATATGCCGGCGACAGTGGCGATGCCGGCGCCATCCCAGCCGGCGGAGTTGCGAATTGACTCGCGATTGAAGAGGACCACGATCGCTGCGGCCAGCATGGCCAGCCATGCCCTGGCACTCGTTGGATCGAAGCCGCGCGACAAGAGAGTCCACACTCCGATGACACCGATGAGACCAACGGCGATCCCTGCCCCGACCACCAGCCCCTTCCCCAGGCCGGGGTCGAGAAGCGCCTGCCAGCCGTTGGCGATCTTCGAACTGAGAGGCGCGCCGGCGAATCCGATGAACCCGAACAAGAAGAATATGAGTGCTCCACCGATCAAGCCGCTCACCGCTCCGACGAACAGCGAGCGGAGCATCACGAGACCTATCCGAGCATTCGCAGAGGCTTCATCTCGACGCATCGACGATCCTCCTTCCCCGAAACCATTGATGCTGAAACCGATCGCCACCGAAGGACGGGTTTCAGGGCTTCCTGACCGGGGTACTCGCCGGCACATGCGATCCAAGCGGTGGCTTCTGTTGCTGCTCGCTTTGGTGTGGAGTTGCAACGGTCCGTCGACGCCGAGTCCCACCGCGCCCGATACGACTTCGACCACGACCCCGGCGTCCACGACATTCACGACTTCGGCTACGACGTCGACGTTGCCCCCTATCGACGCATCCGAGACGCTGCGGGTGGGCACGACGGCCCCGATCACGAACCTCGATCCCGCCGATGCCTTCACCTTCGGCGATTGGGAGATCCTCAATGCCGTTGGAGGCGGGCTCCTGAGATTCGAGCCGGGCGGCAACACGATCGTCCCGGGAACCGCCCAGGATCTGCCGGAGGTGAGCGAGGACGGCCGGACATACACTTTTCAACTCGATCCGGAAGCCGAGTTTGCCGACGGCACGGCCCTGACGGCGCCCATCTATGTCGAGCAAATCGATCGGGTCAGGCGTCTCGCCGGTCGCGGCTCCGATCTCATCTCCTTCTACGTCGCCAACGTCGAGGCTCCCGACGACAGCACCGTCGTGTTCAACCTGCACGACGCATTTGCCTTCTTTCCTTCCCTCGTGGCCGGGACCCCCTATCTCGCGTTCCATCCGGATGCGTATCCCTCCGATCAGCTCACACCGTCCCCAGAGCCGCCCGTGTACGGCACCGGGCCGTGGTACATCGAGTCGGTCTCAGAGACGGAAGTGGTCCTGGAGGCCAACCCGAGATACTCCGGGGCCGATCAGCGACCCGGCCGCATCGTCATCCGCGTCTTCGCCACGACCGATGAGATGGCCTCAGCCCTGGCCAACGGTGACGTCGACTTGCTCTGGCGCGGGGTCGACGGGGAAACGGCCGAGTCGCTGTCCGACGTCGACGGAGTGAATGTGGCCTCCGTGCCCGGGGGCACGCTTCATTTTCTCACCGTGAACCACAGTGATGCGCCGACTGACGACCAACGTGTGAGACAGGCGATCGCGGAGTCGATCGACCGAGGGGCGGTGATCGACGCGACCCTGGGTGACGCCTTCCAGCCCTCCTTCTCCCCCATCCCTCCGGGCCTGACGGGCTCGGTGGACGCCTTCGAGGAGGTCTACGGCGACCCTGACGTCTCTACCGCCATCGATCTCCTGAGCGACGCCGGCTACACCGAGGCAAGCCCGGCCGAGATCGAGCTCGGCTACCCACCCGAGCGGTTCGGTCTCGACATCGCGGCGGCCTTGGAGCAGATAGAGCTTCAGATCGAGGCCACCGGCCTGGCCAAGGTGACCCTCACCGCCCAGCCGTGGAACACATACGTCGGCGCAGTGGTCGAGGGCACCTACGACCTCGCCTTCCTCGGTTGGCTGCACGATTTTCCCGATCCTCACAACTATCTCGCCCCCTTCGTCCTCGACGGGGGCTTGGGCGGAAGTGGGCAGGATCTCGCCTTTCCCGAGCTTCCCCAGCTCGTCGGTGATGCCGCCGCAGAGTCCGACGCCGACGAGCGGGCTGCCGCCTATGGAGAGATCCAGGATCTCTTCGCCCAGGACGTCGTCACCATCCCGTTGTGGATCGAACATCACTACATCGCCTTTGCCGATCGTATTTCCGGGAGTGAGACCTTCACCAGCCCGGAGTCGTTGAACGTGGGCGCGACACAGATTCTCGACTACCGGGCCATCGAGTTCACAGACGAAGGGGACGGCTGAGTCAGGTCTCTTCGAGCCTCAGATGCATCAGATAGACGTTGTAGCTGTCCCAACGCGACATCGTGAAGAAGATCTCCGGCTCGTTCGAGCGGAAAGGGATGATGAAAGGTGCGTACAGCTGGGGATGGTCTCGGGCCGTCGTGACGAGACGTTGCTCACTCCATGGGCCGGTCAGTGCGTCTGATGTGCGCACCACGATGGCGTTGTGCCTCTCGTCGAGGTACATCATGACCCACCGCTGCAGGTACTCGTTCCAGGCAACGGAGAGCTCGCCGACGGGGGCCGGGACCACGGTCGCGGCGTCTCTCTGGAAGGGGGACCAGTCGGATCCGTCCCAGTAGCGATACGCCCCCGGGCTCAGGATCGTGTCAGCCGGGACTCGGGCCACTTTCACCTGGCCGAAGCGGCCGGCGGGGATGCCGAACAGGTAGACCATGCCCGGCTCGTCGTCCCTGCGGGCAAAGGCGACCTGAGCGAAGTTGGATCTTTCCCCCCAGAAGGGCCCTGACTTGACCCAGGTGTGCCCGTCGTCGTCGGAAAAGGCGAGACCGGCGTGGTTGATGTTCCATTGACCGGGAGCTACCCAGCGCTTAACCGACATGTAGTGGAGGAACATGCGCGAGTCGACCGAGATCCCGTTGGTCGGGATGACGGTCTGCTCGACCCAGTACACCTTCTGCGACGACAGCAGCTCGGTGGCCCGCCCACTGGGATCCGAGATGAATTGCTCGATCTCCAGACCCGACGCCGGAGACTCGACGTCCGCGAGCTTGGCCATCGTGTTGGACCTCCAGTCGGAGCGCTCCCGCCCATAGGTGTCGCCGAACACCATGTAGAGGGCATCATCGTGGAAGAAGGTGAATCCGAGATCGGTCCCGCCGACGTTCCACCGCTCAAAGGTCTGGTTGGGCGAACCGGGCCCTGTGATCTGTTGGGTCACGCTCAGGGACCCAAATCTGTCCCAGAGCGGAGGGAGCTCTGTCGGCCGGTCGACCTGGGGCTCGTCGACCCGGAGCACCCCCAGGGGAACCGAGCGGCCGCGATTGACGACCAGATAGACGACCAAGACGCCCATGACCACGATGACGGCGGCCAGCCCGAGGCGTACCCGGCGGTCACTCAACAGCGCCCGCATGGTTCCTCTCCAGAGAGCGGCCTGGCCTCAAGCTCTCCTGATCCGGGAGTTCGGTACATCTGCTCTCGATTGTGGGACGAGACCTGGGGCTATGGAGCCGAAGCCGTCGACCTGTCGACCTCTTCGACCGTGAACCCCTCCGGGTACATCGTCGGGATTCGCTCCGCCCTGTAGACGATCCAACCCGACTCACGATCTGGATCCTTGACGGTGAGGTCGAACACGATGTCACCGGTCTCGTAATCGACTTCGATGATCCGGGCCCAGGGCAAAACTCCCTCGACCTGCGGGCTATGTGCCGGTGGATCGAGTAGGCCCCCGTGTGTTATCAGCACGGTCCCGCCGGCGAGGACGTCGGCGTCACCGACGAAGGGCGCGTAGACCGCCTCTCCCGGAGCATCGGCGCGATGCTCCCATACCTGTCGGGCGGTCCGAGCCTCTTCGTCGATCTCATACTGGACCGCCCTGCTGTAGGGCAGTTTGTCTGGATCTTCGAGAGAGGTGCCGGGACGCTCGTTCCCGTTGTCGTAGATCATGATCGATCCATCCTCGAGCACCTGCGGGGCGTGGGGATGGAGGAACCACTCCCCCTCGGTCAGCGAGAAGTCACCGCCTTCACCCAGACGCCACAGGAGCTCGCCCGCCGGCCCGGAGTCGTCGCCCTGATAGCGAATGGCGAACACCTGGTCCAGGTGACGGACAGAGACGAGCAGGGCGTTGCGCGCCTCATCGAGCACGACTGCGTTGGCATGGGTCCAGTCTCGAGCCTCGAGATCCGGGTAGACGTCTGTCAGATACTGACTGCAGAACTCCGACGGTCTGATGACATCGAGGTTGTCGAGGGGATCGACCATGTCGAACAGCGACCATTCCGCCACCACCGATCCATCACCCGGATCGAACTCCACGACTGTGTCGGTCACCACCTCGTATCGACCGGTGAATTCGTCGCCCTCATCGCAGAGAGGCTCGGGGTAGCCGTCTACCTCCCGCATCTCCCGACTCAGCGTCATCAGATTCCCGTTGGGCAGCTCGATGACCTCGTGGTGCATCTGATCCGTCTCCACCCGGATGGCGCCGTCACCGGCGTAGGCACGACCATGGTCATCCTCGGGCGCGTCGTCGAGACCCGTCGTTCCCGACCACTCGACCATCGAATCATCGGTGACGTCGATCCTCCTCACGCCCGTCTCGTGGTGGATGAACAGGAGGTCGCCATCGGCGGACCGGCGGACATCCTGGATGCTGTGCGTCTGGCGGTAGTACCACACGACCTCACCCGCCTCGTCGACGGCTACGAGATAGCCGTCGTCTGTCGGCCCGTTGTCGCCCCCAGGGCCCCCCAACGGGATCACGTTGAAGAGAGTGAGACCCGACGACATGTCATCGGGGCTCGATTCGGCCTCTATCGGCGGCATGTCGGCTGGAAGCGAACCCGTGGTGAAGGACGAGGATGCGCCTGCCTGTCCGTGGCTCACCTCGACGTTGTAGGTCGTCTCGGCCCTCAGACCGAGCAGCGGCACCGTGTGGGTACCGGCTCCGAGAGGCGGTGTGGTGACCAGGAACCCTCGATCGTCGCCCTCGAGGACTTCGACGAGGGCGCTGCCCGTGCCATCGGTGGTGAGAGTCAGCGCGGCACGGAGCTGGTTGTCCGGATGGACCTCGACAACCATGTCGACGGTGGGGCTGGCATCGGTATCGGTGTCGGCATCGGCATCACTCGTGCAGGAGGTCATGACGACGGCCAGCATGGCGAGGGCGATCAACTGCCCCTTAGCCCGGGAAGGCATGATCCGGGCGGGTACCCCGAGGTGCGGGGGGCTAAACCGCCAGCGCTCATCCGATCGAGCGTGTCCCCGGGGGGTTGAGACGCCGTCGTCCCATCAGGGAAGCCCCCCAAGGGGATATCTGGCAGTCCCGACCGGATTTGAACCGGCGTTTCCGGCTTGAGAGGCCGGCGTCCTAGACCCCTAGACGACGGGACCAAATTCAGACCAACCAGGTCAGTCTGGCTCGGGGGGAAGGACTCGAACCCTCAATAACAGGGCCAGAACCTGTCGTGTTACCTATTACACCACCCCCGAACGCGCACACTCATCAGAGGGTGCGGGGTTCTCAGAAGGATAATCGCCACCCTCTCGATCTGTGAAGTCGCTCAGGACGGGTTCGCGTCGGCCAAGCGGCGTAACCAGTTTCGATAGATGACCCGTCCCTCCGCACCCCAGGTGTGGGTCTCCTTCGGGAGCAACTCGCTCTCGATCAAG
>Ga0299913_10000530_pt1 | contig 24848 bp, 33 predicted proteins | sample RVTome_9_FD_201360 | JGI IMG/M metagenome (GOLD analysis project Ga0299913, IMG submission 201360) | Soil microbial communities from uranium-contaminated site in the Upper Colorado River Basin, Wyoming, United States - RVT155D38 (version 2) ... | reverse complement strand
AGGGCGCCATCCCCGGGCTCGCCGAGCAGGCGACATCGTGAACCCGCTCACCAGGCTGCTGTCCGACGCCGAGCGAGGAGCGCACTCGAGCACCACCTGGCCAGCTGCGACAGCTGCTCGTGCCTCATGGACCAGCTGCGCAGCACCGTCGCCGTCCTCGGGTCCCGCCCCGAGGTGCAGGTCCCCGACTCGCTCCGCGCCATGGTGGCCCACACAGAGGGTGACCGCGCCGAGGCACTCATCGCGCAGCTGCCGCATCTCTACGCCCTCGCGCAGGCGCTCGACGCCAACGCTGCCGACGACCTGGTCCAGGAGACGCTCACCTCCGCGCTCGCCGACCCCGATACCGACACGACCGGATCGGGTCTCGCCGAGGCCCTGGAACGCCTCGCCGCCGAACGTGGGCCCGATGTCGACTCCCCGGCCGTCCCGACCGCAGGCAGTGATCCCGACGCCGACGAGGCCGTGCTCTTCTACCCCGACTTCTACACCGACGGCCCCGATGCCGGCGCATGGGTCGACCCGCCCGTGGCATGGGGCGAGGCGCGGGTGCTCCGTCCTGACGACGCTCTCGTCACGACCGAGGCATACGACGCCGTGGACGCAGCGCTCGCCAAACTCGATCCGATCGACGCCGGTCTCGTCACCCTCGTCGACATCGAAGGGGCGCCATTCAGCCAGGCCGTCCTCGAGCTCGACCTCCCCTCCGGCGAGGCGCGCGACCGCCTCGCCAGAGCCCGGTTCGCGGTCCGCTCCGCACTCGATCGGTACTTCCGGCGCTGACGCCCTCGCCGCTGCCCCAGCGCCGTGGCAAACGCTGACGATAATCCCGGTAGCGACCCTCGAACCGGGAGCCTCGGCCGAGGTCGGTGAAACGGAGCCCGACGATGGCGCCGTCCTCGGCCATCCAGCGGAGGTCGTAGCTGGCGCGGTAGCTGGGCGGCCAGAACGAACCGAAGTGACCGTCGTCGTCGATATTCCACTCAGCCCGGGTCGAACGACCGTTCTCGACGTACGTGGCCCCGCCGTCGGCCTCGAAAACCTGAGTCGCACCGGCGCTCATCCCGCGGGCGTTGACGGCGGGAGCGCTGGTGTCTCCGACGGTGCGAGTCCCTGAAGAGAGTCCCCGGGGATGCTGGTCGGCGTGGAGCACGTGCCCGAGCAGCTCGTACGGGTGGAGGTGGAAGGCATCGACGAGGACGGTGCGGTCGGGGCCGACGAGCACGGTCGACGGGGTGCCGTCGGTGCGGTAGTCGGTCATGGTTCGGGGGCGGCGTGCCGCTGTCGTGGCCGACGGGCAGGTGATCGAGGCCGTGCCGGGCCAGCGACTCGACCGCGGCCCTCGGCGGTGTTCGCGTCATGGCCCTCGAACACGGTCTGGACCGGAACGAACCGCCCCAGGCCGGCGAGGCCACGGGCGTTCAGCGCCTCCTGCACGGGCTGGAGCGTCAGGAACCGGCTGGTGTGCCAGCCCAGGCACCAGCTCTTGGAGAAGTTCAGGTAGACGAACGGTTCGTCGAGGTCCGCAAGGCGGACCGGTGGCGCCGACTGTCCGTCCTCGAACCACTCGTCGACGGTGAGCGCCGGCGCCGATGCGCCAGCGATGCCGAGATGATGGGTGCTCATGAGAGGTCTCCTCGGGTCGGCTCACGCGTAGGCGACCTGGCAGAAGCCGTGGTTGCAGTAGCCACGGGGGCCCCCTGCCAGCTGGGCTCGAGCCATCGGTGGCCCTACCCCGGGCGCTTCAGGGGAGTGGTCGCCGGGTGGGCATTTCCTCCACCGGATGCATCTCGGGCATGGTGGCAGGAGCATCGGCGAGGCGAGCGGCCAGGCGCCCGGCCCAGCGGCTGGCGGTGAGGCCGTGGGCGTAGATGCTGCCGAGGACGGTCCAGGTGGCGACGAGGAAGATGGTAGGGGTGTTGGGATTATCCAGGTGTTCGAGGACGAACAAGGCGAACAGGATGGAGGCCAGGCCGCGGGGTCCGAACCAGCCGACGAAGAGTCGGGTTTCGAGCAGGGTTCCGGATCCGGTCATGCCGATCAGGGCTGGGACCATGCGGATGATGGTGAGAGAGGCAACGGCGTAGAGGGCGACCTGCCAGTCCAGCTGGTCGATGAGGGAGCCAGCGACAACAGCCCCGAAGAGGAGGAAGGAGGTGGAGGCGAGAAGTTCGCCTTCGTCTTGGGTGAAGGTGGAGATGCCTTCGCATTGTTCTCGTGCGATGTGACCGAATGCCAGCCCGGCGACGAAGGCGGCGATGAACCCGTTGCCTTCCAGGAGCTCGGCGGTGGTGAAGGCGGCGGCAGCGACGGCCAGCGTTGCCAGCGGTCGGTAGAGGCCTTCGACGTGGTTGGCCACCGCTCGTCGGTGGAGGATCCATCCTCCGGCCAGTCCGACGACGACACCGCTGAGGAGCCCGAACCCGACCTGGCGAATGATGAACTCGCCCCACACGCCGTAGCCCGATGGTTGGCTTTCGGCGGCGGCGATGCCGAGCAGCACGGTGACGACGGACACCATAATCCCGTCGTTGAGGCCGCTCTCGGCGTTGAGACCCTGTCGGATGCGGACCGGGAGCCGCTGGTTGCTGACCACGGCCTGGCCGAGCGCAGCATCGGTTGGTGCCAACACGGCGGCGACGAGCGCGGCCTCGGGCCAGGTCAACTCATCGAACAACAGAACGGCGACGATGGTGCCGAAGACGATCGTGAGCGGTAGCCCGATGGCGAGAAGCCGGGCCGGGAACGTGGCCTGGTGGCGTAGAGTCCGGAGGTCGATGCGGATGGCATCGGTGAACAAGACCAGGACCAGGGTGGCCTCGACCAGGATGGACACCGATACCGCTTCGAGGTCGAGGTCGAACCAACCGAGACCGCCGGTACCGACGATGAGCCCGATGGTGGTGAACACCATGGGAGCGGTGACCGGTGACATGGACAGCCGGCCGGAGACCATGGCGAACGCGTAGAGCGACACCGCCACGATCAACACCTCACCCATCGGCTAAGTAGGGGGTTCGGCCTCGGCGATGTCGATCGCGCCGTGAACGATCAGCACGGGACGGTTCGAGTGGCGCAAGACGCCGAGCGAGACGCTGCCGAGGAGAGCGCTGGCAACCGCGCCGTGTCTGCGCGAGCCGGTGACGATCACGTCGCAGGATCCCCCGCAGGCCACAATCCCCTCGACGATCGAGCCGCCCAGGAGGGCGGTCGTGGCTGGCCACCGCGTGTGGTGCGGCGACTGCTGCCGCGTCCTTGAGGACGGCATGGTCGTGCTCGGTGGGCTCGTGCGGGAACGCGCCGCCGATGCTGTCGACCCCGATGGTCAGAACGAGATCGAGGGTCGGCACCAGTGCACGAAGATCGGTTCCGCGTGGTGTTCGGAGGCGAGTTCGACAGCGAAGGCGATGGCGTCGGTGGACAAGGGCGAGCCGTCGGTGGCGACGAGGATCATCTTGTTCCGTTCGGGGGGTGCGACGTCACTTCGGAAGGACGACATGTCGGACTTCCTCCATGTACCGGCGGGCGGCGCTGGATGCCTCTTCGGGGGTGCTCCCATGCTGGCGTGCGGTGATGTAGGCGGCGTACCAGTCCCACCAGTCGTGCTTCCTCGACGACCATGTGGTGCCACCGCGCCCGGGCCGGGGCCGTCGACCCGAACTGTGCGACAGCGAACTGGTCACCCTGGCAGTCGCCCAAGTCCTGTTGGGATTCGACTCCGAACGACGCTGGATCCGCCATACCCACAGCAACCCGGCATGGCGCGCGATGTTTCCGTACCTGCCGGGCCAGTCCGGCTATACAAACGGCTCAAAGCCGCCGAACCGCTGCTGTGCCAGGCGATCCTGGCGTTAGCGGCGGCCTGTCCGTCGTGGTTCGACGATCTGTGGATCACCGACGCCACCCCAGTGCCGTGTGCCGCATCGCGCGAGACGGTCAAACGGTCGGACCTGGCCGGACACGCAGGCTACGGCTACTGCGCGTCGCATTCCCGCTTCTACTGGGCTTGAAGCTGTACCTGGTGTGCGCCGGCGACGGGATGCCGATCATGTGGTGCCTGGCGCACCCCAAGATCGGCGAGCGCGAGGTCCTCGCCGCACTGCTCGACCACAACCACCACCTCATTCGCGCCGGGCAGGTCCTGCTCGCCGACAAAGGCTTCGCGGGCAAGGAGTTCAAACAGCTCACCGAGCAGTTGGAGATCGATCTGCTGCGTCCGGATCGCCGTGACGAGACCTACACCAACGGCAACCTCGGTGGGGTGCGTCAGTGGATCGAGTCGGTCAACCAGACCCTCAAAGGCCAACTCGACCTGGAAGACCACGGAGGGCGCACGCCAGCCGGGGTGTTCACCCGCGTCGCGCAGCGTCTCCTGGCTATGGCCGCCGGTATCTGGCGCAACTGGACCACCGGCGCCATCAACAAGCGATCCCTGATCGCTTACGACCACTGACCCACCCGTTCAAGGAATCATCCATCTAGGGGTCATGGTGCTCGGCTGTCTCGTGCAGGAGCTCTGCCAGGGTCGCGACGTCCATGAGGTGACCTCCGTGGGTTGATTGCCTACGACGGTCGCGCTCGGGGCAGGTCGTCGCGCCCGGGGAGAGCCCTGGTGGGTGCCCTGGTCTTCACTCGGTCCCTCCGTCGACCTGGATGACCTGGCCGTTGAGGCTGCGGCCGTCGCCGCTGACGAGCAGCGCCACGACGTTGGCGATGGCCGCGGTGCTGCCTGGGTTCTCCAGCCCGGGCGCGAGGCGTCGACGGAGTTGGCGGGCGAGCATTCGTGTCATGTCCTCCACCGCCGCCATGCTCGCCGCAGGCCCAGCTGCACGACCTGGCGGGACAGGGCGGCGTCGAGCAGCCAATCGGCGGTGGTGCGGGTGCGGTTGCCCGGCAGGGCCAGCAGATGGATTCCGCGGGTGACCACCTTGGCGGACAGGCCGGCCAGGGGCACCCCGACTGGGTTGGCGGCGGCCTGCGTGCCGCCGAGGTCGACGAGGAAACCCAGATCGTGGTGTTTGTACGGGCGCCGTCGGCCCTGGCCGTAAGACGCGGCGATGTTGTAGGCGGCGCGCCGACCCTGGCGTTGGGCGTGCTGTGCGGTCATCGGGGTGAGCTCGCCCGGCCGGGTCAGCTCGGGAACGGCGGTGGCGTCGCCGACGGCGTATACCTCGGGGTGGCCGGGCACGGTCAGGTACTCGTCGACCACCAGCCGACCGCGCTCGGTCTTCAGGCCAATCTGGTCGACGAGTGGGTCGGGCCGTACGCCGACGCACCAGATCAGGGAGCGCGTCGGGACGACCTCGCCGTCGGTCAGCGTGACACCGTCAGGGGTCGCCTCGCGCACGGACACGCCGGTGCGTACGTCGACTCCGCGGGCGCGCAGGACCGCGTCGGCCGTGCGCGACAGCCGCGGGTCCAGCTCAGGCAGGATTCGCTCCGCGAGGTCCAGCAGCAGCCACCGGGGACGGGTGCGCAACCGCGGGTGCCGGGCGTGGAGGACGTCGGTGTACAGAACCTCCTGCGCGGCGACCTCGGTGCCGGTGTAGCCCGCGCCGACCACGACGAACGTGATGCGGGCGGCGCGCTCGACGGCGTCGTCGGTCTGGTCGGCCAGCTCGATCTGCGGGGTCATGTGGTCGCGCAGGTACAGCGCCTCGGCGATGCCCCGAAAGCCGTGGGCGTGTTCGTTGGCTCCCGGTATGTGCAGCAGCTTGTGGACGCTGCCGACGGCGAGCACGAGCCGGTCGTAGCCCAGTCGCCCCGGCGTTCCTCGGGATCGACCAAGCTCAGACGCCGTGCGTTGAGGTCGATGCGGTCGGCCTCACCGATCAGGCGAGCGCCGGGCAGGGTCTCGGGCAGTGAGACGGCCACTCGGCGCGGGTCGATCACCCCGGCGGCGACCTCGGGCAGCAGCGGCAGGTACAGGAAGTAGTCCATCGGGTTGACCAGTGCGATTTCTGCCCGACCTCGCGACAGCCGCAACAGGGTGCGAGCGGCGTGGTAGCCGGCGAATCCGGCGCCCACGATGACGATTCTCGGCCGGGCCATGGCAGTTCCTCTCCGACGCGCCGCTCACGCAACGGCACCGTGTCAGGCAGGCGGTCGCTGTGCAGGTGTGGCGGTGGCGGCGACGGCGAGCTGTGCGAGCGCTGCAACGTCCATCGTTCACACCCGGCCTGCGAGCCGCTCCGTGATCGCCTGCAGCAGCCACATGTTGCCGTCGGGATCGCTGAACGAGGCATGCGAGCTGTAAGACCGGCTCTGCGGATCCGGACCCGGGGCCCCCTCGGTGCCGGCCGGGAAGCCGCCGCAGAGGTTGTGGAGGAAAACCTCGGTCACGTCCACGCCGTGCGAGATGAGTTCATCAGGGCCTCGATGATGTCGTCAACCACCAGAACCACGCTATTTCGGGCGACTCGAGCTCCCATGCTCTGATGGGGAACATCGAGCCCGGCTGGTCGGAGGTGACCCCCGTGGCGAAGATGATCGACGTGTTCGATCCGGGCGGCGTGGACTGCACCACGCGATAACCGTCGTCCGCGAAGTCGGCGTCGAGCCGCCATCCAAGGTCCTGGTAGCAGGTCTTGGCGCGGTCGACGTCCGTCACCGGCAGGACCACGACCTCGGGGCGCATGGGGACGGCCGCGGCTCGGGACGCCCCCTTCGCGGCGCCACTGCTCAGTTGAGAACTGCTCATGGGCAGGAACCTCCTTCGGTTGCGCTCGTGCCCGGACGCGCGCCCGGGCATGGCGGTGGCAGCGTGATCGCTCAGCGGCCCGCGTCGCGCCAGTGGCGTCACTGGTTCCGACCACGGGTTCATGCCGCCGACCGCCCGTAGTGCTGCGTAATCGCCGGTGCGACTGCGAGCCGAGCACGAGCCCGAAGCCGAAGAGAAGTCCCACTGCGAGCTGCTGGGAGCGCTTCGCTGCGGCGTTCCAGGATCGTCGAGATGACGCGGCGCGCTAGCTCGTGACGATGAGGAGACGGCCTCCTCGCCGTCCGGAAGACGGGGGAGCCGACCAGGGCGTAGACCAGGGACCTACACGGGCGCGACAGGCAGACGAGACGAGCAGGGTTGCTGGCATCGCCAAGAACCACCCCTGCGTCGACTGTTGGAGGCACAATGCAATCCAACGTGAACTCCCCGGATTGGGCCGACTCTCGCAAGCGGGACCTGACTGCCCTGGTGCTCTCCGGGTCCCGACGATCGGGCTCGCTCAACACTCGGTTGGCGCGGGTCGCGGGGCACTATCTCAACGCGACGGGGGTCGACATCACGCTGGCGACACTCGCTGAATTCGATGCCCGAACCTCGACCAGGACGTCGAGGACGCCACCGACGTTCCCGAAGCCGCGGCGCGTTTGCGCCAGCTCCTGGAGTCGTCTGACGCCTTCGTCATCGTGTCACCCGAGTACAACGCCTCGGTGCCCGGCGGGCTCAAGAACGAATGGTAAAGGTCGCTTGGCTCGAGTCAGGCACCGTCGGCGGGGATCCTGGGCGACCACCCGATGGCCCGTCAGCCTCCGGTACGGCTGAATTCGCGTGGGAGAGACCGTTGACGATTGAGCGCTCGTACCCGGTTCCTGCCGTCGTCGAAGACAAGGCGATGTCGGGCTGCTCCGCGACAGGGGCGTCCTCCGAGGCGGTTCGCACCAATCGGAGGTGGATCCAAGACCTGTCCGGTGCCCCCTCCGACCGGGAACCGGCCTGCAGGCTTCTCTTCGAGTTCCTGTTGCGTATCGCCCGGGCGGAATCGAGGCGGCGTGCCGCACGTGTCGGACTGCTCGGCCCCGAGATTGACGATCTTGCGCACCAGGCTGCAGCCGATGCGTTGCTCACAATCATCGAGAAGATCGGCAGCTTTCGCGGCGAGTGCAAGTTCACGACATGGGCCTACAAGTTCGTGATCTTCGACGTGAGGGCGAAGATGAACCGGCACTTGTGGCGTCGTCCGGGTAGTGCGCTGGACGATGACGAATGGGACAGGCTTCCCGACCGGTTTGGGATCGATCCCGAGGCGGAGGCAGAGTCACGCGACTTGGTCAACGCGGTACGCCATGCCGTTGAGGAATCGCTTACTCCGAGGCAGCGCAGGGTGTTCGTCGCCATCGTGCTCAATCAGGTGCCCACCGATGCGATGGCCGATCGACTCGGTTCAACGCAGAACGCGATCTACAAGATGATCTTCGACACTCGACGAAAGCTACGCGGCGTGCTCGTCGAGAGCGGCCACCTGCCTCCGCGTCCGACCGCGTGAAGCAGCGTCACATCGTGCGCCTACGAGAACGCCAGCGGAACAAGAGAGCATGAGATGACCTCGTCACATGTCTTCGTCGAGTTGAACCATGTCGTACGCGCCGGCATGATCACCTATCCCGGCCTGCCGGCACTGGTAATCACGCCGCATATCACTCGTGACCAGTCGCCGTCGGTCTATGCGCCCGGCACCGAGTTCGCGATGGATCTCATCACGATGATCGGCAACACCGGCACCTACCTGGATTCCCCAGACCACCGATTCGCCTGCGGCACGCCGGCACCCAGTGGCTGGTCGACCAGGGCGCGACGTTGGTGGGCATCGACTCGATCAATCTCGACGATGTCGCTGACGGCACTCGACCAGCACACACACACTCCTGCTCCGCGCGGGCATCCCGGTGGTCGAGCACTTGACCGCCGTCGACGAACTCCCCGCCCGTGGCACCCGGTTCACCGCCGTCCCGCCTCGGGTCGCGGATTTCGGCACCTTCCCGGTCCGTGCCTTCGCCACCGTGGACCGGAGCCGGATCGAAGGCGAGCTGACTTCCACGCACGGTGAGCGCTGATCGGGGATGGAGCAGGTGCCATGACGGTGACTGATCGGCTACGGACAGGGCCTGGAACCGGTCGGGGGCGGGTGATCGTCGACTGGCTGTCCACAACGGATCACAAGAGGATCGGTCACCTCTATCTGATCACGTCCTTCTGCTTCTTCCTCGCGGCGGGCGTGTTGGCGCTGGTCATACGTGGGGAATTGGCTGAGCCCGGCCTGCAGTTCGTGTCGAACGAGCAGTTCAACCAGCTGTTCTCGATGCACGGCACGATCATGCTGCTGCTGTTCGCGACGCCGCTGTTCGCCGGCTTCGCGAACGAGATCATGCCGCTGCAGATCGGCTCGCCCGACGTCGCGTTCCCGCGGATGAACATGCTGAGCTTCTGGCTCTTCCTGTTCGGCGGGATCATGGTCGTCGCGGGTTCCCTGACGCCAGGTGGGGGTGCTGCCTGGGTTGGACGGCGTATTCGCCGCTGTCCAGCGCCGACTACACGCCGGGTCTCGGCGGCGACCTGTGGATCATGGGCCTGGCGCGGGCCGAGACCGTCCCCTCGGAATTCGAGCTGACGGCACCAGAGAACAAAGTGTCGTAGAGATCCGGCTCGATGACCGCGACAGTCAGGATGTCACCGCAAAGGGTCAGCGCGTCGAGAGTGACGCCCAGGCCCAATCTCGGGTGTCGCCGCAGCTGCAGGCACGGTCGAGCGTGGCGAAGGGCTCGAGTTCGCTGTAGGCGATGGGTCATAGGGAAGAGTCTTCGGCCACAGCGGCGGGCAGGACACTTGAGGGCTGGAAGATACCGGCGGGCATGAGGTGGGTCATTCCGCCGCCGGCCATCGCTCGGACCCGGGGGTCCGCGCGCCGGCGGTGTCAGGCCGTTGTCCGCTTCGGGAGCTTCCACCCGGGGCGGGGGAAGTGGCAGGTGTAGCCGTTGGGGTAGGTCTGCAGGTAGTTCTGGTGCTCGGGCTCGGCCTCCCAGAAGTCGCCCGCCGGGGTGACCTCGGTGACGACCTTGCCGGGCCATAGGCCCGAGGCGTCGACGTCGGCGATCGTGTCCTCGGCGACCCGCTTCTGCTCATCGCTGGTGTAGAAGATCGCCGAGCGGTAGCTGGTGCCGATGTCGTTGCCCTGGCGGTTCTTCGTCGAGGGGTCGTGGATCTGGAAGAAGAACTCGAGCAGCGTGCGGAAGTCGGTCTTCTCGGGGTCATAGACGACCTCGATGGACTCCGCGTGGGTGCCGTGGTTGCGGTAGGTGGCGTTCGGGACGTCGCCGCCGCTGTAGCCGACGCGCGTGGACACGACGCCGGGCTGGTGGCGGAACAGCTCCTCCATGCCCCAGAAGCAGCCGCCGGCGAGGATCGCCTTCTCGGTGGTCACGTCGTCTCCTTACTTGTCGTCGGTGTCAGTGTTGGTGTCACTCGTGAACAGGGTGCGGTATTCGCCGTACCCTGCGCTCTCCAGGTCGTCGAGGTGGATGAACCGCAACGACGCGGAGTTGATGCAGTAGCGCAGTCCACCCTTGTCGACGGGGCCGTCGTCGAAGACGTGGCCGAGGTGGCTGTCCCCGTGCAGCGAGCGGGCCTCAGTCCGGATCATCCCGTGGCTGGAGTCTTCGCGCTCGACGACGTTCGTCTTGGCGATCGGCTTGGTGAAGCTCGGCCAGCCGGAGTTGCTGTCGTACTTGTCGACTGATGCGAACAGCGGCTCGCCGGACACGACGTCGACGTAGATGCCGGGCTCGTGGTTGTCCCAGTAGGCGTTGGCGAACGGGCGCTCGGTGCCGTCCTGCTGGGTCACGCGGTACTGCTCCGGGTCGAGCCGCGAAACGGCTTCCGGGTTCTTGTGGTACTGGGTCTGCTGGGGCACAGCTCTCCCTTCCCGGCCTTGCGGCGTGAAGCTGGGGAACCAGGTGAAACGCACCTGGACGCGCAAATGTACAGACACTCCACGGACCGGTTCTATTCCCCCGGGCGGCCGATTGCGCGACCGTCTTCTTTGGTAAGGACCGGGTTTCGGCGATCAGGTCGAGCAGCGTCCGCAGGGCCCGGCTGGGGGTGTTGCGGCTGTGGGTGACGATCGAGAGCGGCCACGTCAGGCCCGGGTCGCGCAGCGGCGCCGCGACCGTGCTGGGCGCGGCGAGCGGCACGACGTCGGGCACCACCGCGACCCCGAGCCCGGCGGACAAGTACTCCGGCAGCATCCGCAGGTCGGCCACCTCGACGAGCACGCGCTGACGAGTTGGCGTTGGTTGCCGGCAAGCGTGGGGCGACGCGACTGGGTTCGCAGTGTTGCTGCGGTTCGATACCGATCGGGGCGGGTGGAGACGACGCCGGGGCGCTTCCTGATGTGATGAGATCCTGCATCCCCCAGAAGCAGCCGCCGGCGAGGACTGCCTTTCCGTCGAGGTGGTCATCGCTCACATCCCTTCCCCTCCAACGTGAACAAAGCTCAGTAGGGTGCCGCATCTCCCACTTCAGCTGTCTGGCGGGATGAACCGCAGCGCCACGAAGTCGATGGAGTAGCCAGGCAACCGGTGCAGTCGGCAGCGTCGGTTCTTTGGTAACGCTGCTCTCCGGGCTTTCCGTCCAGGTCGGTGGTTAATTGCGGCCGGCCATGACGCCACCGTCGACGTTCATGATCGCCCCGGTCATCCAGCTGGCCTGCGGGGAGAGCAGGAAGGTGACGGCGGACGCGATGTCTTGCGCGGTGCCGACCCGGCCCAGGGGGTGGAAGCTGTTGAAGCCCTTGAGCGCTTCGTCGATCTGGTCGCGGGGGATGAAGCCCTCGTAGAGAGGTGTGGCGACGACGGCGGGGGCGACCGCGTTGACCCGGATGCCGTGCTCGGCGAGCTCGATCGCGAGGTTGTGCGTGAGGGCATGTAGGCCGGCTTTGGCCATGGAATACCCGGTCGCGGGGGTCGCGGCGACCGCCTGGTACGCCCACATGGCGCCGATGTTGACGATCGACCCGCCGCGGCCGCCGGCGATCATGCCACGTACGACCGTCTGCGTCACGAAGAACGTCGCACGATTCAGCTCGAGGTAGGAGTCGTAGGCGGCACCGTCGTAGTCGAGGAATGTCTTGGGGATGAAGAAGCCAGCAGCATTGACGAGCAGAGTGGCATCAGCATGTTCGGCCGCCAGTCGTTCCTGGACCTCGACCACTTGGTCCCGGTCGGCCAGGTCAGCGGTGACCCCCCAGGCCTGCGTGCTGGTGGAGAGGTCGGCGACCGTCTCATCGACCCGTTTCTTGCTTCGGCCCACCACGACTACGCTTCCGCCACCGGCGGCGACGTCGAGAGCGGTCTGCCGGCCCATGCCGCTGCTGCCTCCGACGACGATGAGCTTGTGTCCTGCGAAGTGGTCAGTCATGACGCTGTTCCCTCTCGTTGGCCGCTGTCTGCGCGACGGGCGGATGGTGGATTGCTCTACGGCGCTTGCGACCCGCGGCGCCGCTCCTCTTCGTGAACAGCCGTGTCAGGCGACGGCGCCGTGTTCGGGATCGAAGGCCACGTAGCCGGAGAAGTCTCGACCCACGAGGTCGATGGCCGACGATCGTGGCGCGGGATAGCACCATGCGGCATCGCGGTGCCGACCGGCCTGAGTGCCGACGTCGTAGTAACGGGCCACTCCCTTCCAGGGGCAGATGTAGGGCATGGCACCCTCGCTGAACACGTGTTGAGTCAGTGAGGACGGTGGGAAGTAAGCGTTGCCCTCGATTTCGATCACATCCTCATCGGGACTCTCGGCGATGACGATTCCGTCGACAGTGGCTTGCATGCCATCACCTCCCGGTCGCGGACTCGGCGCTGAGCATCCAGGCCTGCTTCTCGAGATCGTTGATCACGGTGTGCAGGAGGTCTGTGCTCGGAGGATCCTCGGGTCCGACCGTGTCGAGCACGGCCCTCGCTGTGGTGGTCGCTGCGGCGATACGACCAGTGACCAGATCGACGATCGCTGAAGTCGCCTGCTCGCCCGGCGGGAACGCAGGCAGCGTTGTCGTACTCACGACGGTGTCGCTGCGTCCGTCGGGTGTCGCCTGAATCGCGCGCATGCGCTCGGCGATCGTGTCGGCGCCGTTGCGCGCGAGGTCGACGACCTCGTCGAGCTGACGGTGCAGATCGCGGAAGTTGGTACCGACCAGGTTCCAGTGCGCCTGCTTGGCTTGCAGGTGCAACTCGATCAGGTCGATCAGAACTGCCTGCAGGTCAGCCGTGAGTTGCGCGGATGCGCCAAAGCGCAGTCCCTCTGTGCTTGTACGTCTGCGCGAGTCCGAATCTGTCATCACGACCTGTTAGTGAGCGGCGGAACCCACGCCCTTACGCCCATGCGACCGGTCAGTCCGTTACGCCGCTCATCTCACGGCGGGCGCAGCCCGTAAGAGCCGCCGGGGAGGGGTCACTAGTACCCCGAAAGGAAGGAAGAGGTGCAACATGACTGCCAGCGACGGCGACCGGATCGTTGCATCGGTGCGCGCGAGCCTGCTCGAGACCAGTCGGCACGAAACGCAGCTGACTACGCGGGACTTTGGGCACGTCGCCGATGAGCCCCCTGCCGGCACCCGTGGCGCCGGTCCGACACCGACCGAGTACCTGTTGATGGCATTGGCGTCCTGCACTGAATCGCCCTGGGTCTGATGGAGACTCGGTCTATTGGTTTCCAACCAGTACCTGATCGGGGCTGGTGGCATGGTAGGCGTCTTCGAACTCGGCCGGTGGGACATCACCGAGGTAGCCGTGCAGGCGGGTGTGGTTGTACCAGTGCACCCACTGCAGGGTGGCCAGCTCGATGGCCTCGACCGACCGCCAGGGTCCCTGCTCGGGGCCGTGGATGAGCTCGGCCTTGTACAGCCCGTTGACGGTCTCAGCGGGCGCGTTGTCGAATGAATCACCGACCGACCCGATCGAGGGGGTCGCACCGAGCTCGGCGAGGCGTTCGCCGTAGCGGATGCTGGTGAATTGCGACCCCGCGTCGGAGTGTGCGACCAGTCCCTCGAGGTTCGTGGCGCGGCTGTGGCGGGCCATATCCAGCGCGTCGAGCACCATGGCGGTGCGCATGTGCCCAGCGACGCTGGCCGACGATCCGGCGGCTGAACGCGTCGACGATGAAGCACACGTACGCCACCCCGGCCCAGGTGGACACGTAGGTCAGGTCCATCGTCCACAGCTGGTTGGGGGCGACCGCGGCGAAGCGACGCTCGACCAGGTCCGGTGGTCTGGCTGCCTGCGGGTCGGGGCGGGTCGTGGTGACCCGCCGTCCGCGGCGTCGCCCACGGATGCCCAGCTGGCGCATCAACCGGGCGACCTGGCCGCGGCCGATGTCATGACCCGCTCGGCGCGCGGCCTTCCACAGCTTGCGCGCCCCGTAGACCCGGTAGTTGCCGGTCTACAACGCCAGCAGGATCGGCATCATCACCGCGTCGCGCAGCGCGCGCGGTGACGGCGGCCGTGCCTTGGCGGCGTAGTGCTCGACGCCACCTGCAGCACTGTGCAGATGGGCTCGACGCCGAACTCCTCGCGGTACGCGTCGATGAAGGCGACTACCTGCGCTGTTGGCGGTCGAGCTCCGCTCCGAAGAAAGCCGACGCCCGCTTGAGGATCTCGTTGGCGCGGCGCAGCTCGCGGTTCTCCTGCTCCAGCTGGCGGATGCGCTCGGCGTCGGCCGTGGTCGTGCCACCGGCATGACCGTCGTCGATGTCGGCCTGCGCGACCCAGCTGCGGACCGACTCCACGCCGTACCCGAGTTGCTCGGCGACGCGCTTGACCGTGCCCTGCGTGGTGCTCAGCTCCCGTCGCAGCTCGCGGACCAACCGGACCGCCTGGGCTTTCTCCTCCGGCATGTACCGCCGCGTGGTCGGCTTACCCGGACTCTGTTCTCTTGGCATGACTCCATCCTCGTTTCCAAGCTCAGGAGTCTCCAGCCATCCCAGGGCGATTCAATGTGGCGTGGAGGGTTCGCTTGCGGAGTAGGTCGAAGTTGGCTCGGCCGTACATCTGCCTCTTGATCATCTTGATGCGGTTGACGTTGCCCTCGCCGGCTCCGGAGCTGTGTGGGAGTGTCAATCCGTTGCGGACGGCGTCGTAGTCGCTTTTGAGTCCTCGATCGAACCGGTGCAGTCGTCGCTGTCGATATCGTCGGGGTGGCGCAGCATCCAGGAGGTGAGGCGGCGGACCTTCGGCACCGGTGGTGCGGCAGGTGGAGCCACGCCGAGTGCACGGAAGGGACGCAGGTAGGTGCTCACGGTTGCGTAGCTGCCGCGGTAGCCCTGGGCCCGGATATTCGTCGACCAGCGTGCGAACCGTGGTGCATCCCTCGTTCCACCGCCGGTGCAGGTGCGGTTTGAACTCGTCGAGCTTGCTCCGCCGTCCAGCGGGCGGTTTGGCCAGCAGTTCGTCGACGTTCGCAGCGCGATAGAACCGTCGCACGGTCTCCTTGGCCAGTCCGAGTTCCCGCATGATCGGTTTAATGCCCTTGCCCTGTGCTTTCAACGTCTGCACTGCTTTGTAGCGGGCCTTGGTGCGTGTGATCAGCGCCGAGCTCTCCGTGCGCTCAGCGTGTGCAGTGTGGGCTGCCTCGTTCAGGTCAGCACGACTACCCGCCTCGGTGGGAACCTCCAGATCAGGTTGGTCTCGTCGCAGGCAGCCGTGGTGGCAGCGACGGTCTTCTCCACACGCTCGGCGAGGTTGCGCCACAGGTGCCAGCGAACCGCGACCTGGATCGCATCCGGTGCGCCGACGCGCCCACGCTCAGCGTAGGCGCCGACGCGGTCCCCGATCACGCTGATACCGGGATGGTCGGCCAGCCAGTTAGTGAACGTGTCGGCGTCGCGGTCCTCGAGGACGTCGACCGGGGGGTCTTCCCGTCCGTCAGCGGCTTTCCACACTGGACCTGCGACCGCGGATGCCGTGTCGGCGTCGAGCAAGGCGCCCGACCTGGCCACGCGGCTGACGCTGATCCACAAGGAGGGCAGGACCGCTCGCTGTCCCCGAATCCTTACGGACGAACGCGGATGATCGTCTTTCCCTTGAGCCGCTCGGTCGGGTTGAGGGCCGCAACGGCGTCGTCGAGGGTCGCGACGTTGCCGATGTTCGTCCGCAGTCGCCCGTCCCGCACCCGCTGCACGACCTCGCTCAGTTGGCCACGATCGGACATGACAACGAAGTCGATCGCCAGGCCGTCCGCGGGCCGCGCCTCGGGCGGGCCGGCGATGGTCACCAGTGTTCCTCCGGCCCGAATCAGGCCTGCGGACCGCTTTTGGATGTCTCCGCCGATGACGTCGAACACCAGGTCGACTTCGCCGACGTCTTCCAGGGCGTCGTTGTCGAGGTCGACGAACTCCTGCGCGCCGAAGTCGAGCGTCTTCTGACGGTCGGCCGCGCGTCCGGTGCCGATGACGTAGGCGCCGGCCTCGCGTGCGAGTTGGGTCACCATCGACCCGACTGAGCCGGCCGCGCCGTGCACGAGGACGCTCTGCCCCGCGTGAAGGCGGCTGTGGTCGAACAGTCCCTGCCACGCGGTCAGACCCGGCATCGGCAGGCTCGCGCCTACCGTGAAGTTGACGTCGCCCGGCAGCGGCGCGAGGTTGCGTGCCTCGACGGCCACATACTCCGCCAGGGTGCCGTCGCGATGCCAGTCGGTGAGGCCGAACACCCGCTGTCCCACCGACAGTCCCGTCGTGCCATAGCCGAGGGCGGTGACCACTCCGGCCAGCTCGTGGCCCGGGATCGACGGTGTTCGGTCACGGTCGAGGCGATCGGTCCAGGTCGAGGGCCACGTCAGCTCGCCCGAGGTGAATCCCGACGCATGAACCTGAACAACGACATCGTTTGTCGCCGGTTCCGGCTCGGGCCGCTCCACCAGCGTCATCCCGGCCGTTCCCGCGGCCTGATCCGTCACCACAATCGCCTTCATCCGGCACCTCCCTGTATCCAGTCCTCGCCTGTACGGCGCTTTCGGTTCACAAGTGTTAGCGGCGCCAGACCTCGGCGTCTTACCACGCTGATCGGTAGAGGTTGTGCGCGAGGGCGTCGAGGAACGAGCGCGATAGCGAAGTCGTCGGTAAGACGGCGCGAAGGATCGACGCTCATGAGATAGGTGAGCTTGTTGGTAAGACCGCCCCGATCACCGGCGCTGGCCGGGGCATCGGTGCAGCCATCGCGACCGGGCTTGCTCAGGCCCGAGCCGATGTCATCCTTCTCGCTCGTACCGCCGACCAACTCTACGAAGCGGCCAACGCCACCAGAGCGAGTGCGCCGGGTGTTGAGGTTCGCATCATGATTGCCGATCTGGCGGTCATGATCACATCCATATGATCACGGAGCCCTCGGCGACACGCTCAACCGGGCCAGTTCGATCACGAAAAGTGAGCCAGAACCAAGAACTGACACCGGGTAGCGGAGGTCACGGCTCGCTGTCTCGTAGCGTCGTCATCGTCAACAGTCGCACGCCAGTCATCTCGAACCGTAGGCCGCGCGTGTCCGACGCGTAACGCAACACGACGCCGGTGCAGCCGGGACAGCGGGCGACGAGCGCCGGGGCGTCGGCGTAGACGTGGTACGTGGCCAGCGGTGCCACCCTGCCGCAGTGCATGCAGGTGACGACCGCGGCCGTGAGGTCGGTCGTGAACAGCTCGGCCAGCGGCCCGCCGAGGGCGTTGCCGTCCAGGTGAGCGGGCTCGGTGTCGTCGGGTGTGCTCATGTCGTATCTCCCATGCCGCCGTACCTCTCGGTCTTGATCCCGCTGGCCGGGTGGCCGAGTGCGACGAGCTCGCGGGTCACCGTCTCCACGAACGGCGTGGACCCGCACACCAGGATGGCCGGGTGCCGCTCGGGCGGGACGGTGTGGCGGGCGAGCAGCGCGCTGTCGACGCGGCCGGTCGGGCCGGTCCAGCCGGCGGGTGCGTCGCGGGTGTAGGTGAGGGTGATGTCGGCGGCCGGTCGCGGCCGCAGCTCGTCGCGGCCGATGACGTCCTCGTCGGTGCGTACCGAGTACAGCAGGTGGACGGGGACGTCGCTGCGGGTCGCCCTGTGGTGCGCCAGCATCGCGAGGAACGGGACCACACCGGAGCCGCCGGCGATCAGCTGCACCGGCACGCCGGAACGCTCGGGCCACACGATGTAGCCACCTATCGGGCCGCGCAGCTCGAGCAGGTCGCCGGTCATCAGGACGTCGGTGAGATACGGCGAGACCTCGCCGTCGTCGAGCCGTTCGACGATCAGGTCGACGCCGGGGTCCTCGGGAGCGGACGCGATCGAGTAGCTGCGTTGCGCGGTGTACCCGTAGGGTGCGGTGAGTCGCACGTCGAGGTGCTGGCCGGCGCGGTGGCCGGGCCAGACGGGCGGGCGCAGCTGGATCCGGCGTGCGCGCGGCGTCTCGGTACTGACCGCGAGGACCTCGTGCTGCCAGGTCAGTCGCCTGCGTATCGCTGTTCCTGCCACGGGTCTCCGTAGTTGTGGTAGCCGAAGTTCTCCCAGAAGCCGGGCTCGTCGACGAGGTTCAGGGCCCGCGGAACCATTTCGCGGATTTCCAGAAGTACAGGTGCGGGACGAGCAGCCGTGCCGTGCCGCCGTGCTCGGGGTGCAGTGGTGCTCCGTCGTAGGTGTCGACGACCCAGGCCTTGCCGTCGGTGACGTCCTCGAGCGGGAGGTTGGTGGTGTAGCCGCCGTCGCAGAACGCGAGCACGTACTCCGCGGCGGGCTTCATCCCGTTCCCGGCCGCTTCACCCCAGCTTTCCGCTCCGCCGACGTACTCGTCCTCGGGTTTGTCGGAGAGCCCCATGCCGCGTTGGTCGACCGCGACGACTTGGAAGTCCCGAGCCATCACCGGCATCAGCAGGCGCCAAGCGTACCAGCCGTGCACTAGCAGCAGCGGCGGACCCCTCGCCTCCGATGACCGCGTGCAAGCGCAGGGCATCGGTGTCGATGTACCGGCTGGTGAACGTGTCGCTGAATACCGCAGGAAGGTTCGCCGCGCTGGAGACTGAGAGGGGCCTTCGGGGGTGGACAGTGGGGTCGATGGTGCGCTCATGAGAATCCCTTTCCATAGGAATTGATGGACTTTCGTGCACGAGGCTGGAGTGGCCGCCGTCGGCGGGGCGGCCTGGTAGTAGGCGACCTCCAGGACCGCGACGCGCACGCTCTGGACGGGTTCCAGCCGGGGAAGATGGGTCGTTGTCATTGGCCTAACCGAAGGTGAAGGCGTAGGCCTGGACGCCAGGGTCGAGGAAGGTGATCTCGAAGGTGTGCTCGGTGATGGGGCCGGCCTGGCGAATGAGTTGGTAGAGCCGTGGTTCGGTGACCGTGCCGTTGCCCTGGTCATCGACGTCGGTTCCGTGCGCGGCTCCCGGCGGCTGCCCGTCGATCCGCATCCGGAACTGCACGGCACACCCTGGCGTTGCCGGTCCCATGACCAGGTGCAGGTCGCGGGGCGTGGAAGCGGTAGGCGATCTGACCACCTGCCTTGTGCAGCACCGCGGCATGCCGCTGCACCGTCCAGTCACCGGCAAGGGCCCAGTGGTTGAGTGGTAACCGTGTGGGGGCGGCATAGACGTGCGGCGTATCCAAGACCGCACCATCGGAGGACGCGAAGTTCTGGGTGCGCTCGTAGCCGAGGTAGTTCTCGGGGGACCGCAGGCTGTCCCAGTCGGCGGCAGCTTCGACACCGGTGGCATCGACCGAGACCAGGGCCTGGTCGGTGCTGCCGCTGCCGGCCTCGGTCAGCAGTTGTTGCAGGATCATCTCGGACATTTCGTAGTCGCCCTCGCCGAAGCGATGGTGCCGAATCTGTCCCTGGGCGTCGACGAAGTAGAAAACCGGCCAGTAGTGGTTGTCGAAGGCGGTCCAGATGGCGTAGTCGTTGTCGATCGCGACGGGGTAGTCGATCCGCAGATCCTTGGTGGCTCGGCGGACGTTGTCGAGGTCGTGCTCGACGTCGAACTCGGGCGTGTGCACGCCGATCACGAACAGGCCTTGGTCCCTGTATTTGTCGGCCCAGGCGCGGATGTAGGGCAGGGTGCGGAGCCAGTTGATGCAGGTGTAGGTCCAGAAGTTGATGAGGACGACGTGGCCGCGCAAGTCGGATGCCGTCAATGGCGGCGAGTTGACCCACTCGGTCGCGCTGTCGAGGGAAGGCATCCTTCCTTCAACGGGCAACAGCGCCGCGGGGTGCGTGGTAGCGCGGAAGAGCTGGTTAGCTCTTGTGACAAGCGTCTTCCATCCGCTTGCGTACTGGTCCATCTGTTGCTCCTCAGTAGCCGTCGACGTTGACGACAGCCTCGGTGAAGGCCTGGGGTGCTTCCTGCGGCAGGTTGTGACCGACGCCCGTTCCCCCGCTCCGGCTAGCGCAGCGACCGAAACGCCGCCCGGACCTTGTCAGAGAACAGCTGGGGCTCCTCCCAGGCGGCGAAGTGGCCGCCCGCCTCTGCTTGGTGGAAATAGTTGAGGCTGGGGAAGGCACGTCGGGGCCACGTCTCCGGAGCTCGGAAGAGATCGTCATTCGGGAACACCGTGATGGCCGCGGGAATCTTGATCTCGGCGGTCTTCTGCGCGGCCGTGCTGATGAGGTCTCGTTGGGATTCTCCCAGTACAGCCGCCCGGCCGAGACCGCGGTGTTCGTCAGCCAGTACAGCGGGAGGTCGTCCAGCACCTCGTCCTTCGTCGGCGACTGGTTCGGGTCCTTGCCGTACGTCCCCTGCGCGAACCCTCCGTGCACGAGCATGAACCCCGCGAGGCCGGCGGGCGAGTCCGTCAGGTCGTAGCCGACGGCCTGCGGTCGCGAGCTCATCATCGTAAGGTAGGCCCAGCCCCCATTCTGGAGAAACCCTCTCAGGGCGTCGAACTCCGCGCGCTCCTGCTCAGAGAGCCCCGCCGGCGCGGGCCCGCCGCGGCCGATCGCTTCAGCTGCGTTGGGCGGGAACACCGCCGACAGATTGGTGTGGATGCCGAGCAGTCCATCCGGCGCCTGCCGCGCCATCACCTCGACGAGGCCCCCTCCCCAGTCTCCACCCTGCGCGACGTAGCGCGTGTACCCAGCCGCTTCATGAGCACGTCCCAGGCACGGCCGATACGCTCCAACCCCCAGCCCACCTCGGTCGGTCGCGAGGAGAAGCCGAAGCCCGGGAGGGACGGAATCACAACGTCGGCGGCGTCCTCCGCCCGACCGCCGAACGCGGTCGGATCGGTGAGCGGACCGACGATCTTGATCTGATCGAGGACCGAGCCCGGCCACGCGTGCGAGACCTTCAGCGGCAGCGCGTTCTCGTGCCGAGAGCGGACGTGGATGAAGTGGATGTCGACGCCGTCGGCGGTCGTCATGAACTGCGGGAAGGCGTTCAGTTGTGCCTCGGCCTTCCGCCAGTCGTACTCCGTGCCCCAGTACCGAACGAACTCTTGCATCTGGGCCAACTGCGGACCGTGCGACCGATCGGGAACCGTTTCCAGGTCGGGCCACCGGGTCGCGGCGATACGCCGGCGGAGGTCGTCGAGGTCCGCTTCCGGTACGTCGACGCTGAAGGGGCGGATGGCGGGGGCGGCCTCCAGCACGGTGTCGCGTTCGGTCGTTGTGGTCTCCTTCCTGACGGTGGCGGGTCAGGCCGGCGACACGGGTCCGGCGGGCGAATCGGTGCAGGACAACCTGACGGGCAACCTGTCGACCGTCCGGGACCTCGGTCGCAATTTGCTGTGTCGACACGGTGCATGCGGCCCGCCAAGTGTCGTTGGCGGCCGGGCACGTTCGCATCCGCCCATGGACAGTCCAAGTGGCCAGTCGTGGCTGGCCGACCGAGGATGTCGACTGCCCTGCGGGCTACAACGCCAGGGGCCGTCGTTGACTCACTCCCCGCAGATCCAGCGACAGCTCGGCGCCAGCCAACTGGATCGAAAGCTCACTCGACCACACCGCCTCGTACGTGGGAGCCCCACGGCGAGTTCACCCACACCAACGCTGCCAGGCCCGCCGCCAGCAGAATGACGGCGCTGCCGACCTCGGTCGCACAAAGACACGCACGGGCCGCGCCAGGTTACGAACCCATGCCGTGCGCCCGGACAAGCGCCGCGGCGTCGCCTCACCCATATCGTTTCTCGTCCCGACTCGTCCGGCCGGACAAGTCCATGACCTGGAGCGGGTTCACAAAAACGAACGCCACGACACCATCTATGGACCCACAATCAGCGTCCCGCCACTGCCGGCCAAATCGCCGATGGTCGCCTGACCTGAAGAAACGCTGTCCTCGACGCGATCGGACGACTCCAGCATGGCACAGGCGCCGAAGCTTCTCCGGTATGGCGAGAGCACAGCGGTCTGCCTCAATCAGGGGGTCGTGTTCAGGCCGCGGGCGCTCTACAGTATTTGCCTGGAGTTGGTTGGAGGCTGGCGTGGCGAACGACTCCTTGTTCGTGCATGCTTCCAGACCGCTCATCGAGGCCGTGATCAGGACGGCCGGGCGGCCGGGCGGCTGGGCGAGCCGCGGGTCATTCCGCGGCGAGGCGGCGTAGTGTCGGTGCCGGGTAGACGCCGACCATCAGGCCTGCGGGGACCCGCCGGGGGGTTGCGGGACCGGCGCCGCGAATGCGAGGTGCTGGACCAGCTCCTCGATACTGCTCGCGCAGGTGAGAGCGGGGCGCTGGTGGTACGCGGGGAGCCGGGCGTGGGCAAGACGGCGCTGCTGGACTACCTGGTCGAGCAAGCGTCGGCCTGCCGGGTGGCGCGCACCGCGGGTGTTCTGTCGGAGATGGAGCTCGCGTACGCCGCGTTGCACCAGCTGCTGACGCCGATGCTGGGCCGCCTCCAGCGTCTCCCGGCTCCGCAGCGTGCGGCGTTGCGGACCGCGTTCGGCCTCGGTCCTGGGTCGGCGCCGGACCGCTTCCTGGTCGGCCTGGCCGGGCTGAGCCTGCTGGCCGAGGTAGCCGTCGAGCACCCGCTGCTCTGCCTGGTCGACGACGCGCAGTGGCTGGATCACGCCTCGGCGCAGGTCCTCGGGTTCGTTGCTCGCCGCCTCCCGACGGAATCGGTCGCCTTGGTCTTCGCAGCTCGCGTCCCGAGCGAGGAGTTGTCGGGGTTGCCGGAGCTGATGGTCGAGGGACTGCACGAGTCCGATGCGCGCGCACTGCTGGACGAAGTGGTGACCGGGCCGTTGGACGCGCCGGTCCGCGACCGGATTGTCGCCGAGGCCCGCGGTAACCCGCTGGCGCTGGTGGAGCTGCCCCGGGGCTTGACGCCGGCGGAGCTGGCGGGCGGGTTCGCCCTCCCCGACGCGCTGCCGCTCCCGGAGCGGATCGAGGGGAGCTTCCGGCGGCGGCTCGAGGCCCTCCCTGAGGAAACTCGTTTGTTGCTGCAGGTCGCGGCGGCCGAGCCGGTGGGCGATCCGGTGCTGGTGTGGCGGGCAGCCGAGCGGCTGGGGATCGCCGCGGAGGCGGCCACGCCGGCAGCCGAGGCCGGTCTGCTGGAGGTCGGCGCCCGGGTGCGGTTCCGGCATCCGCTGGTGCGCTCGGCGGCCTACCGGTCGGCGTCGCTGCAGGAGCGCCAGGACCTGCACCGCGCGCTGGCCGAGGTCACCGATCCGAAGCTGGATCCCGACCGCCGTGCCTGGCACCGGGCTCAGGCCACCCCAGGGCCCGATGAGGACGTCGCCGCCGGGCTTGAGCGCTCGGCCGGACGTGCGCAGGCGCGCGGGGGCCTGGCCGCGGCGGCAGCGTTCCTGGAGCGCGCGTCGATGCTGACGCCCGGACCCGCTCGCCGTGCCCGGCGCCTGCTGGCGGCGGCCCGGGCCAAGCGCGGAGCCGGTGCGCTGGACGCGGCCCTACGACTGCTGGTCGCGGTCGAGGCTGGGCCGCTTGACGCCCTCTCGGCTGCCGAGGTGGAGCACCTGCGCGGACTGATCGCGTTGGTTCAGCGACGCCCCAGCGACGCCGCTCGGCTACTGTTGAGCGCGGCCAGGCGCCTGGAGTCCCTCGACGCTGGCCTGGCCCGCGACACGCACCTGGAGGCGCTCTGGGCCGCGATGTGGGCCGGCCACCTCGGCAGCCCCGGCGGCCTGGTGGCGGCGGCCGAGGCGGCGCGCGCTGCGCCTGCCGGTCCCGAACCGCCGCGTGCGGTTGACCTCCTGCTCGACGCGCTCGCGCTGCGGTTGACGCAGGGGTATGCGGCGGCCGCGCCGCAGCTTGCTCGAGCGCTCGAGCCGAGCCCGGCCCTGGATGTCACCAACGACGAAGCCGGCCTCTGGCGCTGGCTCGCCGGTGGAAGAGCCAGCGCCAGCGTCGCCCTCGAGCTGTGGGACGCCGAATCCTGCCATGTCCTGGCCGCGGTCCAGGCGCAGGTCGCCCGCGACACGGGCGCGCTCGTGCATCTGCAGTACGCGCTCAACTTCCTCGCCATGTCCCACCTGTTCGCCGGCGAGCTGACCACGGCGGCGCGACTCATCGACGAGGATCGCTTGATCGCAGAGGCGACCGGGAACCCGCCGGTTGCGTATGCCGCGATGGCGCTCGCGGCCTGGCAGGGTCAGGAGGCGCAGGCGTCGGAGCTGATCGAGGCCACCTCGCGGGTGGCGAACGCACGCGGTCTGGGCAGGATGGTCAGCTTCGCTGACTACGCGAGCTCGGTGCTGGACAACGGCCTTGGTCGCCACGACGCGGCGCGCGATGCCGCCTGGCGTGCGTTCGAGCGTGATGAGGTCGGGTACGGGCCGTATGTGGTGCCCGAGCTGGCCGAGGCGGCGTCCAGGACCGGCGACGAGGCACTTGTGAGGACCGCGCTCGAGTGGCTGTCCGACCGCACGCGGGCAGCACCCACCGAGTGGGCGCTGGGAATCGAAGCCCGCGTCCGCGCCCTGCTCAGCGAGGGCGAGGCGGCCGAGCGCTGCTACCGGGAGTCGATCGACCGGCTCGGTCGGACCCGCGTCCGCGTGCAGCTCGCTCGCGCACATCTGCTCTACGGGGAGTGGCTGCGCCGCCAGCGCCGCCGCCTCGACGCGCGGGCGCAGCTGCGCACGGCCCACGACCTGCTGGAGGCGATGGGCATCGAGGCGTTTGCCGAGCGG
>Ga0299913_10000529_pt1 | contig 24861 bp, 27 predicted proteins | sample RVTome_9_FD_201360 | JGI IMG/M metagenome (GOLD analysis project Ga0299913, IMG submission 201360) | Soil microbial communities from uranium-contaminated site in the Upper Colorado River Basin, Wyoming, United States - RVT155D38 (version 2) ... | reverse complement strand
CATCGCGTACGTCTTCGCGACCCCGTTGACGACGATGCAGCGCTCGGCGAGCTCGGGAACCTCGACCGGCATCGACGAGAAGCGGTTGTCGCCGTACACGAGATGCTCGTAGATCTCGTCGGTGAGGACCCACAGGCCGCGCTCGGCGGCCCAGCGGCCGATCTCGCGCACGGCCTCGCGTGGATAGACGGCCCCCGTTGGGTTGGAGGGCGACACGAACAGCAACATCTTCGTGCGCTCGGTGACCGCGGCCTCGAGCTGGTCGATCGAGACCTGGAAACCGGTTTCCTCGGTGGTCGGTAGCTCGACGGGCACGCCCTCGGCGAGCTTGATCATCTCCGGATAGCTGACCCAGTAGGGGGCGGGCACCAGTACCTCGTCGCCGGGGTCCAACGTCGATAGGAACGCGTTGAACAGAGCGTGTTTGCCGCCGTTGCACACGAGCACCTGCGAGGCAACGACCTCGTAGCCGGAATCGCGGCCCGTCTTGGTAGCGATGGCAGCTCGCAGCTCGGGAAGGCCGGCCGCCGGCGTGTACTTGTGATAGACGACGTGCCGAGCGGCCTCGGCGGCCGCCTGCACGATGTGCTCGGGGGTCGGGAAATCGGGCTCACCGGCGCCGAACCCGATCACCGCTTCGCCCGCGGCCTTGAGCGCCTTCGCCTTCGCGTCGATGGCGAGGGTCGACGATTCCGTGATGTTCAGAGCTCTCTGTGCGAGCCGCGCGTGAGGCATAGTTGGCACCCTATCCATGGACATCCAGATCCCCTCCGATATCCGCCCCCGTGACGGCCGTTTCGGCTCCGGCCCCAGCAAGGTCCGGCCCGAGGCCCTCGCCGCCCTGTCCGCCGCGGCCCCCGGGTATCTCGGGACCAGTCATCGTCAGGCGGGGGTCAAGGATGTGGTCGCTCGTCTGCGGGCGGGGCTGCGGGACCTGTTCTCGCTGCCCCAGGGGTACGAGGTCGTGCTGGGCCTCGGTGGGGCGACGTTCTTCTGGGACGCCGCCGTCTTCGGTCTGATCAACAAGCGCAGCGAGCATCTCGTCTTCGGCGAGTTCTCGAGCAAGTTCTACCGAGCGGCGGCCGCGGCTCCTCACCTGAGCGAGCCTCTGTTCGTCGAGTCCGAGCCGGGGACCCGGCCGCACGTCGAGGTCTCCGACGGCATCGATCTCTACGCCTTGACCCACAACGAGACCTCCACCGGCGTGGCGATGCCCGTGGAGAGGCCCGCCCCCGATGCGTTCGTGTGCGTGGACGCGACCTCGGCTGCCGCCGGGCTTCCGGTCGACGCCTCCGATTTCGACGTCTACTACTTCTCGCCCCAGAAGGGGTTCGCGTCCGACGGGGGGCTGTGGATCGCCCTGATGTCGCCCGCGGCGATCGCTCGGATCGACGAGATCTCGAGCGGCGACAGATACATCCCTCCCTCCCTCGACCTTTCCACGGCGGTGAGCGAATCGCGCAAGGACCAGACCTACAACACCCCGGGTTTGGCGTCCCTGTTCCTGATGGTCGAGCAGATCGAGTGGATCAACGCTCAGGGGGGCCTCGGATGGTCCGTCGCACGCTGTGCGCACTCGGCCGACATCGTCTATTCCTGGGCCGAGCAGCACGCGCTCGCCGAGCCCTTCGTCAAGGATCCGTCCGATCGCAGCGCGGTGGTGGCCACGATCGACTTCGCCGCCGACGTCGATGCCGCGGCCGTCGCGAAGGTTCTCCGCGCGAACGGCATCGTCGACACCGAGCCGTACCGCAAGCTGGGGCGCAACCAACTGAGGATCGCCCTCTATCCCGCGATCGACCCGGAAGACGTGGGGGCGCTGACGCGTTGCATCGACCATGTCATCGACGCACTTCCGTAAGGGGGAACGCGAGGACGCCGACGGGGTCGCGCGCGTCTGGGTGAGGTCGTGGCAGGAGGCGTACACCGGACTGCTTACGCCTGAGGAGATCGACGCTCTCACGATCGACGTCCGACGCGAGCACTGGACGAGCGCGCTCCAAGAGGAGGTCGGCTCTCGGTGGGTGGCGGAGATCGCGGGAGAGATCGTGGGTTTCCTCATCGCCCGACCCAGCCCCGACGACGACCTTGATCCCGCGACCACGGGAGAGGTATCCGCCCTCTATCTGGTCGCGTCCGCTCACGGCCGGGGCGTCGGCTCCGGGCTCATCGAGCGCGCGCTCGACGACCTGCGGGCTCGTTCTTTCGAAGACGCGGCCCTGTGGGTTCTCTCCGGCAACTCCCCGGCGATCGCCTTCTACGAGCACACGGGATGGACGTTCGACGGCGGGCGTAAGGACTGCTTCGGCGGAGCCGATGCCCCCGCCCTGCGGTACCGACGAACGCTCAATTAGGGTCCCACCCCATGAAGGTCCTCGTCAGCGAACGGCTCTCCGGTGCGGGCATCGAGCGCCTGCGCGAACACGTCGACGTGGACGAGAAGCTGGGGCTCTCGGCGGAGGAACTGGCCGCCACGATCGCCGACTACGACGCTCTCATCGTGAGATCGGCCACGAAGGTCACCGCCGATCTCCTGGATCGCGCCGACAACATGAAGGTCGTCGGGCGCGCGGGGATCGGGTTGGACAACGTCGACGTCGAGGCGGCCACACGCAACGGCGTGCTGGTGGTCAACGCTCCGCAGAGCAACATCCTGTCGGCGGCGGAGCACACGATCGCCCTGATGCTGGCCCAGGCTCGCAACATCCCGCAGGCACACGACGCGCTCGTGGGCGGAAAGTGGGAGCGCGAGCAGTGGCAGGGGGTCGAGCTCCACGGGAAGACCCTCGGTGTCATCGGGCTCGGCAGGGTGGGAACGCTGGTGGCTCAGCGGGCGAGCGCGTTCGGCATGAGGATCGTCGCTTACGACCCGTACGTCTCGTCCAACCGTGCGGCCCAGATGGGCGTCACGATGGTCGAGAACGTCGACGACGTGTGCCGAAGGGCCGACTTCCTCACGATCCATCTGCCGAGGACCCCGGAGACCATGGGCATCGTCGGCGCGCGGCAACTAGAGGTCGTGAAACCCGGGGTGCGCATCGTGAACACAGCGCGCGGGGGTCTGGTCGACGAGGACGCCCTGGTCGCGGCGTTGCGCGACGGGCGCGTCGGGGGAGCGGCAGTCGACGTCTTCCAGACCGAGCCCTTGACCGAGCACCCTCTCTTCGGCCTTCCCAACGTCGTCGTCACGCCGCACCTGGGGGCGTCGACCGCAGAGGCGCAGGACAAGGCGGGACTGGCGATCGCCGAGCAGGTGCTGCTCGCGCTGCGCGGTGAATTCGTGCCCTACGCGGTCAATCTCGACGTCGGCGCCGACATCCCCGAGGGCGTGCGCCTCTACCTGCGCCTGACCGAGCGTCTGGGACGCCTTGCGGTAGGTCTCACCGGGTCGGGGATGGACACGCTTCGTTTCGAGTATCACGGGGGCATCGCCGAACAAGACACGCGTGCGCTCACCCTCGCTGGTCTGAAGGGAGCGTTCGGCGGCATCGTCCACGAACCCGTCACCTATGTGAATGCGCCGTTGATGGCGCGCGAGCGTGGCATCTCCGTGGAGGAGTCGAAGTCGTCGCAATCGCTCGACTACGTCAACCTCGTAGAGGTGCGCGCCGGCGCGGAGGGTCGCACGGTCTCGGTGGCCGGCACCCTCGTCGGCAAGAAGGACACCGAACGCCTCGTCCGGCTGTGGGGTTACGACCTCGACATGTCGTTGGAGGAGATCATGGTGTTCTTCCGCTACGAGGACCGCCCGGGCGTCGTCGGCATCGTGGGGACGATGTTGGGCGAGGCCGGCGTGAACATCGCCAACATGCAGGTCGGCCGCCAGACACAAGGCGGCGAGGCCCTCATGGCGCTGGCGGTCGACTCTCCGATCCCGGACGACGTGCTCGGGGACATCGCCACGAGGGCGAAGCTGAGCGACGCCCGGTCCGTAGCACTCTCCTCGGATTAGGCTGAGAAAAGCAGGCCAAGCGAACAAGGGGGAACGCTTCGATGCCGATCGAGCCGGTCGCGAAGGTGTGGATGAACGGGGACCTCGTCGACTGGGACGACGCGAACGTCCACGTCCTGACCCATGCCCTTCACTACGGCAGCGGCGTCTTCGAGGGAGTGCGGTGCTACAAGACCGAGCGCGGCCCGGCCGTCTACCGGCTCGCCGATCACTACCGGCGCATGGAGCGGTCCGGGAAGATCTTTCAGATGGCCATCCCCTACAGCGTCGAGCAGCTGTGCCGGGCAACGTTCGATGTGATCAAGGCCAACGGCCTCGAGGAGTGTTACATCAGGCCTCTTGCATTTCGCGGCTTCGGGGGCGAGATGGGCGTCAATCCCGCAGCGAACCCCGTGCACGTATCGATCGCGGTCTGGTCTTGGGGCGCCTACCTTGGCGACGACGCGGTCACCAAAGGGGTGCGCGTGACCTTTTCGTCGTGGAGGCGCGGTGACCCGAACATCATCCCGCCGAGCGCCAAGGCGACGGGTGCTTACATCAACGCGTCGATGGCGAAGCTCGAGGCCACCCAGGCCGGTTTCGACGAGGCCATCATGCTGAATCCGCACGGCCGCATCTCCGAGGCGACGGGGCAGAACCTCTTCATGGTGAAAGACGGCGACATCCTGACCCCTCCCTTGGTCGACGGGCCGCTGCCCGGGATCACCCGTGAGTCGGTCATGCAGATCGCGCGCGACCAGGGCATGTCTCTGCACGAGACGTCGCTCACGCGTTCGGACGTATACACGGCCGAGGAGCTCTTCCTCACGGGCAGCGCGACCGAGGTCATCCCCATCTGCGAGGTCGATGGTCGCAAGTTCGACTGCGGACCGATCACCCAGACGTTGCAGCAGGCCTACGCCGACATCTGCCGGGGACGCGACGAGAAGTACCTCGACTGGCTCGACTTCGTCGAGTAGCGGCAGGTAACCCCACCGCCTGACCCCGGCGCCTCGACCGTTCCTCGAGGCTCCCGCCCGCCCTGCCCTGCCCGCGCGCGGGTCGGCCCGTGACGAACCTCCATCGAAGGAGATCCAGGAAATGTCGGGACTTATGGAGGAGAAGCGGGCATTCCGCGGAAATATTCACGATGGGTAGCCATCCGACAGCGAAGAGCTACGGGGCCTTCCAGGGACCCAGGCGGACAGGAGAAGTCATGAAGCGGAACCACATCACTGCGGCGATCGCACTCGTATCGCTCGTCACCACGATCCTCGGCCCCGCGGCCCTCGCCGGCGAGACGGCTGAGATCCCGGCCGTTCCGGAGGTGACGACGACCCTGAGGGAGACGGTCCCCGAGCCCGTCCAGGAAGCGATCGCTCCGGTTGCCGAGCCGGCGGCGGAAGGAGAACAAGAGGCGCACGCGGCCGCGTCGTCGAGTGGGTCGGTCGTCGATCTCGACGTCATGGGCGAGGACGCGCTGACCGTCAGCGAGTCCTCGAGCTCCGCCGGTCAGTCGCAGAGCGGAGGCTCCTCGTCGGGAGGGTCGAGCAGCAAGGCCACTCTGCTGTCCGTGCTCGGTCAAGAGCTGTGGGGGGCCGAGGCGAACTCCGAAGAGGGCGCGAACGAGCGTGAGGGCCTTTTGCTTGAGGTGACCGACCAGATCTGCAGCGGGACCGGTGGTCAGCTGTGCGTGAGCCTCCTCTACGAAGAGCGAACCAGCTCCAAAGACGATGGCAACTCGGAGAAGAAGTCGGTCGCCTCGGTCTGCGCGGGCGGCGAGCAAGAGCAGGCGAGTCACGATTGCGACGGACCCGTGTCGCTCACGGTCGGGTATGCCGGAGCCAGCGCGCATGAGGACGAGAACGGAAGCGAGTCGTCCTCGGACACCGCGGTGCTCGACGCATGCGTCGGGTCGGAAGGGCATTCCGCGAGCGACACGTGCGACGGACCGATCGGTGGACGCGTCGCCGAGTCACACAGCGATTCCGCCAGCGAGACCGACTCGCCCGAGGAGGGTGACCAGTCGGCCGAATCGGGCGCGGAGAACAGCGCCGCAGAGGTGTGCGCCGGTGGGGAGAACGCGAAGACCGGCATGTGCGACGGAGTCGGCGCAGTCGTCCTTCACTCCGAGTCCTACAGTTCCGCGAACACCCAGGGCGGATCGAAGAGCGAGGGCCTCGCTCAGACCGTTGCGCTCGAGGCGGAGGGCGAGGAGCAGTTCTCGATCACGGAAGAGACGGAAATCTCGGTGCCACCCGATTGCCCCGAGCAGTCGATCGTCTGTCTGTTCCTCAACACCGTCGAGTCGGAGGCCGAGGCAGGCAAGGCCGGCGGCAGCGCGACGGCGGTCGTGATCGAGGTCGGTGACGGGATCCTCGGCGACACCCCCATCGTCGGCGGCACAGTGGACGACTCCGATTCGCAAGTCGACCTGGGCTCCGACACCCCCGACGACGTGAAAGACGTCTTCATCGAGAAGCCAGACCGTGACGGACCCGCAGGCGCGAACCCTCCGCTCGTGGCGGCCGCGCCCCGTCCCCAGGTGGCCCCGCTACCATTCACGGGATCCGGGACGAGGGGATGGATCATCCTGGCGCTCGTGCTGATGGGGGCGGGGATCATGTTGAAGCGCAGATCGGACACAGCTCTCGAGCACTGAGGGAAACCTCAAGAGGTTCGTTCGCGAGCCGCGGCGAGTGATCCTCGCCGCGGCTGCGTTCGTTATCGGCGCCTTAGTGGTAGGCGGGGTCGTCGCTTCGCGGGATCCGGCTCCGGTCGCGTCGTCCGCAGACGCGGGTACGCCCTCGCCCATCGAGGAAACCCCCTCTCCTTCGACGGAGCCGTACGTGAACGAGCGCGGTGGGTACTCGGTTGGGTTGCCGACCGGCTGGCGCGCCCGCGGTGACGGCCCGGCGACCAACCTGCGGGGCCCGGACGACGAGGCCGCGGTGTCGATCGGCCCCCTCGATGCTGCCTCGTTGAGCTCCGCCTCTCGCGCTCTGCTGCGTGCGTTGCGCGAGGGATACGAGGACGTCGAGGTTGCGAGTCGCAACCGGCAGGAGGTGGCGGGTGCTTCTGCCCGGGCCGTCGCGGGAACCGCCGTGAACCGGCAGGGAGCGAGACTGAGGTTCCTCGTGATCGCGGTGCGCGGAGAGGGCCGCTATTTCGGGATCAACGTCTTCGCCCCGGAGTCGTCCGATCCCGCGCAGGTGCTACCGGCCGTGCAGACGATCGTGTCGACGTTCGAGATCGCGCGCTCTTAGGGCCACTCGGCGGGTGCTGGAGCGGTTCCGAAGCGCGTGACCCCGCCGGATAGATTGCCGCCATGAGAGCGGCTGAGATCCGGCGGAACGCGATCCGCCTCGAGCTCGAGTAGTTCGACGGACCTCGGCCCCCTCCTCACCGCGCATGCGTACATGCGCGTGCAGCGCCCCCCGGAGCTCTGGAGCGTCGCGGTCGAGGACGACGGCGCACTTATCCGCGTCCTGGGCGAGCAGATCGTCATCGGGTTGCTGCGCGGCAACGAGCTGGGTGACCTGATCCTCAACGCGTCGAACATCGAGGTCGGCGCCGACGGAGCGAGCGAGGCGTTGCCCCAGGGCGAGTACGTCGCCTTGACGGTTCTGGGCGGGGGGGAGTGGCCCCCAGAGGTCGTCTGGGTACCGGGGTATTCGATCGAGGCGGCCGATTTCGTGAACCTCGGCATCTCGTTGCGGCAGTCGGAAGCTGTGTTCGCGTACTCGCGCGTTTTGACCGACGGTGGCTCGATCTCGGTCGTCTATCCGCGCCTCGCGCCGTCTTAGGGTGGGCGGCATGACCATCCGCACCCGCATCGAACCGGCTCCGAGCGGTTCGATCCACGTGGGCAATGCGCGCACCGCGCTGTTCTCGTGGCTCTACGCCAAGCACCACGGCGGCAGTTTCGTGCTCCGGATCGCCGACACCGACGCGAAGCGGGCGACCGAGGAGAATTACCAGGCCGTGCTCGACGACATGCGGTGGTTGGGACTCGAGTGGGACGAGGGTCCCGACGTAGGTGGAGACCACGGGCCCTACCGGCAGAGCGAGAGGTTCGATCTCTACCGTGAGTGGGCCGAGCGGTTGGTCGAGACCGGCTTCGCCTACCGCGACTACGCCACCGAAGAGGATGTCGATCAGGAGCGCAAGCGGGCCCAGGCCGAGAAGCGGCGGCCCGATCACCGAGCGATCGCGAGCAGCCGTGAGGCGGAGGGCGGCCCGTTCTCGATCCGTTTCATCGTGCCCGCCGAGCGCTCGATCACGTACCACGACGCGGTCCTCGGTGACGTCACGACCGACCTGGGACGCACACCCGACTTCGTGATCCTGCGCTCCGACGGCACGCCGACCTACCTGCTGGCCGTGACGGTCGACGACGTCGCGATGGAGATCTCACACATCATCCGCGGGAACGACCTGGCCGCGTCGACGCCGCGTCAGCTGTTGCTGCGCGAGGCCATGGGCATCTCGGACGTCCCCGTGTTCGCGCACCTCCCGTTGATCGTCGACGACAAGGGCAAGCCGTTGTCGAAGAGATGGGGCGACGTGTCCGTTCGCGCCTACCGCGACGACGGCTTCCTTCCCGAGGCGATGACGAACTACCTCGCGCTGCTCGGCTGGTCGTACGACGACAAGACGAACATCTTCTCGATCGGCGAGCTGATAGAGCGCTTCTCGCTCGAGCGAGTGGGTCGCAATCCTGCGGCCTTCGATGTGGACAAGCTCGAGTGGCTGAACGGGCACTACATCCGTTCCATGACGCCCGAGCAGCTTGCCGACGTGCTCGTTCCTTTCTGCGAGCGCGAGGGCCTCCCGGCCGGCTCCGACGAGGGCCGCGCGATCCTGGCCCGCGTCTCGCCGCTGCTGGTCGAGAGGATGAAGCGGCTGACCGAGGCGCCGCCGATGATCAGGTTCCTCTTCGGGGAGGTCACCCCCGACGACAAGGCACGCAAGCAGCTCGACGGACGGTCGGACTACCTGGATGCGGCCGCCGACCGGTTGGAGGGGTTGGACCGGTGGACGACGCCGGCGATCGAGGACGCTCTGCGGGGCCTGCAGACCGAGCGAGATCTCAAGCCGAGGCAAGCGTTCCAGCCGCTGCGGGCCGCCGTGACGGGAACGCTGGTGAGCCCGCCATTGTTCGAATCCCTGGAGATCCTCGGCAAGGACGAAACGGTGGTTCGGCTTCGGAAGGCCGCAGTCTCGGCGCGATAAGCTCGGCCGCCGACCTTGGGGTATGGGGTAATTGGCAGCCCGACTGACTCTGGATCAGTTAGTCCTGGTTCGAGTCCAGGTACCCCAGCGGGAGAGTCGCTCCTGGCGACGTATCCTTTACGACCGGCCCGCTTGGCCGGTTCGCAGCATGGCCCGGTAGTCTAGTTGGCCAAGGACGCCGCCCTCTCAAGGCGGAGATCACGGGTTCGAATCCCGTCCGGGCTACTACGAACTAAGCAAGCTTTCTAAGGAGACTGAGACATGAATCCGACCGACCTCGTCGAGCGCCCGTACCTGCGTGACGACCTCCCGGACTTCCGGCCGGGCGACACCGTCAAGGTGCACGTCCGGGTCGTGGAAGGCGAGCGCGAGCGCATCCAGGTGTTCGAGGGTGTGGTGATCCGCCGGCGGGGCAGTCAGCTCTCAGAGACGTTCACCGCCCGGAAGGTGTCCTTCGGGGTGGGGGTCGAGCGTACGTTCCCGATCCATTCACCGATGATCTCCAAGATCGAGGTCTCGACGCGCGGCGACGTGAGGCGGGCGAAGCTGTACTACCTACGTTCCCGAGTCGGCAAGAAGGCCAAGGTCAAAGAGCGCCGCGAAGTCTGACTCGGTGCGTTCGCCAGAAGCGCGCGACCCCTCTCCGTACCCGCCGCCGCCGCCACCTCCGCCACCATCGCCCGAGGACCAACCCTTCCTCGGCGCGTACGAGCGTGGCGTAACCGCGGGCGCTCCCCCTCCCGACGAGCCGGAAGAGCACAAGCACCGCTCCTTCTGGAAAGAGCTCCCGGTCCTCATCGTGGTGGCCTTCGCGGTCGCGCTGTTGATCAAGACCTTCCTGCTGCAGGCCTTCTACATCCCGTCTGCGTCGATGGAGCCCACCCTGGTCGAGGGAGACCGCGTGCTCGTCGAGAAGATCACGACGCGCTTCGGGGAACCATCGCGCGGTGATGTGGTGGTGTTCGAGAAGGATCTCGGCGCGACCCTCGTCGAGCCCGACGACGGCAGCGTGTGGGAGGACATCACCGGCGCGTTCAAGGGGCTCTTCGGCTTCCCGACGGGAACGAGTCAGGACTTCATCAAGCGTGTCATGGCGGTCGAGGGAGACACGATCGAGGGGCGCGACGGCAAGGTCTTCGTGAACGGCGAGCTCGTCGCCGAGGACTACCTCACCGAGGGGACCGAGATCTCGACCTTCGGTCCGACCGAGATCCCCGACGGCCAGATATTCGTGATGGGGGACAATCGAGCGAACTCGGATGATTCGCGCAACTTCGGACCCGTGGACGTGGACAAGGTTGTGGGCCGCGCTTTCCTACTCATCTGGCCCCCCTCGGATTTCGACACCCTCTAGTCTGGCTGTATGGCATCCACCGAGGAGAAGGCCTCTTCCGACGCGCCCCCGGCGGCTCCCAAGGAGCCGATCACCAAGGTAGAGGCGTCGCGCGGCCGGAGGTGGCTGCGCTCGTTCACCAAGCACATGACCGAGCTGCCGATGCTGATCCTGTCGGCCTTCCTGATAGCGGTCATCATCAAGACCTTCCTGATCCAGGCGTTCTTCATCCCCTCGGGCTCGATGATCCCCACGCTGCGACGAGGTGACCGAGTGGTGGTCGAGAAGATCAGCTACTTCCTGGGGGAACCGGGCCGGGGGGATGTCGTCGTGTTCGAGAAGGACGTTTTCGGCCGGGCGCCCGATCTGCCCTGGTACGACGACGCCCGCAACTTCTTCCGCGAGCTGCTCGGCCTGCCCACCGGCGACGTCGAGGACTACATCAAGAGGGTCGTGGCGGTCGGCGGCGACACGATCCGCTACTCGGGGGCTCCCCGGCGGCTGATCGTCAACGGCGAGGAGGTCGACATCTCCTACGTGAAGGGGGGCCGCGATCGCTTCAGTCAGGAGCTCACGGCCGAGGACTGCGAGGGCCTCGACATGCCGGTGGTCGACAAGGGTTGCCGGGTCCCTGCGGGCCGGGTGTTCGTGATGGGGGACAACCGGGCCAACTCGGAGGATTCCCGCCTGCTCGGCCCCATCGACGAGCGTCGCATCGTGGGCCGGGCCTTCGCCGTGATCTGGCCCTTCGGGCGGTGGCGGGGCCTCTAGGGGGTTCGTCGCTAGAGTGGGACCGATGGTCATGGACGCGGCGGGGCTGCTCGAGGAGCGCCTCGCGGGAGTGGGATTCGAGCGGATAGCCGGCTGCGACGAGGTTGGTCGCGGGGCCCTGGCCGGGCCTCTGGTGGCGGGGGCCGTGGTGCTTCCCCCGGACGTTCACATCGAGGGGCTCCGCGATTCCAAGATGTGTACGAAGCTCCAGCTCGCGCGGCTCGACGAGCGCATCCGCGAGGTCGCCCTGGCCGTGTCGGTCGTCCGGGTCAGACCCACGGCGATCGACCGGGACGGGCTGAACCCCGCGAACATCCGGGCCCTGCGGGAGGCGTTGAAGGGCCTCGAGAGCGAGCCCGATTACGTCCTCGTGGACGCTTTCAAGATCAAGCGTCTGCGCTGGCCCAGCCTCGCGGTCAAGAAGGGGGATGCCGTCTCGCGCTGCGTCGCGGCCGCCTCGATCGTGGCGAAGGTCCACCGCGACGCGATGATGCGCCGCTACCACAAGCGTTTTCGCCACTACGGTTTCGCCACCAACGTGGGGTACGGGACCAGGCATCACTGGAACGCCCTCAAGCGATACGGGCCCAGCCCGATCCACCGGCGCTCCTTCTTCGGGGTCCTCGGCTTCCCGGATGAGGATGGTGTCCTCGTTCCCCACGGGGCGCGAGACTTGGAGGAGCGCGGAAGGGCGGCCGCGGAGGCCGTGGGCGGAGAGGGTTCGTCGGACACGGAGGCGATGGGATGAGCGTCGAGGACCTCGAGAAGTACGAGGCCGAGATGGAGCTCCAGCTCTACAAGGAGTACCGCGACGTCCTTCCGATGTTCAAGTTCGTCGTGGAGACGGAGCGCCGCTTCTATCTGGCGAACGAGGTGAACGTCAACACTCGCCACCTCGGGGCCAAGGTCTGGTTCGACGTCGAGCTGAAGGACGCGTGGGTATGGGACATGCACCGTCCGGCCCGCTTCGTTACCCACGTGAAGGTGGTGACGTTCCGCGATCTCAACGTCGAAGAGCTGGCGCAGCTCGCCGAGCGCGATCTGATCCCGGATCCCCCGGGGATGGAGCACTAGTTCCCGTCACACCCTCTCCTTAGATTCCTAGGGAGTGAACGCGCGCCAGTCGCTCGCCCGAGAGGGCGAGGATCTCGCCTGCGAGATGTTGCGTCGCGGTGGCTTCCGCATCGAGGATCGCAACTTCCGCTGCCGGGGGGGCGAGATCGACGTCGTCGCCAGCCGGGCCGGGACCCTCGTCTTCTGCGAGGTAAAGACGAGGGCCAGTCTCGTGTGGGGGGAGCCGGCCGAGTCCGTGGGAGTGGCGAAGCAGAGGCACCTGCGCCACGCGGCGGCGGCGTGGTGCCGAGCGCGTCGCAGACCGGCAGGCCAGATCCGCTTCGACGTGATCGCGGTCCTGAAAGACGCGGGCGGGACTAGGGTGCAGTGGCTCCAGGACGCCTTCTGAAGGGAGATCCGAGTCAATTGACGTACGAGAGCCTTCGCTGGCACGAGGCCGACCAGGTCGCGACCATCACGCTCGATCGCCCGGCCAAGAAGAACGCGATGTCGTGGGTGATGTTCCGCGAGATAAGAGAGGTATTCGAGCGCGCGGCCGCAGATCCCGACGTCCGGTGCGTGGTCCTGACGGGAGCGGGCGGCGCGTTCTGCACCGGGGCCGATCTGACGGATCCCGAGAACATCGTGGGGTCGCCCCTCGAGATGCGCGACCGCATGGCGACGATCCATGAGATCGTGCGCGCCTTCCTCGGATGCCCGAAGCCCACGATCGCCCGGGTCGAGGGCATCGCTGCGGGCGCCGGATGCAACCTGGCTCTCGGATGCGACTTCGTGATCGCCTCGCGAACGGCCACTTTCGCAGAGCTCTTCGTGAAGCGCGGGTTGGTAGTCGACTTCGGCGGCACCTGGGCGCTGGCGCGCGGGCTGGGCCTCCACAAGGCGAAGGAGATCGCGCTGCTGGGCGAGACCTTCGACGCGGAGGAAGCCGACCGGCTGGGTCTCCTGTACAGACTGTGCGAGCCGGACGAGCTGGATGCCGCGGTGAAAGACCTTGCGGGAAAGCTATGTTCCTTGCCGCCCAAGACCCTGGCGATGATCAAGGACAACCTGAACCGCGCGTCCGAGAGGTCGCTCGAGGAGAACCTCGAGGCCGAATCGATGGGTCAGACACTGGCGCTCGCGAGCGAGGACACACGTGAGGCCGTTCTGGCCTGGGTCGAGAAACGGGAGCCGCGCTTCACCGGCCGCTGAACCTCGTCACACCCCCTCCTTAACCTCCTTTCGTGGGATCGCGCTCCCGGAGCCTGGAAAGGAGGCTCCATGCTCAGCAAGACGGCTTCCGTCGCGCTCGTCGGAACCGAAGGCCGGTTGGTGGAACTCGAGGTTCACATCGGGAACGGCATCCCGGTGTTCCGCATCGTCGGCCTTCCGGCCACCTCGGTGCGCGAGGCGGAACAGCGGGTGACCGCGGCCCTCGAGGCCATCGGCGAGAGATGGCCGAAGAGGAAGATCGTCGCGAACCTCGCTCCCGCGGGCCTTCGCAAGGAAGGGACGCACTTCGACCTCGCGTTCGCGATCGGTGTCCTCGCCGCGAACGGCAACCTGCCTCTGCAGCGCACCTCCGAACTGGTGTCCTTCGGGGAGCTCGCTTTCGACGGCAGCGTCCGGCCGGTTCCTGGGTGCCTCGCTGCGGCTCTCGCCTGTGCCGACTCGTCGGCCGGCGTCCTCATCTGCCCAGCCGCGAACGCTGCCGAAGCCGCGGCCGTGTCCGGGCTCGAGGTCGTCCCGGTTTCCACGCTTCGCGAGTGCCTCGAGTACGTACGAGGCGGCTGGACACCACCCGTGGCTCCGCCTCCCAAGTCTTCGCCTGGGAAGAGCATCGAGGATCTCAGTGAGGTCAGAGGTCAGGAACAGGCGAAGCGCGCGCTCGAGGTTGCCGCAGCGGGCGGCCATGACCTGCTGTTGAAGGGCTCGCCTGGCTCGGGGAAGACGATGATTGCCCGACGACTGCCCGGGATCCTGCCGGCCATGACGCCGGAGGAGACGCTTGCGGTGACCCGGATCCACTCGGTTGCCGGGCTCCTCATGGACGGATCCGGTCTCGTGACGGAGAGGCCCTTCCGCTCCCCCCACCACAGCATCTCCCTCGCCGGACTCGTCGGAGGAGGCATCGGGTTGGCGCGCCCGGGCGAGGTCAGTCTGGCGAGTCACGGCGTCCTGTTCATGGACGAACTCGCTCTCTATCGATCGGACCTCCTCGACGCGTTGCGCGGTCCGACCGAGGACGGCATCGTTCAGATCTCGCGCAGCGGCGGCGCCCTGACGTTCCCTTCGCGGTTCTCACTGATAGCGGCAGCGAATCCTTGTCCATGCGGGTTCCGAGACGACTCGTTCAAGCCGTGTAAGTGTTCCGACACCCGCATCCGCGCGTACGACGCAAGGATCTCGGGGCCGATCCTCGATCGACTCGACATGCAGGTCACGATGAAGCGATTGTCACGCGAGCAGCTCTTGGACGCTCCGGAGGGGGAGTCTTCCTGGATGGTGCGTGAACGCGTGGAGGCCGCGCGCCGGATGCAACGGGAGCGCTATGACGACCGCGCGGCAACGAACGCATCGGTGACCAAGCACGCCATCGATTCTCATGTCGACATCTCAGGGCCTGCAAAGGCGATGATCGGGGACGCGATCGATCGGGTCGGGCTGTCCGGGAGAGGAGTCACGCGGGTCAAGCGAGTAGCGAGGACGGTTGCCGACCTTAGAGGTGCCGACACGATCGAGGAGTCCGACATCGCGGAAGCCCTCAGCCTCCGCCTCATCGACGTTCGGTCGGAGGAGGAGGCAGCATGAGCCGCCGCATCACGAGCACCAGCGAGGAATGGTCGACGGGCCTGTCCCATCTGGGTGATGCCTCACCCCGCGAGCTGCACGTCGAGGGCCGCGACATCCCACCGGTTGAGCGCTCGATCGCCATCGTCGGGACGCGGCGACCAACGTCGACCGGTCTCGAGATCGCCAAGCGCTTCGCCAGGGGTCTGACCGAGGCGGGCTTCGCAGTCGTCTCGGGGCTTGCCGTCGGTATCGACGCCGCGGCTCACTCCGCGGCGGTGAGATCGGGCGGTCACACCGTCGCCGTTCTTGGTTGCGGTCTCGGCGTGGACTATCCGTTGGCGAACGCGGGATTGAAGGAGTCGATCCGGTCCACGGGCACGATGGTGACCGAGTACGGGCCGGACGTGCAGCCTCAGAAGCACCATTTCCCGCAGCGCAACCGCTTGATCGCCGCGCTGGCCCAAGGAGTGGTGGTCGTCGAGGGCGGCCGGCAGAGCGGCGCCTTGATCACTGCCCGCCTCGCGCTCGACCTGAACCGACACGTCTGGGCGGTTCCGGGGAGCGTCCGCAACGCGGCTGCGATCGGGCCCAACGGCCTCATACGCGCAGGGGCGGCCGCCCTGGTGACCGAGATCGCCCACGTCTTCGAAGACGTCGCCCCTCAGATGGTGTGGGAGAGCGCCTACTCGCCGGGGACACCCGCCCCCGCTCTCGAGGACAACGAGGCCCTCGCACTCGGCGTCCTAGACGACGTGCCCACCTCGCACGACCAGATCGCGGCCGCAACCGATCTGTCCGGCGGCACCCTGGCTCTTGCGCTCACCCGACTCGAGATCCGCGGTCTCGCCCGCCGGGTCAGCGCGGGCTATCAGCTGACCGAGGCCGGGGCGAGAGCCCTCAGACCTCCGGTGGCACAGGCTTCGCTGATGGACTGAGATCCTTCAGACAGGGGATGCGAAGGGGGTAGGGGCGAAACTTCACGGTCGAGGTGGTTGGTGTGGTGTGGGTACCACACCAACCACGGACCTCGAGGGGTAGTGCCTGCGCTCCGGCCGCCCCGAACGCGCTCCTGCGCACCTTGCTGACGCCACGATGGTTGACACCTGTAACGCGGGGCGCCCATCCTTGTGAGAACCGGAACCTTGTGGGGGCCGGAAGCCTTGCGGGGGCGGAAGCCTGAACGCGTCATGTTGGGAGCTCGCTCATGAGTCCGTCGATCTCCATCGCCGAGGCGGCCGCGCGGTTCGTGCGGGCGTTGGAAGCCGAGCGTGACCTGTCGCCGCACACGGTGGCGGCGTACCGGCGCGACCTCGAGGAGTTCACCGACTGGGCCTCCAGAGGCAAGGTCGTCTCCCTCGGGGCCGTCACGCGGCCGGGCTTGCGGCGGTTCGTCGCGTTCCTGGGCTCCCGAGGTCTGGCCCGGCGCTCCATCGCCCGCAAGGCCAGCGCCCTCCGCTCGTTCATGAGGTGGAGCGTCGAGAAGAGCCTCATCGTGAAGGATCCGAGCGAGGGGCTCGAGACGCCCAAGCTGGATAGGCCCCTGCCCAAGGTGCTCAGGGCTCACGATGCCGCCGCCCTGATGGAGCTGCCGCCGGACGACGACGCGATCGGCCTTCGCGACCGGGCCGTGCTAGAGCTGCTCTACGGGGCCGGGCTCCGGGTGGGCGAGCTGACGGGCCTGGACGTCGACGACGTCGACCTGCGCCATCGGTCGATGTCCGTGACGGGCAAGGGCCGCAAGCAACGGCGCCTCCCCATCGGGAGCGCGGCCGCCCGGGCCGTCGAGGCTTATCTCGCGGGGGCGAGGGCCGAGCTCGCCGCGAAGGCGAAGGGTTCGCACACGCCGGCTCTCTTCCTCAATCGGGACGGGAAGCGTCTTGGGTCCCGCAGCGTTCGCTCCCTTATGGATCGTTACGCCCTCGCCGAGGGGCTCCCGCGCGTGGGACCGCACGCCCTGCGGCACTCGTTCGCGACGCACCTGCTCGACAACGGTGCCGATCTGCGAGCGGTGCAGGAGCTTCTGGGCCATGAGAGTCTTTCAACCACACAGATCTACACGCACGTATCCACCGAGCGGCTGAGGTCGGTCTATGAGCAGAGCCATCCAAGAGCCTGAGCCTCTCGGGGTCGACGAGGACCTCGAGAGCGACGATGACCTAGAAGACGAGAGCGACGACTCGCCCAAGGCGACGGATAACACGCCGCCACCGGACGAGGGCGCGGACTCGGTCCAGGAGGCATGGGACGACTACAAGGAGTCGGGGTCGGGACGTGCTCGGGACACCTTGATCCTGAACTACTCCCCGTTGGTGAAGTACGTCGCGGGCCGCGTCGCCGTGGGTCTTCCCGCAAACATCGAGCAGGCCGACCTGATCTCTTACGGGATCTTCGGACTGATCGATGCGATCGACAAATACGACCCGTCCCGCAACATCAAGTTCGAGACCTATGCGATCAGCAGGATCCGGGGCGCGATCATCGACGAGCTCCGCGCCATCGACTGGGTCCCAAGGTCGGTGCGCTTCAAGGCCCGCGAGATCGAGAAGGCTTACGCCGCCCTCGAGAACAGGCTGAAGCGGCCCCCGTCTGCCGCCGAGATCGCCGAGGAGATGGAGATCTCGCTCGACGACCTGAACGGGATCTACACCCAGCTATCCAACGTGTCTCTGATCGCCCTCGACGAGCTGATGTCGGTCGAGGGCGACAAGGGGGACAAGCTCTCCCTGCTGGAGACCCTCGAGGACATCAAGACGGCCGGCCCGATGGAGGCCTTCGAGTCCGTCGAGATGAAGGACATCCTCGCCTCGGCCATCAACGCGCTGCCCGAGCGCGAGAAGAAGGTCATCATCTTCTATTACTTCGAGGGGATGACCCTGGCTCGCATCGGCCAGTTCATGGGCGTCACCGAGTCGCGCATCTGCCAGATCCACACCAAAGCGGTGCTCGGGCTGAAGGCGAAGATGACCGACCTGATCCGCTCCGAGTAGCCGCTGGGCCTTACCAGGCCCCGTGTTAGCCTTGCTCCGCAGCTAAATCCACACGCCCGTCCTCCGGACTCCGGAGATTCGGTCCCCTCGATGCCGAGCCGCATAAGGCGCGGGGGGTAGACGGGCGGAGGCCAACCGAAGATAGGAGGTTCATCGTGCCTGTCGTGACCATGCGACAGCTACTGGAGGCTGGGGTCCACTTCGGGCACCAGACCCGCCGTTGGAACCCGAAGATGAAGCGCTACATCTTCACGGAGCGCAACGGCATCTACATCCTCGATCTCCAGCAGACGCTGACCGGGATCGAACGCGCCTACACCTTCGTCCGGGACCGCGTCGCCGCCGGCGGCAGCGTGCTCTTCGTCGCAACGAAGAAGCAGGTCCAGGACGCCGTCGAGGAACAGGCGAAGCGCTGTGAGATGCCCTACGTCAACTTCCGTTGGCTGGGCGGGATGCTCACGAACTTCCGCACGATCCACGACCGGATCAAGCGGATGCGCGAGCTCGAGGAGCTCTTCGAGTCGGGGGGTATCGACTCGTTCTCCAAGAAGGAGGCCCTGGGTCTCCGTCGCGAGTTCGAGAAGCTCGAGCGCAACCTCGGCGGCCTTCGCAACATCGACAAGGTCCCCGACATCGTCTACATCCTCGATACCAAGAAGGAAGAGATCGCGGTGCGAGAGGCACGCAAGCTCGGCGTCCCGATCGTCGCGGTCCTCGACACCAACTGCGACCCCGACGAGGTCGACTACGGGATCCCCGGCAACGACGACGCGATCCGCTCCGGCCAGCTGCTCACCCGGATCATCGCCGACGCCGTTCTGGAGGGCCGCTCGATGCGCGGCGACCAGACCGGCGAGGAGGCCGCTCCGAGCGCTGCGGCGACGCCCGAGCAGGTCCTGCCCGGCGCGGCCGCTGAGCCGAAGGCCGAGTGGGAGCTCCAGCTCGAGGCCGAGGAGGCCGCCGAGCAGGCGGAGAAAGGCGGCGACGAGTCGCAAGCCGACGCCCCGGCCGCGGCCGAGCCCCCCGCCGCGGCCGAGCCCATCACACCCGCCGACGACGGCAAGGCCGACAAGGCGGGAGACGAGCCCGGCGACCTGTCGCACCCGCGGCCCAAAGAGAACCAGACCGCTTGAGACGCGGCGCGACGGCGCGCCGAGGAGGAACGACATGGCAGAGATCACCGCGAAGGACGTGAAGGCGCTCCGCGACAAGACCGGCGCCCCGATGATGGACGCGAAGAAGGCCCTCACCGAGGCGGGGGGAGACATCGACGCGGCCGTGAAGCTGCTACGTGAGAAGGGTCTCTCGGCTGCCGCGAAGAAGACCGGCCGCAGCACCAGCGAGGGCATCGTCTACGCCTACATGCACACGCCCCAGCCCGACTACCCGCCTAAGCTCGGGGTCCTGATCGAGCTCAACTGCGAGACCGACTTCGTCGCCAAGACCGAGCAGTTCGAGCGGCTCGCGAAGGACGTCGCGATGCACATCTCCTTCGCCGACCCGCGCTGGACGACGCGCGAGGAAGTCCCACAGAACGTGATCGCCGACGAGACCGAGATCTACAGCAAGCAGGCCCGCGACTCTGGGAAGCCCGAGCCCGTGATCGAGAAGATCGTCGCCGGCAAGCTCGAGGGCTTCTACAAAGAGAACGTCCTCATGGACCAGGAATGGATCCAGGACAAGAGCAAGTCGATCGCTCAGCTGATCGAGGAGAGGAAGGGATCGATGGGCGAGAACATCTCGATCGGCCGCTTCGCCCGGATCCGCGTAGGCGAGGGTCGCGGGGAGTAGGGGTGGCCGACGACTTCGGGCCGAACCCGAAGTACAGGCGCGTCCTCCTCAAGCTCTCCGGCGAGGCGTTCGCCGACGCCCAGCACGGCTTCGGCATCGACCCTCGCACGGTCGTATCCATAGCGCGCCAGATCGCCGAGGCGCGCGAGACCGGCACCGAGCTTGCCCTCGTGATCGGTGGGGGCAACATCATCCGCGGCCTCTCCGCGTCAGCCCAGGGGACCGACCGCACGACCGCGGACTACATGGGGATGCTGTCGACGGTCATCAACGCGCTCGCGATGCAGGACGCGCTCGAGAAGGAGGGCGTCCAGACCCGGGTGCAGACCGCGATCTGGATGCAGGAGCTGGCCGAGCCCTACATCCGGCGCCGTGCGGTCCGCCATCTGGAGAAGGGCCGCGTCGTCATCTTTGCCGGCGGCACCGGCAACCCGTACTTCTCGACCGACACGACCGCGGCCCTCCGCGCTCTCGAGATCGGGGCCGAGGCAATCCTCAAGGGCACCAGGGTCGACGGGGTCTACGACGCCGATCCTCTGGTCAACGAGGACGCCGAGTTGTTCCACTCCGTCTCCTACATAGACGTGCTGAACCGCGGCCTGAAGGTCATGGACTCGACGGCGATCTCGTTGTGCATGGACAATCGACTTCCGATCATCGTCTTCAACCTGAAGGCCGGGAACATCATGAAGATCCTTCAGGGCGAGGACATCGGCACCCTGGTCCATTCGGAGGCCTAAAGGAGGCATCACGAAGCATGGCGGATGACAAGGATGGCGTTCTGCGCGAGGCCAAAGAGAAGATGGTCAAGGCGGTTTCTGTCAACTCCGAAGAGCTCGCGTCGATCCGATCGGGTCGGGCCAGTCCCGCTCTGCTGAACAAGATCACGGTCGACTACTACGGTTCTCAGGTCCCCCTCAACCAGGTGGCCAACGTCTCGGTTCCCGAAGCCCGGCTGCTGGTCATCGCTCCGTACGACAAGAACGCGATCTCGGGGATCGAGAAGGCGATCCAGCAATCGGATCTCGGGATCCAGCCGAACAACGACGGCAACGTCATTCGGCTCGCCTTCCCGCAGCTCACCGAGGACCGTCGCAAGGAACTCGTGAAGCTCGCCCACGTGCGCGCCGAGGAGGGTCGGGTCGCGGTGCGAAACATCCGGCGCCATGCCAAAGACCAACTCACCCACATGAAGAAGGATTCGGAGCTCTCCGAGGACGAGGAACGCAGGGCCGAGAACGACCTTCAGAAGCTGACCGACAAGTACGTGCACGAGGTTGACGAGAACCTGAAGCGCAAGGAACAAGAGCTCTCCGAGGTTTAGTGGGCCATCCACTACCTTCCATGGCCGAACCCGCGGCCGGCGGCCGCTCCCTGAAGGAAGCGGTCGTCACGGCCTTGATCCTGCTCGGCCTGATCATCGTGTGTGCCCTGCTCGGCACCACCGCGTTCTTCGTGCTCGTCGTGGTGGTGGTGCTGACCGCGCTCTTCGAGTTGCTGGACGGCCTCAAACAGGACGGGAGGCTCCCGATCGTGTGGTTCGGCCTCGCATGCGGTTCCGCGATGCTGGTGGTTGCCTTCCTCGAGCGACCGGTCTATCTGAGCGTCGTTCTGGCGGTGACGATGTACGGCGCCTTCGCTCTCGCCCTGCGCCCGGGCCGCGGCCGCTCGGCGGGCAGCGACGTCGCGTGGACGATGCTCGCGGTCGCGTGGATCGGCGGTGGAGGAGCCGGAGCCGTTTCCATGCTGGTGCTCGAGGACGACGGGCTGCTGCTCTTGATCGCCTACGTGTTGATCACCGCGGCCGACGACATAGGCGCGTACTTCGCCGGCACGACCTTCGGGAGGCACAAGCTGGCGCCCTCGATCTCGCCGGCGAAGTCGTGGGAGGGATGGGCCGGTGGCCTGGTTTGCGCCATCGCCGCCGGCGTGGGCTTCGCCGCGTTCCTGGACCCTCTCGAACTGGGGGACGGTCTGGTGCTGGGCGTGATCGTGGGGTTCCTCGCCCCCGTCGGGGACCTCGTCGAGTCGCTGGTCAAACGCGAGCTGGGGATCAAGGATTCCGGGCGGCTCCTTCCGGGACACGGAGGGATGCTGGACCGGCTCGACGCGATCATCTTCTGCGCCCCAGCCGCCTATCTCTACGTGCGGCTCGTTACCGTTTAACGCCCCCGCCCGGCATGATGGAGCGATGTCTCGCAGGCGGGTAGCGATCCTGGGTTCCACGGGCTCGATAGGGCGCCAGACCCTCGAGGTGATCCGCGCCCATCCGGAGCGCTTCGAGGTGGTCGGATTGACCGCGCATTCGAGTCGAGAAGCCCTCCAGGCGCAGGCCGCCGAGTTCGGCACGGCCCGGACCGGTCTCGGAGCCGAGGCGGCCGAGGAGCTGGCCGCGGGTGCGGAGGCCGACGTGGTGCTGAACGCGGTGGTGGGGGCCGCAGGTCTGAGGGCGTCGCTGGCCGCGCTGGCATCGGGGGCGACACTTGCCCTGGCAAACAAGGAGAGCCTCGTGGTCGGCGGCGAGCTGTGCAAGCAGGCGGCCGCAGCGGGCGGCGGGCGCATCGTCCCGGTCGACTCCGAGCACGCGGCCCTCGCTCAGTGCCTCCAAGATCGCCCGCGCGAGGAGGTCGCCAAGGTGACCATCACGGCGTCCGGTGGGCCCTTCAGGACGAGGAACGACCTCTCCGGTGTTACACCCTCTGACGCCCTTGCCCATCCGACCTGGTCGATGGGCCCGAAGATCACGGTGGACAGCGCAACGATGATGAACAAGGCACTCGAGTTGATCGAGGCTCATCACCTCTTCGACCTGGATTACGACGACATCGGCGTCGTCGTGCACCCGCAGAGCGTGGTGCACGCGATGGCCGAATTCGTCGACGGTTCTTTGGTGATGCAGGCCGCGTGGCCCGATATGCGGATACCGATCGCGTCGGCCCTCGCTCACCCCGAACGTTTCGGACCGCCACCCTCGACGGTGGACCTCGCGGAGGTTGGGTCGCTGATGTTCGAGCCACTCGACGCCGGGAGGTTCCCCGCGGTGGGCCTCGGCTACGACGTCGGACGGCGCGGGGGAACCTATCCCGCGGTGTTCAACGCCGCCAACGAGGTCGCCGTCCAGGCCTTCCTCGACGAGCGCATCGCCTTCACCGGCATCGTCGAGGTCGTCTCGGATGCCGTGTCGCGTCACGACTCAACCGCGGCGGACTCGCTCGAGGCCGTGCTCGCCGCGGACGACGAGGGCCGCGCCATCGCACGCGAACTGGTGACCGCGAGAGGCAAGGTGCAGGCCTCGTGAGCTTCGGGATCATCCTCTTCATCGTTGCGATCCTCGTCGTCGTGATGGTTCACGAGGCCGGTCACTTCCTCGTCGCGAAGCTCTTCGGGTTCAAGGCAACGAAGTTCTTCGTCGGGTTCGGCCCGAAGGTGTGGTCGGTACAGAAGGGCGAGACGGAGTACGGCATCGCGGCGATCCCGGCCGGGGGATTCGTGAAGATCGTGGGCATGAACCCCTACGAGGAGGTCGCACCCGAAGACGTCCCGCGCTCGTATCCGAACAAGCCCCGATGGCAGCGCGCGCTGTTGCTCGTCGCGGGCAGCGCCACGCACTGGGTGCTGGCCTTCGTCGTGCTGCTCGTAACGACCATGACGATCGGCTTCCCCACCGGCGAGGCGAGCACGGAGGTGGCCGTGGTTCAGACGCGGGTCGAGGGATCCGCGCCCCCTTCGGTAGAGGCCGGACTCGAGCCGGGGGATCGGATCGTCGGCGTTGCCGGCCAGGCCACGCCCGACTGGGATTCCGTGACCACCGCGATACGCGCGCATCCGGGCGAGACCATCACGTTGGAGGTGGAACGCGACGGCGAACGGGTCGAGCTGCAGGCCGACCTGTGGGCCGCCGTCTTCGACGCGGAGCGCGGCCCGGTCGAGTTCGCGGAGTCGCCGGAGGAGCTGCGCGAGCCGAGCACCACCGAGGAGGTCGGCGGCTTCCTGGGCTTCACGCCCTCGCCCGAGATGGAGACCCAAGGCCTGGTCGGTGGGATCGTCGACTCCGGCAAGCGCGTCGGTGAGCTCACCGTCCTGTCGGTCAGGGGGATCGGTCAGGTGTTCGGGATGGTCTTCGGTGGTGAGCTGTGGGACGCGCTCACCGGAGACGGCGCGCGGGACGTCGACGAGGGCCCGCTCGGTCTCGTCGGGGCGTCGCGGATCGCAGGCGAGAGCGTGCAACGCGGCGAGATCCTCAACTTCATCGGGCTGATCGTCGGCTTCACTGTGTTCGTGGGCCTCATGAACCTGCTGCCTTTGCCGCCGCTGGATGGAGGGCATCTCGCGGTGCTCGCCTACGAGAAGGTCACCGGCCGGGTCGTGGACATCCGCAAGCTGATCCCGATCGCGGCCGCGGTGATCTCGTTCTTCATCGTGTTGTTCATCGCGGTTCTCTACCTCGACCTCGCGCGCCCCGTGAGGATGCCGTTCTGATCGAGTTCCACGAGGCCGCGCCGGGCGATCCCAAGCTCGACGCCATCTACCCCGTTATGTACGAGCTCCGCACCGAGCTGTCACGTCCAGGCTTCGATTCGCTCTACGAACGCGGATACGCCAATGGCTACAGGGTGGTGGGGCTGTTCGACGAGGGGGAGTGCCGGGCGGCCGCGGGCTACCACTTGACCGAGGGCTTCGCACATGGGCCGTTCATGTACGTGGACGACCTCGTCACGGCCGCCGCTCATCGCGGCGGGGGATATGGGAAAGCGATGAACGCGTACCTGGGCGAGGTGGCTCGCGAGGCCGGGTGCTCGCAGGTCCAGCTGGATTCCGGTTCGTGGCGGCATGACGCTCACAGGTTCTATTTCCGTGAGGGTTTCGCGATCACGTCGTTCCACTTCGGTCGCCCCGTCTAACCTGGTAAGCGTATGTACGAGCGCAGGAAGACCCGGCAGATCCACGTGGGCAGCGTCGCCGTGGGC
>Ga0299913_10000528_pt1 | contig 24891 bp, 26 predicted proteins | sample RVTome_9_FD_201360 | JGI IMG/M metagenome (GOLD analysis project Ga0299913, IMG submission 201360) | Soil microbial communities from uranium-contaminated site in the Upper Colorado River Basin, Wyoming, United States - RVT155D38 (version 2) ... | reverse complement strand
CCGGCCCCGATGCGACGCCGGTGGTCTCCTCCTCAGAGCGTGTGGGCGAGTAGTCCTCGCCGTTGCCTTGCGCGTGCCCGTTGCCGTTGGTCTTCGCGGCGCTGGACTCGGGATGGAACTCGATCGACTGCAGGAGTATCTGGGCGATGTCGCGTACGACCATGCGCTCGTCGGCTTTGCGTTCGGTTATGCCGTCCGACAGCATGATGTTGCAGAAGGGGCAACCAACTGCGAGCGTGTCGGAGGCGGAGGCGAGCGCTTCGTCGGTGCGCTCCATGTTCATCTTCTTGCCCATCCGCTCTTCCATCCACATCCGGCCCCCACCTGCCCCGCAGCAGAACGTGCCGTGTCCGTGACGGTGCAGCTCGGAGTACTCCGCACCCGGGATCGTGTCGATGATGAGGCGAGCGCCCTTCCACACGTCGTTGTGACGCGCGTTGTAACAAGGGTCGTGATAGGTGATGCGCTTCTCGATCCCACCTTCGGGACGAAGCTTTCCCTCGTCGACGAGCTGCGCGAGGTATTCGGTGTGGTGGATCACCTCGAACTTGCCGCCGAACTGCGGATACTCGTTGAACAGCGTGTTGAAGCAGTGAGGACACGTGGTGACGATCTTCTTGACGCCGTATCCGTTCATGACCTCGATGTTCTGCTCGGCGAGCATCTGATAGACGTACTCGGCCCCCATCCGGCGCGCCGGGTCACCGTTGCAGTTCTCCTCCTCACCAAGCACCGCGAAGCTGATGCCGGCGAGTTGCATGAGCTTGGCGAAGTCGTAGACGACCTTCTTGTTGCGATCGTCGAACGCTCCCGCGCAGCCAACCCAGAAGAGGACCTCAGCGTTGGGGTTGTCGGCGATCAGCGGGATCTCGAGCGGCTCTTGCTTGGCCGTCCCCTTCGCCCAGTCCATGCGGGTGTTCGGGGGCTGGCCCCAGGGGTTGCCGGTGGTCTCGAGGTTCTGCAACGCCGGCTGCATCTCCTTGGGGAAGCGCGACTGGCCCATGACCAGATTGCGCCGCATGTCGATGATGTGATCGATGTGCTCGATGTTGACGGGGCACGCCTGCACGCATGCTCCGCACGTCGTGCAGTCCCAGATGACTTCGTCTTCGACGATGGATGGATTCAGGTCCGGGAGCGTCTCGAGGACGGACGCGTAGGCCTCGTCCGACTCGCGCTTGGCCTTCAGCAATCCAGGGCCGGTCTCGAACATGTGGTCGCGCTCGTCCATGATGAGCAACTTCGGCGACAGCGGCTTGCCCGTGTTCCAGGCGGGACACTGACTCTGGCACCGCCCGCATTCCGTGCAGGTCATCCCGTCCAGCAGTTGTTTCCAGGAGAGATCGGTGACCTTCGCGGCCCCGAAGGTGTCGTCCTCGCTCATGCTCTCGATGTCGATGTACATGGGCTTGAGGGCGCCCTTCGGGCGCTCCGAGGTGAACAGGACGTTGAATCCGGCCGTGACGATGTGGAGGTGCTTGCTGTACGTGATGTACACCAGGAATCCCAAGATGATGAGCGAGTGCCACCACAGGAAGACGGTGTCCCAGGCCTCGCGGGCGCTGAGGGAGGCGTCCTCGAAGAAGCGGGACGCCCACAGCGACGCTGGGGTCCATCGGGTGTCGTACGGGAAGTGATCGAGCGCGATCTCGGCACCGCGGGTGAAGAGGATCGTCGCCATGATCCCCGAGATGGCGATCAGGATGTAGTCAGCTTCCTTCAGATGCGAGCCGCGGAAGCGACCCGGACGCTGGATCTTGCGGATGATGAAAGCGACGACGATGCTGACCAGAACCGCAACCACGAAGAAATCCTGCACCGCGCCCAGTGGACCCCATCGCCCGATGAGGGGGATGTGGAAGCCCTCTTGGTAGACGGCACCGAAGGCCTCGACGATCGTGGTGAAGAGAACCACGAAACCCCAGAAGATGAAGAAGTGCATGACCCCGGGGACCGTCCACTGCAGCAGCTTCCGCTGGCCGAAAACCACGACGACCTGATCCGTGAACTTGCGCCAGAGATCGCGCGGCTTCCGGTCGTCGTCGCTGCCCAGACGCAGGTACCCGACGAGATCACGGGTCCGCAGAGCGAAGGCCCCCATCGTGATCAGCAGCAGGATCGTCATCACGATCTTCTCGAGCACGGTTGCCCCTTCGGATGCTTGACCGTCAGATCGATATTCGCGGTGCGGAGTATAGGCACGCAGACATGACGCGAGTCCCTACCGCCTACGGCGAAGTCACGGTCGCGTTCGACGGTCCCGAACGCGGCCCCCTGCTGCTGCTGGCGCACGGAGCAGGTAGCGATCTGGACCACCCGTTCATGGCGGATGTCGCGGGTGGTCTCGGCGAGCGAGGTCTCTACGTGTGCCGGTTCAACTTCCCGTACACCGAGGCCGGCCGGAAGGCTCCCGATCGGGCCCCCGTCCTGGAAGAGGCGTACCTCGGCGTGATCGAGGCGGTGCGCGGGCGCCGGAGGCGCTTCTTCGTCGGCGGCAAGTCGATGGGCGGCCGCATCGCTGCTCACGTCGCGCCTCGGGTGCCCGGCCTCAGCGGGCTGGTGTTCCTGGGCTATCCGCTCCATCCTCCGGGCAGGCCCGACAGACTTCGGGACGAGGTCCTAGGGGAGGCCGGCGTCCCGATGTTGTTCGTCGAGGGAACGCGCGATCCGTTCTGTCCTCTGGAGACGCTGGAGACCGTGCGCGCCGGCCTCGACGACGCGGACCTCTTCGTGATCGACGACGGCGATCACTCCTTCAACGTGCGCAAGGCGAGCGGCCGCACCACCGCGGACGCGAGGGGAGAGCTGATGGACGCAGTCGCCCGCTGGGTCAAGGGGTGATCGGGCGGAGCCGGTCCAAGGCTTAGGTGCCGGGTCCGGTCGCGTAGTAGTCGGGGGCGGGAGGGGGCTCGGACGCGCCGGGTGCCTGGGGAGGGAGAACATCCTCGGCATACCCGAGGGCGTTGTCCTTGAGGGCGGCTATCCGCGATTCGAGCGGCGGGTGTGTGTCGAACATGCGGTTGAGCCACGCGCCGCCCTTCGAGGCCCCTTCACTCTTGGCTCGCGCGATCGGGGATTCGATCCACAGGTGAGCGGTGGCCTTGCTCGCGGTGCGCACGACGGTCCTGTCCTCCTGCAGCTTCTCGAGCGCACCGATCAGACCCTGGGGATACCTGGTCATGAGGACCGCGTCGGCATCGGCGAGGTACTCGCGCTGTCGGGAGATGGCGAACTGCAGCAGCTGCGCGATCAGGGGAGCGAAGATCAGCATCACTAGGCCGACGATGGCGAAGGGCAGGCCGAGTCCGTTCCCGTGATTGCGATCGCGGCCCCCGCCCCACCACATCGCTCGCAGCATCCAGTCGGCGAGTAGCACGATGATCCCGACTAGGGTCACTGCGACCGTCATCACGAGCGTGTCTCGGTTCTGAACGTGAGCCATCTCGTGAGCGATGACACCCTCGAGCTCGTCCCGGTTCATCTTCGCCACGAGTCCCCGCGTCACCGCGATCGCGGCGTGTTCGGGGTTCCGGCCCGTCGCGAAGGCGTTCGGGGCCAGGTCGTCGATGACGTACACACGCGGGGCCGGGAGGCCCGCCGCGATCGCCATCGACTCCACGTGGTTGACGAGCTCGCGATCGCGTACGCGGTCGGCAGGTTTGGCGCGCGACATCGACAGCGCGATCTTGTCCGAGGAGTAGTAGGCGCCCCAAGACATCGCGATCGACACCCCCACCGCGACGGGGACGGCCCAAGCTCCCACGCCGGTGAAGTAGCCGAACACCCAGCCGATGGCGGCCGTGAGCAGAACGAAGACGAAGATGAGCGCCCACGTCTTGCGGACGTTGGACGCTACGCGCTCGTACAAGCTCTAAGAGGTCGGCGTGTCGGGAGATGCAGAGGTTGGTGTACCGGCCGGACCACCGCTCTGACCGAAATCGACCTGGACGTTCTGACGCGAGGCCTCGTCGATCTCGAAGTAGGGCTTCTCTTCGAAGTTGAACATCCCGGCGATGATGTTCGTCGGGAAGGTCTCGCGTGCGTTGTCGTACGCCAGCACCTGCTCGTTGAAGAACTGGCGCGAGAAGGCGATCCGCCCCTCGGTGGCCGTCAGCTCCTCCTGGAGCGCGAGGAAGTTCTGGTTCGCCTTCAGATCGGGGTACGCCTCGGCAACCGCGAACAGTTGGCGGAGGGCCTGTGTGAGGAAATTCTCGGCCTGGGCTTGGTTCTCGATCCCTCGCGCGTCTACGGCTTGCTGCCGGGCCTTGATGACGGCTTCAAGGGTCTGGCGCTCGTGTGCCGCGTAACCCTTGACGGTCTCGACGAGGTTGGGGATGAGGTCGTAGCGACGCTTGAGTTGCACGTCGATCTGAGACCACGCGGCCTCGATCCTGTTCCGCAACTGAACGAGGCGGTTGTAGGTGACGATCACCGAGATGACCAACAGCGCGAGCACCCCGATGACTATCCAGACGAGCGGGTCCAAATCATCCCTCCTGTGGCCGATTGCCGGGTTCCAGCGTGCGACAAAGCGGCGGCTCTGGCAAGCGGCTCGCCCTTAGACTGCGGTCATGAAGATCTCGATCGAGTACTGCGCCAAGTGAGGCTACGCACCTAGAGCCGTCGGTCTGACGGAGAGGCTGCTGGAGGAGTTCGAGCACCACATAGAGGATCTCGTCGTCATCCCTTCGCGCGGCGGCGTCTTCGAGGTCACCGTCGACGGCGAGCTGATCTATTCCAAGAAGGCAACGGGTCGTCACGCCGAGACCGAGGAGATCCTGAAGGTGCTCCGCAACCGCTGAACCCGGTCGAAAGAGCGGAGGCGGCCCGCCACGAACCGCGCTCCCGCACCCCCCGAGCGCCGTATCGCACGGGATGTGAGCTAGAGCATCGTGGCACGATAGGACGAGAGCGATCGTTCGACTCCGGGGATCTCGGGCGCTCAGCCCTGCAGCATCTCCCCTATCTGGAAGGCGAGATCGAGCGACTGGCGCGCGTTGAGGCGAGGGTCGCAAAGGGCCTGGTAGCGGTCGCCCAGGTGCGCGTCGAGGACCTCTTCTGCACCCCCCAGGCATTCGGTGACGTCCTGATGGGTCAGCTCGAGGTGAACCCCGCCCGGGACGGTTCCTTCCTGCAGGTGGACCATGAAGAAGGACTTGATCTCGCCCACGACGTCGTCGAAGCGCCGTGTCTTGATCGACCGCTCGGTCACGAAGGTGTTGCCGTGCATCGGATCGCAGATCCACACGACCTCGCGGCCCTCGTCTCTCACGCGCTTGACCAGGCCTGGAAGCGCATCTTCCACGCGCCCCGCCCCCATGCGGCTTACGAAAGAGAGCCGTCCCGGTTCGTTGTTCGGGTTCAGCCGGTCGCACAGGGCGACGAGATCGTCGGCCGCGGCCGACGGACCGACCTTGACCGCGATCGGATTCCTGACACCCGCGAGGAACTCCACGTGCGCGCCATTGGGGTCCCGGGTGCGTTCGCCGATCCAGAGAAGGTGCGCGGAGCAGTCGTACCAATCACCGGTCAAGCTGTCCCGGCGCGTTAGCGCCTCCTCGTATCCAAGGATCAGCGCCTCGTGCGACGTGAAGAGATCGACCTGATGCAACGACGAGTCGGTTGCGAGGTCGATGCCGCATGCGGCCATGAAGCGCATCGCGCGATCGATGTGGCGTGCGATCTGCTCGTAGCGACGCCCCTGCGAGGACGACGCGACGAACTCTTGGTTCCAGGTGTGGATCTGGTTCAGGTCCGCGAAGCCGCCCTTGGTTAGAGCGCGGATCAGGTTCAAGGTCGCCGCAGACTGGTGGTAGGCGCGCACGAGCCGCCTCGGGTCGGCGCGCCGGGCGTTCTCATCGAACGCGAAGTCGTTGACGGCATGACCGCGGAAGGACGGAAGCTCGCGCCCTTTAACCATCTCGGTCGCAGAGGAGCGCGGTTTGGCGAACTGGCCCGCGATACGACCCAACTTGACGACGGGGAGACCCGACGCGTAGGTCAGGACGACTGCCATCTGAAGGATGATCTTCAACTTGTCGCGGATCGCGTCGGCTGAGAAATCGCTGAACGACTCGGCGCAGTCACCCGCTTGAAGGACGAAGGCCTCCCCTCGGGAGACCTTGGCGAGGGAGTCCTGGAGGGTTCGGGCCTCCCCGGCGAAGACCAGAGGCGGCAGCGAGCCGATCTCGTCGAGGGCCTCCTTGAGCTCGACCTCGGGCCAGTCGGGCTGCTGCGAGGCGGTAAGCGTCCTCCACGAGGCTGGTGTCCAGTCCATGTGCCAATCATGTCGCGTCGGTGAGGCTTTGGTGGGACGATGCCTCGATGAAGACCGAGCCGGCCCTCGTCGGGATCGACGAGATCCTCGATGCGAGAGAGAGACTCGCCGGCGTGGCCGTGACCACACCTCTGGATCGCTCCCGGGCGCTTTCGGCGGTCATCGGAGGCGAGGTCTTCGTGAAGTGCGAGAACCTCCAGCGCACGGGGTCGTTCAAGATCCGAGGTGCCTACAACCGGATCAGCCGTCTGTCGGCACCCGAGCGCGCCGCGGGGGTCGTGGCCGCCTCGGCGGGGAACCACGCCCAGGGCGTTGCGCTGGCCGCGTCGCTCGCGGACATCCGCTCGACCGTGTTCATGCCGTCGAGCGCCTCGCTTCCGAAGGTCGAGGCGACGGAGCGCTACGGCGCGGAGGTGATCCTCACGGGCCGGGACTTCGGCGAGGCGTTCACCGCCGCGACCCGTCGAGCCGAGGAGACGGGAGGGACGTTCGTCCATCCCTTCGACCATCCCCATGTGATCGCGGGACAGGGGACCATCGGACTTGAGATCTGCGACCAGTTGGAGGACGTCCGGACGGTGGTGGTTCCCATCGGAGGGGGCGGCCTCATCTCCGGCGTGTCTGCCGCGGTGAAGCACCTCCGGCAGGCAACCAGGGTGATCGGGGTGCAGGCCGCGGGGGCCGCGGCCTTCCCGCCGTCCCTGGCCAAGGGGTCTCCCGTCGAGCTCGAACGGATGAGCACGATCGCCGACGGCATCGCGGCGAACTCACCGGGGGAGCTCACCTTCGCCCACGTGCGCGATCTGGTTGATGAGGTCGTCGTGGTTACCGACGACGCGATCGCCGAGGGGCTGCTCTTCGCGATCGAACGCATGAAGCTCGTGCTCGAACCTTCGGGAGCGGCCGGGATCGCGGCTCTCTTGAACCACGCCGCCGAGTTCGAACCTCCCGTCGCGGTGGTCCTCTCGGGAGGCAACATCGATCCTCTGCTGCTCCTCCGCGTCATCCGTTTCGGTCTCTCCGCGGCCGGCCGCTACTTCGCATTCCACACTCGCATCGCCGACCGTCCCGGTGAGCTCCGCCGCCTGCTCGGGTTCATCGCGGATGCCGGGGCGAACATCGTCGGCGTCGACCACCATCGCGAGGGTGTGGCCGTTCACCTCGGCGAGGTCGATGTATCTCTTCAGATCGAGACGCGGGGCGCGGAACACATCGAGCAGCTCGTTGCCGCACTCGCGCGGGAGGGTTACTCGGTAGAGAGCCTTTAGTCGATAGGCTCGCGCGGTGAGGCGGCGACCGCCGCCACCGACGCGATGACCCCGACGAACGCGGCCGCGATGACGAGCATCAGGCCCAGTCCGGGGACCGGTCCCCTGCCGATGCCCTCGACCTCGGAGAAGAGGCCCTGGATGTCCCTGTAGTCGGCGACCGCGACCGCCCCGATCACCATCGAAGCCAGGAACGCGAGCCAGCCCCATCCCGAGCTCTTGCGCAGGATCAACGCAAAGGCCGAGACGACGATCACGGTTGCGGCCGCGATCACGTACCAGCCATCGGTGACCTCGATACCGCTGAGCGGGGGGAGCCGGTCGAGCTGGTCGTTCGGGACGGTTGGGGGCCGGTCCTCGACCGTGACCCACTCCAGGAGGGAGCCGAGGATGGCGCCGGCGCCTGCAGCGAAGAGAGCGGAAGCAGCCACCCCGCGCGCCCGGTCGAAGTAGTCGTGTCGTTCGGCGGGCGGCATGCGCAAGTAGCCTACAGGCGTGGCCGAGCGACGGATCCTGGCGATGCACGCGCATCCCGACGACGAGTCGTCGAAGGGTGCGGGAACGATGGCGCGTTACTCGAGTGAGGGGGCGCGCGTCGCGTTGATCTGCGCGACCGGTGGTGAGGAGGGAGAGATCCTCAATCCGCGGATGGACCAACCCGGCATCCTCGAACGGATGCCCGAGGTGCGCGAGGCGGAGCTGAAGACCGCTTGCGACCTCTTAGGCGTTCACGAGGTTTACATGCTCGGATACCGCGACTCGGGTATGCCCGGGACGGAGAGCAACAAGCATCCCGACGCGTTCTGCAACGTCGATCCCGAGGAAGGTATCCGGCGGTTGGTCGAGATCATCCGCAAGGAACGGCCCCACGTCGTGTTGGGGTACGACGAGTCGCGTGGTTACGAACATCCCGACCACGTCAAGGTCCACGAGTGGGGCAACGCGGCCTTCTCCGCGGCCGGCGACCCCGATCGTTATCCGGATGCCGGCGAACCCTGGCAGCCGGCGAAGCTCTATCACTTCGCGAGCTTCACCAAGAAGCGGTTCCAGGTCCTCAACGACGCCGCGACCCAGAGGGGGATCGACTCGCCGTATGCAGGGTGGCTGGAGAAGTGGGACGAGATGGGTTTCGTCGAACCGGAGATCACGACCCAGATCGATGTGACGGAGTTCATCGAGACGCGCAGCAAGGCGCTGTTGGCGCACGCGACCCAGATCGACCCCGACAGCTTCTGGTTCGCGGTGCCCGACGAGATCCAGCGAGAGGTCTACCCCTGGGAGGACTTCACGTTGGTCGCCGTTGCGACCGGCGAGCGGGTGGTCCCCGAGTCAGACCTTTTCGAGGGCGTCGACGCTCAGTAGAGGTCCAAGGGCTCGCCGGCCTCGCGGCCCCCGATGACCAAAGCGGTGGTGAGGAAGGGAAGTCCGAGGCTGCGCGCCAGTGTCTGTCCGGCGACGACCCCCACCCATTCGCTCGAGTCCTCGAGCACGGGAACGACGATGGCGCTTGCCACCTCCACAAGGACGATCACTACGAGCGCGATCGCGGCCCCGCCCACGACCACCCCCATGCGCGGAGTACCCATGCCGGCCTCGCCTCCCCTGAGGGCTCCCAGCGCGGAGGGGGCGACGCCCTGAGCGTCCCAGCGGAGGACGCGCCGGGTGGGCCGGAGCAACAGAGGGACCATCACTAGCAACTCGAGCCCGATCACCAGCCAGCGGCTGAGCCGCTCCCGGTCCAGCTCGGCACGTCCCACGCTCCTCACCTGGCGCGCCTCCGGGAACTCCTCGATCGCAGGGGCCAACTCTCGCACCGTTATCGCGTCGCGGTTGACGAACCCGTAAACGAGATGAAGGGGCGCCAGGAAGATCGCACAGATGATGGCGAGGGTGCTGAGGTTCCGAAGCGTCGCGTCGATCGAGCTGTGGAGCATGTCGGGAGTCTAGGGTCGCTCGATGCGCATCCTTCTATGGCACGGGTATCTCTTGCGCGGTTCGGGGTCGAACGTGCACACCGCGAATCTCGCGAGGACGTGGGCGGCGGAAGGTCATGAGGTCCTTCTCCTCTGCCAGGAGCGGGACCCAGATGCCCTCGGGTTCGTCGACGCCGATGCCGACTTCGCGCGCGGAAATCGGTCCTTCGAGCTGGCCGAGGGTCGCTGTCGCGTCCTCAGACCGGACATAGAGACTCTGCTGCCGGTCTACGTCTACGACGACTACCAAGGTTTCACCGTGAAGCGTTTCGTCGACCTCACCGATGTCGAGTTGGCCAACTACACCGAACTGAACGTCCGGGCGATGGTGACCGCGCAGCGCGACTTCCGGCCCGACGTCGTGATCGTTGGTCATGAGGTCATGGGCCCCTACATCGCGCGACAAGCGATGCATGAGACCGGCATCCCTTACACGGTCAAGCTTCACGGCAGCGCGCTCGAGTACGCGGTGAAGGAACAGCAACGGTATGCGGACCACGCGCACGAGGGGCTCCTCGCGGCCCAGAAGGTCGTCGCCGGGAGTCGCTACATGCTCCACGCCGCTCTCGCGGTGGTTGGAGGCTGGGAGCAGCGCGCTCACGTCGTCAATCCGGGGTGCGACGTCGAGATGTTCAAGCCCGCTCCCACACACGACCCGGGAAAGAAGGTGGGGTTCGTCGGCAAACTGATCGCGGCCAAGGGCATCCACCATCTGCTGGCTGCGCTGGGTCTAACGACAACGGACGGCCTGGAGTGCACGGTCGTCGGTTTCGGAGGAGATGAGGTTGCCGCCAGAGAGCTTGCGGCGGCCCTCGCGGACGGCGACGCCGCCCGCATCGCGGCTGCGGCGGAAGGTTTCCCCGAGCGCGAACGATGGTTGCCCGATCTCGACCACGACTACCTCGCGCGATCTCGCGCGGTGCCGGTCACCTTCACCGGGCGTCTCGAGCACGACGAGCTCGGCCCCTTCTTGCCTCAGCTGGACCTGCTCGTGGTCCCGTCGATCGTCCCGGAGGCGTTCGGGATGGTCGCGGCGGAGGCCGCGGCGGCCGGCGTCGTGTCGCTGGTCCCGCGCCACTCCGGCATCGCGGAGGCCGGGGCCGCTCTGGAGGAGGCGGTCGGCTGGCCGGGCGCCCTCTCCTTCGACACGCAGCTCCCCGTTCCCGGGATAGCCGAGGGGATCGACCGCATCCTCGGCCGCTCCCCCGCAGAGCTGCGGGAGGCCGGCAGCCGCGCCGTCGCCCTGGCGCGAGAGCGTTGGTCGTGGGAGCGGGTCGCCTCCGACCTTCTGAGGATCGCGTCGAGCGGCTAGGTTCTCGACCATGAACGTCTTCACGCAGGACGGGACCGAGAACCGGATGCGCTGGGATCGCACGACCGCGGGGTTCATGGAGGTCTGGTACTCGACGGTCACCCACCGCGAGTCGGGTTGCGGTGTGTGGCTGCGATACACGCTCACCTCGCCACGTGCCGGTACGCCTTACTGCGAGTTGTGGGGCTTCGTCTTCGATCCGTCCGGCGAGCGTCACTTCGCGGCCAAGCAGCGACTGGGGATCGACGCGCTCGGCTCCTCCAACGGAAGGGACGATGGAGCCCTCGTGCGGATCGGCGACGCCTGGTTGTCGGAGACCGGCATGGACGGTCGCCTCACGCACAAGGGACGCGAGCTCAAGTGGTCCATGTCGTTCGAGCCGTCGCAGAGGACCTTCTGGCATCTGCCGCCGCAGTTGCGTCATCGGATGGAGGGCCGGGTCTCGACGGTGTGCTCTCCGAACCTGGCGGTGCCGTTCCACGGTGACGTGGTGATCGATGGTGAACGGCTCACGTTCGCCGGGGAGCCCGGATGCCAGAGCCACCGGTGGGGCAAGAAGCACTCCGAGACCTGGACCTGGGCTCATTGCGCGGAGTTCGCCGAGGAGCCCGGAGCGGTGTTCGAGGGGTTGGCCGCGAAGGCGAACCTGGGCCCCGTCCCCGGGCCGACCGTGACCTACGTGTACCTGCGTTACCAGGATCAGGACCTCGTCTTCAACGACTTCCGCTCGGCATTGCGAGCGAAGAGCAGGTACGAGTTGCCGCGCTGGGCCTTCTCCGCAACGAACGACCAGTGGAAGATCGCGGGGGCCGCGCGGGCCCGGACGGATCAGATGGTCCAGGTCGAGTACACCGACCCCGATGGTTCGTCCCGCCATTGCGCCAACTCGGAGATATCCGACCTGGGCATCGAGATCTACCGTCGGGATGCGAGTGGTTGGAAACACGAGGGCAGTCTCACGACGTTGGGTGGCGCGCACCTCGAGTTCGGGCAACGTCTACCGTTCCGCGAGCTCCCCGTCTCCTTCTAGCTACCAGTCGCCACCTCTGCGCGAGCGCTTCAGCTCGCCACGCTGCTTCTTGGCGCGGAGCCGGGCCTCCTTCGCGCCGGCGTGAGGCTTCGTGGGCAGTCGCCTGCGGGGGGTGGCAAGGGCATCGCGCACCACCTTGGCGAGCCGTTGGGCCACGTCCTCGCGGTTGCGGGTCTGCGAGCGGTAGCGATCGCTCACGAGCCTGAGGTTGCCCGAGGCGTCGATCCGATTGCTCAGGCGTTCGAGGAGGCGCGCTCGTTGACGCGGCCCCAGTGCCGCCGACGCGGCGACGTTCCAGGTCAGCTCTGCGCGGGTGGACGTCTTGTTGGCATGCTGCCCTCCCGGGCCACCCGAGGGGCTGAACGTCACAGTCAGCTCGGCTTCGGGGATCGTCAGCGACCGAGTCACCTTGATGTCGGTCACAGCAGCTCCGCCAGTGCGGCGGCCTCCGCAACCGGCATCTTGCAGACACCGCGGCGGCACACGTACGCGGTGGAGCGCGCTCCAATCCGGGTCCGGCCGTCGAGGAGGAAGCCGCGATCGCCTTCGTCGCCGACGACGAGTACGGAGTTCGGCATCCATCGCGCTCGCACGGTCGCGAGCAGGTCGTCGAAGCCCTCCCCTCGCAGCAGGACCACCTCGATCGGATCGCCCAGGTAGAGATCCACGGCTCCTAGGGCGGTCGCGAAGGCCAACGGCGAGCGTTCGAGCGCCCCGCGCATCAGCCGGAGGATGCCCAACCCGGCGGCCTCGTAGCGCGGCTCGCCGGTCAGCAGGGTCAGTCGCTGCAGGACCGCGGCGAGGGTTGAGTTCGCCGAGGGCACCGCGTTGTCGACCAGATCCTTGCCGCGCGCTACGAGCGCTTCGGCGTCGCGGCCGGTCGTGTAGAAACCGCCGCGCTCGTGGTCGTGGAAGAGATCGAGCGCGGCGTCGGCCAGGGAGACCGCCTCGTCCACCCAACGAGGTTCGTGCGTCGCCTCGTACAAGGCGAGCGCGGCCTCGATCATCGCCGAGTGATCCTCCGCGAATCCGAGATGTCTCACCACCCCGTCGCGGTACGCGCGCATCAAGCGTCCGTCGACGCGCATGGTCGAGAGGACGAAGTCGGCAGCCTCGCCCGCGGCCCGGATCAGATCGGTCCTCCCCAAGATCGCCCCGGTCTCAGCCAGCGCGGCCGCGGCCAGCCCGTTCCAGGCCGCGAGCACCTTGTCGTCGGTGGCCGGCCGCACGCGGCGGTCCCGGTGCTCTAGCAGCGCGTTCCGGGCACGCTCGACGTCGTCGTTCTCGATATCGGCCGCGTGGACCGGGATGTTGCGTCCCTCGAAGTTGCCGGCTTCGCTGAATCCCCATCGCTCGAGGGCCAGGTCGGCGTCCGCACCCGCGGCGCGCTTCACCTCGTCCATGCTCCAGAGATAGAAGCGCCCCTCCTCGCCCTCGGAGTCGGCGTCGAGCGAGGACCAGAAACCGCCTCGCGGATCGCGCATCTCTCGCAACATCCAGTCTGCGGTCATCTCCGCGACGCGACGGTGGCGAGGGCTCGAGGTTAGGAGCCACGACCGGGCGTAGGTCCGGAGCAGTTGCGTGTTGTCGTAGAGCATCTTCTCGAAGTGAGGCACGAGCCAGTAGCGGTCCACGGAATAGCGGGCGAAACCTCCACCGAGCTGGTCGAACATCCCGCCCGCGGCCATCGCGTCGAGGGAGAGCGTCGCCATCCTCTCCGTCCCACCCAAGCCTCGCGCGGCAAGCCGGTGAAGGAGGTCGATGGTCATGGGCTGCGGGAACTTCGGCGCGTTGCCGAAGCCGCCCCACTCCGGATCGAAGCTCTGTTCGAAGGCGTGAGCCGCGCTCTCCAGGACGTCCTCCGAGAGCGGATCCTCGGTCGGCGCGAGCCGTGCCAGCGGATCGAGATGCTCGACCAAACGCTTGCCTTGGAGCTCTGCTTCACCGCGTCGGTCTCGCCAGGTCTCCGAGATCGCGATCAACAGTCTCTTGAACGACGGCATCCCGTACCGATCCTCGGGCGGGAAGTAGGTCCCTCCATAGAAGGGCGCGCCCTCGGGGGTGAGGAAGACGCTCATCGGCCACCCGCCCTGTCCCGTCATCGCCTGCACCGCGTCCATGTAGATCGCGTCCAGGTCGGGTCTCTCCTCGCGGTCCACCTTGATCGGCACGAAGCTCTCGTTCATGAGTTCGGCGGTCGCGTCGTCCTCGAAGGACTCGCGCTCCATAACGTGACACCAGTGGCAGGCCGCGTATCCGATCGACAGGAAGATCGGCTTGTCCTCAGCGCGCGCCTTGTCGAGCGCTTCAGGACCCCACGGGAACCAGTCCACCGGGTTGTCCTTGTGTTGGAGGAGGTAGGGGCTCGTCTCCCCGGCCAGGCGATTGCTCATGACTCCATTCTTGCCCTCCTCGAGGTGTTCGACGCAGGCGGGCGGCTTACGCTGCTAGTCGTGGCCGCGCTCGCGTACCTCTTCCTCCCCCTCAGCGGGACGGTCGCGTTCGTCCTGGCGCGCTCCCCGCGGATCCGCTTCCACGGCGCGCAGGCGATCGTCGTCGGGGTCGTCTGGCCGCTGGCGCTCCTCGCCGCGTCGGCGCTGTCCGCCTCGGCCACGCGCGTCGTATGGGGCGTCGGCGCGCTCGTGTGGCTCGCGCTACTCACCGGTACGGCGCTGGGCAGGGACCCCGCGTTGCCGGGACTGCGCGGGGCGCTCGGGGGCCTCGCCGCTAGGGACGAGCCGTGAAGCACATGCGGCAGGAGGTCGCGGTCGAACCGTTGATCGCCCCACAGCTTCCACACTTCCACCCCGAGCCGGTGCTCGTTACGGCGGGCTGAGGAGCCGTCGCGGCGGTGGCTGCGCCGGTCGGCGAGCTCGACGACGTGGTCGAGGTGGCGGCAGGCGTCGCGGTGGTCGTGGGAGTGGCCGCCGGTGCCCCGCCGCTCCAGTGGCTCGGTCTTTCGGCGGGCACCCATTGGGCCGCGCCCTCGTCGTAGACGAGCAGCTCCCCGCCGCGCTTGAACCACCAGCGCCCATCGCGCTGGAAGGGTTCTTCCTCCGGCTCGTCGCTGTCGATGTGTGCGGCCACCACGCTTGCCGGCTCGGCGACCTCGGCGCTCGGCTCCGTGGTCGTGGCTCCGGCCACTCCATGCTGAGAGAGGACCGCGCGGATGGTCGCCGCCTGGTCGTCCTGTTCCGTCGCATCGGGGGTCTCTTGGGCACTCGGAGTCGCCGCCACGGCGGCCGCGGCGGGTTCGACTTCGGCCTGCGCCGGGGTCGCGGCCTCTCGCGCCTGGGGTGCGGCTTCGACCGGTGTCTCCGCGACCGGCTCGCGGGCGGGCGCGGCCTCGCCGGGGGTCGGGGTCGATGAAGCCCGCTCGAGTGCCTTGCGGATACCCCCGAGCGTCGACAGAAGAGCGATGAGGACGATCAGACCCACGGCCAGCAGGCCTAGGAGGATCCCCTGGAAGAGATCGATATCCATATGGGTCCCTCGGCTCCCTTATCCGCCCGCTATCAGCATGACATCGCGCACAAACCTATCGGGATGGATATATCGCCCATCGCAGCAGCCTTCTTGAGCCGAGGGGTCGCCGAGGCTCATCTATATGATTCGGGCCCTCATGGCGGTGATCAAGACGATAGATCTCGTGGGGGTTTCGGAAGAATCCTGGCGCGACGCGGCGAACCAGGCTCTCGCCGAGGCGGCCCGGACGATCCGGGGGATCAGCGGGATGGAGGTCCTCGAGACGTCCTGCACCGTCGCGGACGGGAAGATCACCGAATACCTCACCCACGTCCGGATCAAGTTCCGGATCGAGCGCTAGCCCCTCGTGCCCGGGATCGCCCTCGTCGGCATCCAGTGGGGCGACGAGGGGAAGGGGAAGGTCACCGACCTCCTCGCCTCCTCGACCGATCTCGTCGTTCGCTATCAGGGAGGCAACAACGCGGGCCACACGATCGTGGTCGAGGGCCAGCATTACGCGCTTCACCTCGTGCCGACGGGGGTCCTCTACCCGGGCTGCACCCCCGTAATCGGGCCGGGCGTGGTCGTCAACCCGGGCGTGCTGATCGAGGAGATGGAGGCGCTCGAGGGTCGCGGCGTCGACACCTCGCGCCTCATCCTTTCGGGCAATGCGCACCTGATCATGCCGTACCACCTGGAGCTCGATCGGGTCACCGAGCGTCGTCTCGGAAAGAACCGTCTGGGCACGACCAAGCGCGGCATCGGACCCGCCTATGCGGACAAGGCCGCGCGCATCGGGCTGCGCGCCCAGGACCTACTCGATCCTTCGATCTTCGAGGCGAAGCTCGAGATCGCGCTCAAAGAGAAGAACCTGGTGCTGACGCGCGTCTATGGCCGTCTCCCGATCGAGCCCCGGGCAGTCATCGACGAGTACCTGGGCTATGGCGAGAAGCTCGCGCCTCACATCAAAGACACGAACCACATGCTGCAGAGCGCTTTGGACGAGGGCAAGACGGTGTTGTTCGAGGGCGCACAGGCGACGATGCTCGATCTCGACCACGGCACCTATCCCTACGTCACGTCCTCGAACCCCATCGCGGGGGGAGCGTCGGCAGGAGCCGGCGTCGGGCCGCGTGACATCACGCGCATCATTGGGATCTCGAAGGCCTACTGCACCCGGGTCGGTTCCGGCCCCTTCCCGTCGGAGGCCGACCCGGCCGATGCCGAGATCCTCGTCGAGGCAGGCGGTGAGTACGGCACGACCACGGGTCGCAAGCGGAGATGCGGATGGTTCGACGCGGTGGCGGCGCGCTACGCGGCACGACTGAACACCTTGACCGAGCTCGTCATCACCAAGCTCGATGTCCTGTCCCAGTTCGACCGGGTGAAGGTCTGCGTGGCCTACGATTACGAGGGCGAGCGCTACGACAACTTCCCTCCGAACCAGACGATCTTCAACAAGTGTCGTCCCGTCTACGAAGAGTTCCCGGGATGGCATGACGACATCACCGGCGCGCGTGCCCCCGAGGACCTGCCCAAGGCCGCGCGCGCGTATCTCGATGCCATCGAGGCTTTCGTCGGCTCCCCCATCTCGTACGTCTCGGTCGGGCCGGGCCGCGAGCAGACCCTCAAGGCGGCGGGGTCGTGAAGGTCCTCTTGCTCGGTTCTGGGGGCAGGGAGAGCGCGCTCGCGTGGGCGCTCGACCGCTCGGGAAGCGTGGACGATCTCATCGCGGCACCCGGGAACCCGGGCATAGCGCAACTCGCGACGACGCGGCCGTGCGACATCGGATCTGCCGACGACGTCGTGACGCTGGCTCGTGAGTTTGGCGCGGGCCTGGTCGTCATCGGTCCCGAAGCTCCACTCGTAGCCGGCGTCGGAGACGCGCTGCGGGCAGAGGGGTTCCCGACCTTCGGTCCCGACCGGGCGGCGGCCCGGATCGAAGGCTCCAAGGAGTACGCGAAGGAGATGATGGACAGAGCGGGCATACCCACTGCGGGATGGGCCGCGTTCTCCGAGGTGGGTGCCGCGGTCTCGTACCTCGACGAGCACGAACCACCGTTCGTGATCAAGGCCGACGGCCTCGCGGCCGGCAAAGGAGTAACGGTGACATCGTCGCGCGACGAAGCGGTGGACGCCATCGAGGAGAGGCTGGTGCACCGGGCTTTCGGAAGCGCAGGCGAGCGCGTCGTGATCGAGGAGTTCCTCGACGGGCAGGAGTGCTCGCTGATCGCCTTCACCGACGGCAAAGCGATCGCTCCGTGTGCGCCGGCGCAGGACTACAAGCGGATCGGCAACGCGGATAGAGGACCCAACACCGGAGGGATGGGTTCGTACAGCCCCGTTCCCGCGTGTCCCGACGACCTGGCCCAGCGCATCCTCGAGGAGGTCATGCGACCCATGGTCGACGAGACGAGGGAAGCGGGAGCCCCGTTCCAAGGGGCGTTGTACGCGGGACTCGCGCTCACCAGCCGGGGGCCGCGCGTGATCGAGTTCAACGCGCGCTTCGGCGATCCCGAAACGCAGGCATTGATGCCGCGCGTGGACTTCGACCTCGGCGAGGTCTGCCTCGCAGCTGCAACTGGTGGACTCGAAGGCGCGCGGCTTGCCTGGCGACCCGAGGCCTGCGTCTCGGTCGTTCTCGCGGCGCGCGGTTACCCGGGGACGCCGGAGAAGGACATGCTGATCACCGGATTAGACGAGGCTGCGGCTCTGCCCGGTGTGCAGGTGTTCCATGCCGGAACGCGAGCGACCTCCGAAGGGATCGTGACCGCGGGTGGCCGCGTGTTGGCAGTGAGTGCGTTGGGCAAGGACTTCGCGGACGCGCGAACACTCGCGTACGCAGGAGCAGACTCGATCAGGTTCGATGGAAAGCAGATGCGCACCGACATCGCGCGGCGCGCGGAGGAGGCACAGTGACACCCAAGGTCGGGATAATCATGGGAAGTCAGTCGGACATGTCGGTGATGGAGAAGGCCGGCGCGGTCCTGGACCGATTCGATGTCGAGTACGAGATAGACGTCATGTCGGCGCATCGCACCCCGGACAAGGTCACGGAGTACGCGCGCAGCGCGGAGGACCGCGGCTTGAAGGTCATCATCGCCGGCGCGGGTCTGGCCGCGCACCTGCCGGGAGTGGTCGCGGCCAACACACCGCTGCCTGTGATCGGTGTACCGCTCTTTCAGGAGGGACTTGCGGGAGCCGACGCGTTGTATTCCTGCGTGCAGATGCCTCCGGGCGTCCCGGTCGCGACGGTCGCGATCGGAGGCTCGAAGAACGCGGCCGTGCTCGCAGTGCAGATCATCGCCTCGGGTGACGAGGAACTGCGTCAGAAGCTGCGCAACTACAAGGAAGAGCTGGCCGACGGGCTGAAGCTCTGATCGGTGGTCTTATTCGCAAGAAGAACCTAGAAACCGGGTTGTGAAAAAGGAGGAGGGACGATGCCGCTCTACCTATCGAGGTTCAGCTACACGCCGGAGACTTGGGCCAGACTCATCGGCAATCCGGAGGATCGCCGAGAGGCGGCTCGGTCTTACATCGAGTCGGTCGGCGGGAAGCTCCACGGGTTCTGGTACGGGTTCGGCACGCACGACGGTTACACCCTCTGGGAGGCCCCCGACAACACGTCTATGGCCGCGGTTGCCTTAGCGATCAGTGGCGGCGGAGCGCTTAGCTCGCTGGAAACGACCGTCCTCATGACCGTCGACGAGACGCTGGATGCCTTGCGCAAAGCCGAGCAGATTCAGTACCGAAAGCCCGGCTCGTAGCGGATGCGCCAGAAGGCTATGCAGCTGCTTCGCTGATCAGCATGAGCGCGTGCCTATTCGACCTGCTTTCCAGGAAGAGGCCGCAGAGCGGTGTTCTCTATGTCCTTAGCGTCCGAACTAGCGGAGGTCATCGACCGCACTCACCAAGCCCTCGCTGCGTTCATGAAGGGTGATCCGGCTCCGGTGCTGCAGCTGTTCTCGCATCGCGACGACGTAACGCTCGGAAATCCCTTTGACCCTCCAGCCTCCGGCTGGGACGGCGGGAGTCGAGACGGCGGAGCGAGCTGCTTCTCACTATCGTGAGGGCGGGGCGGTCGGATTCGAGCGTGTCTCTGGATACGAGACCCCGGACCTGGCGTACATCGTCGAGATCGAGCGCTATCGATCCAAGATCGGCGGTGCCGAAGACATCACGCCATTCGCGCTTCGGGTAACCACCGTATTCCGTCGTGAAGAGGAGGGTTGGAGGATCGTCCACCGTCACGCCGATCCGATCACGTCTGCGCGGCCGCCCGATTCTGTTTTGAGGAATTAGCAGCGAGGAGGTGACCGCAATGGCCTTCACCCCAGAGGAGGTTGCTTACCTCAAGTCTCAACCACTGGCGCGATTCGCGACGCTTTTCGCTCGAAGAGAGGCGGAGAACACCATCTTCGTCGCTCGCGTGAGTAGTCGACGGAGGCCTCCTCGCAGGCCGTAGCCGGCGGCTCAGATGGGATTGCGGTAGCGGAGGTACACGACGCCGTTAGTGAACCGGCGCTCGTCCACCAACTGGAGCTCGGCGCGCACGTCCCTCGGCAGGGCCGGCTTGCCTCCACCGACGAGCACGGGATGGATGAATAGGTGACACTCATCGACCAGCCCACCCTTGAAAGCCTGCGCCGCGAGGTTCGCGCCGCCCACAGCCAGATCGCCCGTGGCCGACCGCTTCATGTCCCGCACTGAGTCCGGGTCGAAACTGCGCTCGAGCCGACTCCTGGCCGTCGACACAGCTCCTAGGGTCGTGGAGTACACGACCTTGTCTCCCGCCTTCCAGACCTCCGCGAAGTCGGCCATGAGGTCCGACTGCGCGGCCAGGGTGTCGTCGGTCTCCCAGACCGCCATCATCTCGTACAGCCGTCGGCCGTAGAGCCAGCCGCTGACAGGGCGTATCAGGTCGGTGATGAACGCGAACACCTCCTCATCGGGCTCAGTCCATTCGAAACTCCCGTGCGCGTCCTCGATGTAGCCGTCGAGAGAGACGTTTGTTATGTACGTGAGCTTTGCCATGTCTTTACCCTGTCATGCGGTAGGCCCGCCGCCGTCCTCGGCGCGCCTGGACTCGCATCGTGGTGATGTTGTCGAAAGGCACCGGAGTTGCTCTTCCGAGGCATCAACGGGTGCGTTCCGCTTGTGACTTGATCAGGCGCAGTAGTCGCCGCATCGCAAGAACATGACCTCGGGCTCCTAGGAGCACCGCCTTGTAGGCCAATCCGCGGACTCCCGGGAACTTCGCGTGTGTCGTGGCGCAGAGCTCCTTGTCGTAAAGGTCGAAGGTGAGGCTGTACCGGGAGAACCGATGCTCACCCTCAAGGATGACGCTGTGTTCTGGCCGAGACTGCGCAACACGGAAGCCAACGATGCTTGAGCCAACGGCTAACGGAGTACCCGAGACACTCCTGTGTTGAGTGCCTAGAAGTGTGGCGATCTTGGCTGTGCCAAGGCCCCCGAAACCTCTACCGAGAACCTCACCGAGAGCGATCCACGTTCGCTCTCTAGGCGCGGCTATCTGGATGCAGTGTTCGTCGACGAACGGCAGGTCGGTCTTGGCCATGCCGGGAGCATCGCACTCTGGAGGACGTTGCTCGTCTTGGAAGAGACGCTACCTTGGCTGAGAGTACGCGCACTTAAGTGCTGTTCGCCCAGTCGCTATTCATGCCTTCACCTACTCGAGAGAGCACCTGCCTAGTTCGACTGATGGATCGATCCGTTTGCATAGGTAGATCGAGGTTTCCGAAGGGCGGTAGCTCAACTGGTAGAGCACCTGCTTTGCAAACAGGGTCTCAGGGGTCCGTTCGGGGTTTCTCGTAGACCCGCCACCGGATCTTCAGGTCCAGCGTGCGGAGCTCGTCGGGGTCGCCCAACTCGCGGCGTACCCAGCTCGCCACCTCGTCGGCTGCCCGGTGGCGCGTGGCCTCGTCGGTTCGCCAGGTGAACGAGTAGAGGCCCTTGCGGAGCCGCTCGACTATCTCTCCCCAAGAGATCTCGTACGACGTCTCGACCATGTCGAGGAGGCGCGGAACCAACCCGCGGAGGTCCGCGTGCTCATCTACCGCCTCTCCCCGCGTTGCACCGACGAAGGGCTGGTCGATGCCCGCCGCGGCGCTGAACCTCTCCTCGATCTCGGAACGTGAGTCGCGGTGCCACCCGCCCGTGTCCACGAGCGCTACTCCCCCCGGCTCGAGGACGCGGCAGATCTCGTCGAAGGCCGCCTCCCAGTTCGGGATCAGATGAAGTACGTGCACGCACACGACCCCGCCGAACGAACCCGAGGCGAAGGGCAGCCGGGTGGCGTCGGCCTGCACGATCGGGATGGCAGCACCACCGTCCTTGGCCACCATCCTTGCCAGCATCGGGAGTGACAGATCCACCCCGGCCACATCCACGCCGGAAGCGCGCAGGGGAAGTGTGAGGCGGCCGGTCCCCGCCCCGACCTCGAGGGTCCTCCTCTGGCCGAGCTCGGCCGCGGCGAGGCCCACGAGCCGGGCGGTCGCTTCATCGGGAAGAGCGCGCGTCTCGTCGTAGTAGTCGGCAGCTCGATCGAACGACACCGACTCCGGCATGGGGTTTTGGATATCCGTCTCCAGAATCGTTGTGGAGGCTATCGTCCGAAACGTGCCGCGGCCCCCGAAATACTCGACCGATCAGATCCTCGACGCGGTCGTGAGGATAGTGCGCGAGGCGGGGCCCACGGCGGTCTCGGTCGCCGCGATCGCCGACGCGATGGGTGCCCACAACGGCTCGATCTATCACCGCTTCTCGAGTCGCGATGAGCTCCTCGCCGCGGCGTGGTTGCGGATCGCGACGACCTTCCAGCAAGGCTTCGCCCGGCAGCTGTCCGAGGTCGATCCGTTGACCGCCAGCGTGGGGGCCGCTACCTACACGATCGATCGGGCTCGGCGACGGCCGGCGGAGACTCAGGTGCTCTGCCTGTACCGACCCGCCGACCTGACCAAGGGCTCGTGGCCCCGCCCCCTCGCCGAGAGCGCCAACCGTCTGGCCTCCCAGCTGACCGACCTCCTGCGCGGTCACGCCCAACGCCTGGGAGGGGTAAGCGTGACCCGCGTCCGTTTCGCACTGGTGGACGTCCCCAACGCCGCGGTTAGGCGTGCGGTGAGCGCGGGCGCCGCCCTCGATCACGAGGTCGAGCACCTCGTCAGGGAGACCGTCACGGCCCTGCTCGGACCGGAGGCTCAGGCGGGACCGACAAATAGGATGACGGCGTGATCCCCCGGTACAGCCGGCCCGAGATGGCCGAGATCTTCTCCGAGCGCGCCAGGTTCGGCCGCTGGCTCGAGGTCGAGCTTCTGGCCGTCGAGGCTCGCGTGCGCCGGGGCGAGGTTCCGGTCGAGGACCTGACTGAGATCAAGGAGAAGGCCGCCTTCGACGTCGAGAGGATCGCCGAGATCGAGGCGGTGCGGCACCACGACGTCGTCGCCTTCGTCGAGAACGTACGCGAGAACGTCGGCGAGGCCGGTCGCCACATCCACTTCGGGCTCACCTCCTCCGACGTGCTGGACACCGCTACCGCAGTCGCCTTGCGCGACGCGGGTGATCTGTTGATCGAGGGGATCGGCCGCTTGACGCAGACGGTTCGCACCAAGGCTCTCGAGCACAAGGACACCCTGATGGCCGGCAGGACCCACGGCGTGCACGCCGAGCCCACGACGTTCGGGATCAAGCTCGCCGGGTGGACCTTCGAGCTGGCTCGGGACCGCGACCGTCTGCGGCGTGCCCGCGATGCCGTCGCGGTCGGCAAACTCTCGGGAGCCGTCGGCATCTACTCGCAGCTATCCCCCGACGTCGAGGCCTACGTATGTGACCGGCTCGGGCTCGAGGTCGAGAGCGCCGCCACTCAGGTCGTGGCGCGCGACCGGCACGCGGAGCTCCTCTCCGCGATAGCTCTGGTAGGGGCCACGCTCGAGCGCTTCGCCCAAGAGATACGTCACTTGCAACGCACGGAGGTGCGCGAGGTCGAGGAGCCCTTCGCCAAGGGTCAGAAGGGTTCCTCGGCGATGCCGCACAAGCGCAACCCGATCATCTCCGAGCGGATCTGTGGTCAAGCCCGGCTCCTGCGGGCCTACGCGCAGACCGGACTCGAGAACGTAGCGCTCTGGCACGAGCGGGACATCTCACATTCGTCGGTGGAACGCGTCACCTTTGCCGACTCTTGCGTGCTGTTGGACTACATGATGGACAAGATGAGGTGGGTGATCGATGGGCTCGTGGTCTATCCCGAGCGCATGCTCGCCAACCTCGACGCCAGCCACGGCCTCGTGTTCTCTCAGACCGTGCTCACCACGCTTCTCGCCAAGGGCTTGCAGCGCGAGCGCGCCTACGAGCTCGTGCAGCGCAACGCGATGGCCGCATGGGACGAGAGCCGGCATCTCTCCGAGCTTCTGAAGTCGGATCCCGAGGTGACCGAGCACCTCGAGCCGATGGAGATCGAGGATTGTTTCGACGCGGCCCGCTACGTGGCGAGCGCGGCCCCCATATTCGAGAGACTGGAGGCGTTGTAGTGGCGGACGTGCAGAAGATCGGTTCCGGCAAGGTTCGGGACATCTACGCCATCGACGACGACCAGCTGCTGCTGGTCGCGTCGGATCGGATCAGTGCGTTCGACGTCGTCCTTCCTCAGGCGATCCCCGAGAAGGGCAAGGTGCTCACCGGTCTGACGACCTACTGGTTCGAGGCTCTCGGCGACGTCTGTCCGAACCACTTCATCTCGGTTTCTGCCGCCGATCTCCCCGATATCGGCTACGACGATCTCCCCGGACGGGCGATGGTCTGCAAGCGCGCGGAGCCGCTGCCGATCGAGTTCGTGGTGCGCGGTTACCTGTCCGGCTCCGGTTGGAAGGACTATCGCTCCACGGGCCAGGTGTGCGGCCATCACCTGCCCGAGGGCCTCACCGAGAGCGACCGCTTACCGCAGCCGCTGCTTACCCCTGCGACCAAGGCGACGACGGGTCACGACCTCAACATCTCGGAAGCCGAGGCCGCAGAGATCGCGGGGGCCGAGCGCTACGACGCGGCCCGAACCTTCGCGCTCGACCTGTACCGCCGGGGAGCGAAGGCCGCGCTGGAACGCGGGATCATCATCGCCGACACCAAGTTCGAGTTCGGCGTCTACGACGACGAGGTGATCCTCATCGACGAGGTCATGACCCCGGATTCGAGTCGCTTCTGGCCCGAGGACCAGTACGCGCCGGGCCGCGGTCAGCCCTCCTTCGACAAGCAGTACGTGCGCGACTGGTTGGACGACAGCGGATGGGATCACTCGCCGCCGCCGCCGGAGCTCCCGGCCGACGTCGTCGGGGCATCGCGCGATCGATACATCGAGGCGTACGAGCGGATCACCGGCCGCCCCTTCGAGAGCTGGTTGAAGGAGGTGACGGCCTGAGCAAGGCCGACGCTCGTCGGGGATCGCGGGTCGTCACGCCGGTTCGATCCCGCTCGCACCAACACCTGGGACGTTCGCTCCGCACGATCCTGTTCGCGCCCCGAGAGGGCTTCGCGGCAGCGGCCGGTGCCGGAACGAGCGG
>Ga0299913_10000527_pt1 | contig 24911 bp, 32 predicted proteins | sample RVTome_9_FD_201360 | JGI IMG/M metagenome (GOLD analysis project Ga0299913, IMG submission 201360) | Soil microbial communities from uranium-contaminated site in the Upper Colorado River Basin, Wyoming, United States - RVT155D38 (version 2) ... | reverse complement strand
CCAACACCGACGACCCACCAACCACCTCAACCGACCCAGTCAAACCACCACCCGAATACTGAATCGTGTACATGCCCGGAACCGAAGGCGCATAAGCACCAGCCTCCACCTTCCCAATCTCCACAAAACCAGTCGCCGTATCGAACGAGTTCGTCACCGTCACACCAACCGCAGCCGACGGGCCACCCTCAACCACCGTCACCGGATTCACCGAAAACGCCACCGTCGCATTCACCGGCGTATCCAACTCAGACAACACATACGTCCCCACCGGCAACTCCACCAACACCGACGACCCACCAACCACCTCAACCGACCCAGTCAAACCACCACCCGAATACTGAATCGTGTACATGCCCGGAACCGAAGGCGCATAAGCACCAGCCTCCACCTTCCCAATCTCCACAAACCCAACCGGCGAGCGCTCCGGGGACCGGCAGGTAGAACTCACTCTGAGTTCGGTCCTGAATGTCGAAAGCGAGCCCTTGGAACCCTTCCTTTCCTTCCCGCCGTCTGTGAAAGCCACCAGATCGTTTGGAGCGGTCGAGTGAGTATTGACCACGTACCAATCAGCGTTCGCCCCCCGAAGTCCGCTTCGCAGCTCAGCTTCGGACGGGTTCAGACCGCTGATGCCCCACTCGTAGCTCTCCAACGCCGTGGCCGCATCCGTTGCACCCCTGAGCGGGCCAAGCACGAAGTGCCAGAGCACCTCTCCTGGCGCCAGCGAGAGCCCGCCGCAGTGGTCGGATTCCTCGTGATCCCACTCTCCATCGTCGATGGACTTGCCGGCGTGAGCAGACTTCAACGGCACCTGTGCATCTATGCCGGGGACCTGTTTGCCAAAGAGGCCTTGTCCTCTCGCCTCCGACGCGTCCGCTCCGTGTGGAGCAGCGTCAGCGCTATCCGCACCCGGGAAGCCGAGTCCAACCAGCACCAGTGCAACGGCAATCACCAGGACCAGGACGCGCCGCAAGGCCGTCAATCGGCGCAACGTGGTTCTTCCGAGCCGTCGATTGCTGTCAGCCGCCGAGCCCGTCGGGCTTCCCATCCCAACTCCTCACTGCCGATGCCACCTTTGGATATTGGCTGCGGCTTCGAAGCCTAGCGATCGGGATCACACCCAGGCCGAAGCAGTGTCGCACGCCCTGACCAGGAAAAAGTGAGACATACCACCCGAAGCCAAGCGAGATAGACCTACCGAAGTCCTCACAGCCCTGACCAGGAGGTTTCGTGGAGCTGATCGGATTTGAACCGACGACCCCCTCGTTGCGAAAGATGTGGTCAAAACGCTGTGACCAGGCGATACAGCCCTCGGTGACGGGTCTGTGGGGCGATTGTGGAGCAAGCGACGTGAGACTTCGTCAAGCGTGGTGAGACGTGGTGGTGTGCGGTTTCGGTTCATGATGGACACTGTGGCCCCGGTAGGTGGGCGACAGTTTGTGGACGCGGCTCCGGTAGTGGGCGACAGTGACTCCGGTGCCGATCGAACGGCCATAGCCATCAGGAAGCAGTTGGAGACCTCCTCCGAGTGCAGTCAACGACTCGCGGACGCCTTCGACAGAGCCACCCGGGTCGGGACCAACGGTATGAGACGGCAGGACCTCTTCGTTGTCTCAGCTGGCACGAGAGAATTGACACCGTGACTCGACTGTCCAGGTTCGCTGACAGGGTCTACTCGACGAGGAGGATATCGTCGCGTTCGACCACCCGGCCCCGCCCGAGCGGCAACACCAGGGTCAGGGTTTTGTAGGCGGTGCCGAGGACAGGGATCTCAGCCTCACCCTTCTCACAGGGATCCTGCTCTCAGTCAACTGGTTTCTTCGCCCACATGCTGGTCGGCGAGGAGGAGCGAGCCTCGATCGGGACCTGGATGACCCGCTCCGGAGCGTTACTCCTCGCCGTCGCTCTCATCAGCCTCGGAGTGGGCCTGCTCCGATCACGTACCGAATTGACGGGATAGCCGCCATCGGACTCGCCGAGCAGGAAATGAACGACCGCCAACAGTGGGAGGGCTCGCCCTCTGTGCTCTAGCGGTGGCGGGCGAGCGGTGTCCGATCGAGCCGCACACCCAGCAGGTGTCCGCTTTCTGTAGTTCGTGTCCATTTGCGGCACCCCGCTCGTGTTACCTGCAGTTTGGTAGTGCGTCGGAAGCACGCCAGAGAGCTGCAAGCGATCAGAACTGTGGCAGCAGGTTGTGAAGGTCGTCGATGACATCGTCGGCCGTCCGTGGCTCATTCGGAGCCGGGTCGCTGCCGTCCCAACCGGCGCGGCCGTACGCACAGACCCGAGTCTCGGCGGCGAGAGCTCCCGTGAAAGCGGCCCCTCTCCCTCCGAAATCAGAGATTCCTGCACCATCAGGGTGCCCGGCCTCCAGGACGACTGTGGGACTGCCCTCTCCCCAGCAAGTGAGGTTGAGTCGGCGTCCTCCGTCGTCGACCTCGTACAAGCCCTCGATCGTCGGATTGGCAAGCGGATCCGGTGCCGATGATGCTGTGGTCTGTGCCGTCGTCGTTCCGGTCGAGTCGGTGGTCGTCACGGTCGCGTCGGTCGTTGGCGTAGTGCCCCCGGGTTACGTCAAGGCTGCTGGCGAGACCCGGGCTTCTGGAGAAGTTGAAGTGGGCACTGTCGGTCCTTTCAGCTGCCGAGGGCTTCCGCGAGCCGGCCGAGGACCAGCGGCACGAGCTGGTCGGCGATGGCCCGCTGGCCCGCCTCGTCGGCCGGGGCATCCTCGGCGCTCCCGACCCGAACGCCGACATTGACCTGTGGCGTGCACAGCTCGTAGGTGCCGATGTATTCCCCGGCCAGGTTCTGGTTGTACTGCCAGAATCCGGGCACTCCCGTGTCGCTAGCCGCCTCGTAATCGAAGGTCTCCGTCGTCCCCAGCGCCGCATGGAAGTCAAGGCAGTCCTGGCGTGACAGGGGGACCAAGCTGACGAGCACGAACACCGCCTCCACGCCTTCCGCTGGCCGCCAGAAGCAGTTGGCCTCGTCCGACTCGTTGACCTCGACCGTCGCTCCCACCAGGGCCTCCACCTCGTCGGTCATCAGCAGGTCGCACGCGGGGGGCAGATCAGCCGCCCGTGCCGGTGTCGTCTCGTCGCCGGTGTCGGTCGTCTCGCTCGTCTCGCCGCCGTCGGGGACGGCCTCGGTCGAGTCGGAGGGCGAGGAGGCATCGGTCCCGCAAGCGGCCAGGATCAGGATCAGCGCCGCGGCCACAGCGTGCAGCAGTCTCTGCTTCATCGATGGCGGGGCGTCAGCGCGTCGGGTCTGCATAGGGACTCGGTGGGAATGCGGGGTCGAGGACGGAGGAGCGCTGGGATCCGTCAGCGGAGCCGATTAGCGCGAGCTCCGGGACGAAGCCGACCAGCCCGCCATCCTCGCCCAGGAGCGCCTGGGGCGCTTCGATCTCGACGATGGGCGGGCCGGGGTTAGCCGCTAGCTCGCTGCATGGGTTCGGCGGATGGGTGGGATCGATGACACACGAGCTGTGGGAGCCTTCGGGATAGCTGAACGGGAGAGTGCTCGCTACTCCGAGCATCCCTCTACGCATTATTGACCTCCGTATCGTGGGGTTGGGCGCCAGCTCCGGGGGCACGCGCTCGGACCTGCATGCAGAGCCGCCACGCGCGTGGAGAGGTTTCTTCGTCTTGCCGTATCATAGAAGAGGCTTGGGGCATGACTTCACTGAATGTGGAGAGAGGCCGACGGCGAGAAGGTGGGCACCCCTTCACCGCCACCGCATAGAGACCGTCAGGGTCCTGTTGAGCATCGACCGACGCCGTACGTTACACGCTGCGGCCACACCGTTCGCACGGCGGGCCATCACGACAGACGATGTGCTTGCATATCAGCTCACCAAAGAGGACATCGAGAACATCGAGCGATTGCTGGTGGTCGCCGAACGGCTCGGCGGGGAACAAATGCGAGAAGCCGTCGACCACGCAGAGGCCTCATCGCTAACGGGACTGTCGAACGCCAGGAGACCTCGCCGGCTGAGCCCGACAGTGATGTGAAGTTGCCGGCTGACAGGCTAAAGCGCCTTAGCCTCCGCTTTGGGATCGCGCTCCCGATGCCGGGGAAGCCCGTCGCTGACGAACGCTTCCACAGCTCCCTTCCGGGCGACGGCTCGATCGAGCCAGTCGAAGAAACACCGGTGGTAGATCACTGGCACCTCAACGATTAGGTCGTAGAAGTCCCGGTCGGCACCGGTCGTACCAACCGATGGTGGAGAGCGCGCCGTTTTCGTAACGGTCGTAGTGATGGCCCACGGCCGTATCCTGATACCGGGCAGGCTGGGAGGGATTGCGATGCTCTCCAGCGAACCAGTAAGTCATCCGGTGGGAGCGCGGCTGATACTTGACCCAGTCCGTGGGGTCTGGCCTGTGGTCACCCCCAGAGTCCAATCTGGAGTGGGGGCGAGAACCGATCCCACATCCAATTTGTCCCGCATCCAGCAATGCACCCGTCGGTGAAGGCGGCCTCTCCACATTTGATCGGGAAGTACACCTGTCCGGGAACGTAGACCAGATCGCCGTCGACCCACTCAAATGGAGGCGGCTCGGCCCAGGGACTGGTTGTAAAGGAAGGCGGCCCGTTCGTCGTTTCCGGCAGCATCAGAGAATACGGCCGGCCACTCCGGCGGGAAGCCGAGGATGGCCCGCAATCCGGCCAGATTGTCGATCACCTCCTGGATCGCCACCAGATCGACGCCTACGCACCGGGTGTGACGAGCGAGCCTGAACGCGTCGGAGCCATGGTCAGTCGAACATGCCCTCCAGCAATTCCTCGATGCACTGCTCACCGAGGGAGTCAGGGATGGGGCGGTCCTCCGGGAGTCCCTCGTACACGTAGTCCTCGAGGGCGGGGCACACGTCGGTATCGCCGCCGGGGAGGGAGTCGTCGTCGCCGAAGTCCGGTCCTGCGGGCGGTCCGTCCTCGTCGGGATCTGAGGTCCCTTCCTCCGGTGGCGTGGGTTCGGGAGGGTTCCCGCAGGCCGTTTCGAGAGACCAGCCCTGAACCTTTACCTGGGTCGGTGTCGGCCCACCGGTGGCCGCCAGGTGGGCCATTCCCGCGGGCACTTGCTCGAAGGTGAGGCCGGCCCCGGGGCTGCCCTCGGGGCACTTACACCCGCCGGGGAGGGTGCAGAATAGATGGCCGAAGGTGTCCTGGAGGCGACGCTGGCCCCCGTCGGCGAACCGCACGTACCCGAAGTCGAGCGCGGTGAAACGGACCACGTCGGCCTGGAGGTCGACGGTCGAGACGTACACGGCGGATCCGTCGGCCCCGGACGTGTAGGACCCCCAATCGTTCGTGACGATCTCGTGGGGCACCGCCGCCATGTGGTTCGTGATGCCGGGCCCGGTCGTATTCCACGCAGGTCCCAGGGACGCATCCCGCATGTAGCCCGGCCCCCAGGTGTCGAGCAACGGGTCATCCCCGGCTTTGGCGGCCACGCCGAACGCAGGCGACGACCCGCCGGCGGTCAGCATGGGCTTGAAGACGGTCCACGGGTCGACGCCGCGGTTGTCGAGATGGGAGTAGAAGCCGATGGCGTCGTAGGTGCGGGAGAACAGTGGCATCAGCGGCTCCTCGAGGTACCGCTTCCACCACTTCTCCGACATGAAGGTACCGCCGACCACCGACTCGCCGACCCAGGCCGGGATGCCCTCGTGCAGCCATGGCGGCAGGGACTCGTAGTTCCCTGCTCCAACGAGCACCCGGATCGCGCAGTGCATGACCTCATGGGTCAGCGCCGCGCGAGCAGCCTGCTCGCCGATGGCCTCAATCGTGCCGTGCGGGTTGATGGAGATCTCACAACGCACCTGCCCGTCCTTGAGGATGACCGGGATGTTGGACATCCAGGCCTTCTCCTTGCCGCCGCTTGTCAGGAAAATCTCGAATTCGGCAGGGGCAGGCGACCCGAGGCGTTGGGTGATCAGCGCCGCAGCCTCCGCGTACAACGCCTCGTACGTCGCAGTCGCCGACGTGGCCGTTGCTGCCCGAGCCAACACGATCCGGCCGGTACCACCACCGAGGCCGTTTCCCCCGCTCGCGGCGTTGGAGGTTCCTTCGGGTCGACGTATTGCCGCCTGGATGGCCGCCCGCTGTTCGCCGGTGACCTCATCGAGATGGGCCATCACCCAGCGGATCGCGCCGCTGCCCGAGGAGATCACCATGTCGGGACCCTTTGGGACCTCAACGTCCGGCAGGGACGCGACCGCCAGGCTGAAGGCCTGCAGGGCCGTTTCCTTGCTTACGGTGTCATCGGGTTCGATCTGATCGAGAACCTGCACCCAGGCGGGCTCGGCGGTTACCTCATCGACCCGGGCGCTCTCGCCGGTCACTGACCTCAGAACCGCCGACGATCCGATGAGCCAGGCGGTGGCCATCGCGATCCCGAGCGTGCCGGTGATGAGGCCGGTGATGGACAGACCCCACCCCAAGCCACTCCTTCGGGCCTGCGGGATCGCCAATACGCCAGCGACGACCGCCACTCCGCCGACCAGGTACGAGACCAGCGACACACGCGGCAGCACCCCGAACAGGACCGCGAGGATGCCGCAGGCCGTCGCAGCGCCGGCCCAGCGGTTGCTGCGGCGCGGCTCCATCAGTGGCGGTGGTGGCGGCGGCGCGGCTGGTAGCGGTCCCCCCGACATGGCCCGTCTCCTTCATGCTCGCCCTCACCCTGCCGCTGGCGTCCCGGGTCCGGTCACGACGGCGGGTACTGGCGGGTAAAACTCGCGGAGGTTGTACGACACCCAGACTAACAAAAGGCTACGACCAAGCTCCACCGACTGGTAGAGAATCTCGCAGCGGTCGACGTGACACTCACAGACGATGACTTGAGCGATATCGAACAGTCACTCGAAGGGACCAGCGTCCATGGGGACCGCTACCCCGAGGGATGTCCAACGCATGTTTGACCGCTGATCCCAAAATAGCTGGGTCGTGGAGCTGACGGGATTTTGAACCCGTGACCCCCTCGTTAGGTGTGAGTTATTCTGTGGGGTATGCCGGTGCGAGTGCAGCCCTCTCGTTAACCGTGAGGTGATCTAGCACTTCGTCTCTGTGAGACCAGCGGGAGCGGCGGAGTCAACCTCTCGGGGGTTGATTGGTGCCAAGCGGAAGTGAGAAAGCACCTCGCTGGCTGAGAGGTGCTTCACGGCGCCATCTCGTGGGGCGTCCGTGGAGTGCGAGCCCACGGGATCGTGAATCCAGCGAGGTGGGCGGGCGGCGAAAACACGCCCTGACCAGGTTGTTTTGGTGGAGCTGGGGGGATTTGAACCCCGACTTCTCGTTGCGAAAGATGCGGCCAAAACGCTCTGACCAGGGCAAACGACACCCGCTCATGGGTCTGTGGGGCGTCTGTGGGGCGAGCATCGTGAGATATGGTGAGACGTCGCGAATGGCGGTTTCGGTTCATGATGGACACTGTGGCTCCGGTAGGTGGGCGACAGACTCGAAGACTCAGAAGCTCGTCGAGCGTGGCCGATAAAGGCGAAGTCCAGGCGCTGCTCCATGGAGGGTCAGTCTATGAATCGAGAAGGTTGCTCTCTCGATCATCGCGGGTGGATGGAGGTGAAGGCCTTCTGTCCTATGACGCGCCTCGCCCTGCCATCCAAGACTCTCGCATTCAGGCCGTACAGGGACCCAGACATCTCGCTGCATCTAGTTGCCCGGGAGAAGCTGAGGAAGATCTCTGCTGGGAGCCAAGTTGGGAGCCATTCGCGGTGGATGACCCTGGACGGCCGTGGACAACGATGGCGTCGACAGCAGTCAGCCAGAGGCCGAATGCACTCCTGTGGACGCCCACGGATACCGCTTGGACATCTACGGATCAGGAGGTTGGGTGTTCGAGTCGCCCCGGGCGCGCAAGGCAAGAGCCCTGGTACATGCCGGAGTGCGGCCGACGAGCGTGCATTCAGGATCGATCAATCCCCGAGAAGCTTCACCGACGGCAATCGCTCCGTCACCAGGTTCTCGGGTCCAGGATTGATCCCGGCCCAGGAGAATGCCCCGACACTCACTGGACGATCCCCGGTGATCACGTAGATCTCGATCTCGGTTGCCCCGATGTGGCCCCTGCCGATCTGGAACTCGAGCTCACCGTCTGGGTCCAGGTTGGCGAACGAGATGTCCAGCGTCACCTCGACACGACGGCCCGCCTCCGCATCCGCGAGCGTCTGATTGAGTGCCAGCCGGTCGCCCTGAAATCCAGCGTATGTGGCGGCGTCGCTCACCGACGCGATCGAGGGTCTCATCCAGTCCCCTCCGGATTGCAGCCGGACGAACGTCCAATCAGAGGTGGTGGACACCCTCAACCGTGCTGGCATGGGCTCGGGCCAAGTCTGGTCGGAAAAGCGCTGCACCCATTCGGCAGTGCGATCCAGGTAGCCCTCTTCGCCCAGGTTCCGATAGCTCAGATACTCGTATCCGAGCCCGTTGTCGAACTGTGAGCGCGCCGGCTCGATCTGGGAGCCCTCGAGCCATTCGTTGAACGAGGTGATCGTCACCATCTCCGGCTCGATTCCGATCCCGAGCGCACGGGCCCATTGATCGTCGTAGGTGGCACCATCGAGTCGTTCGAGTTGCGTCTCTGACGGGTAACCAATCCGCACTGCCGAGAACCCCGGTAGAACGCTGGGGACATACCAGGCGCCGTCAGGGATCCCAGCACCCCACCCGAAGCCGCCCGTCGCCTCTAGATCCTGAGTGGCGTAGTTGTAGAGACCATCGAAATGATCCAGTTCGACCCTGGCGCCATCCGTTGTGTGGGCGATGACGATCGCGCTGTCCGACAGCGAATGGATCTTGTCCATCGCCTCGACCCAGTAGCCCGACTCGATGGGGTCCCCGAGGAAGCTGGCTTTGTCCGCCGCCCAGAGGAAGAAGAGGCCCTTCGAGTCGCCGACGCTCCATCGACTCGGGAGGTCGGTACGAAAGAAGGCTGGCGAGTTGCCGTAGTTCTCGTAGATGTAGCGGACGTCGGCGACAAAGCTGTCTGCGGTTCGCTCGTCGCGTGGCTCGATATGGAATGCGACCTTTATGCCATATCGCTCGCCCTGCTCGAGGAGGAGCGGCACGACCCGGTCTGTGTAGTCACCCTGTCCCCACCAACTGGAGATGATCACCCCAACACGGGCCCGGCGCAGCCATGCGAAGTGCTGGGCAACCACGTGCCGAGCGGCAGAGCTATATGGACCGAGCACGGGGTAGTAGTCGCTGGCGATGTCGCCGGGTGGCCCGAAGTCGATGTCATTGCCCCATGGATCCCAGATGCCATCCAAGTCCGCGTTCCGGTACCACGGGTAGTAGAACGCAGCCACTCGATACGAGGGGTCAGGACCGGTCACCGGGGGAAGGTCTGAGTCAACCGGCACCGTAGTGGTGCTTGTGCTCATCTCTGCGGTACTCGAGGGCCCGCCTGTCGTCGTGGGAACCTCGGGGATCGTTGTCTCCGCAGTGGCCTGGCAACTCGCCAGTAGCACGACCATCAGAAGCTGAACGAGTCTGCGCGTCGTCCTTTCTGGGTTCTCAAGGTTGAACTTGCCCACACGAAACGGTCCGCAGTGGTTGGGCGATGTGATCACTCGTGGCCCCGTTGCCTGCGATGGCGACGATACCCGGATCCTCCGCTGCCATGGTGCGACGCACCTGGTTCCGAGACCCTGTGCGGGAGGTCGCGTCGGCATCATGGGAGCCAAGTTGGGGAAATGAAGAACCAGGCCGTCCGGCCCTTCTGCTGCACAGGTTGCAGCGCGCCCGGGGCGACTCGAACACCCAACCTCCTGATCCGTAGATCTCCAACCGGTGTCCACGGGCGTCCACGCCCGTCCGCAGAGCCCGGTTCGGCGGGCTTTCGAGTCCACCGGCGTCCACAGCGATCCGGACGGATCCAGTGCGGATGGCTCCCAACTTGGCTCCACGTGCCTGGTACTCGCCAGGGTTCCCAAGACCCGATCAGGCGGTACCGGGGTCTGGCTTGCCCCTCTCCTCCTGAATCCGGGTCGGGCCGGTCGCCAGGTGGCTCGCCGCGCGACCGAGCTAGGGTCGCCTCCCGGCGTCGATCCACCGCACGACCTTCTCTACAGGATTCACCACCAGGGCATCCTCGACGTCGTCGGCGGCGGCGATCGTTCCCGCCTGATACCGCCCCGTACCCAGGAATCCGTGATCAGGCCCTCGCCGGCGGGCCTTCCTCGGCCTGACGCCTTTCATCCCAACCGGACGATGCCTACGGAGCGGTCGCAGGTTGGTATACGAGAGAGTTGCTCCCACCCGTCGTTTGGCTGTGCCCGAGAAGCGAACGATCCACGATGTCTCGAAAAGCCGTCCCGTGCGTTGAGGCAATTGGCGGCTCTTCGGTTGACAAAGCAAGGATGTCGCTACCGTCCGGCGCACCGAAGAGAAGGTTCTTGTTCCGGGATCTGGTGGAGAAGGCGCTTCAGGAGTTGATCGACGCTGAGCTGACTGAGGCGATCGGCGCCGACCCTCATGAGCGGACTGAGACGAGGACGAACCGTCGCAACGGGTCGAGAGCCCGGGTTCTGTCGACCCCGGCCGGGGACGTGGAGTTGCGGATTCCGAAGGTGAGGGAGGGTGCGTTCTCGCTGCTCGAACCGAGACGCAGGGTGGATCGGGCGTTATGGGCGGTGATCATGACCGCCTACGTGACAGGCACCTCCACGAGGAAGGTGGATGACCTGGTGCGGGCTCTCGGTGTGTCATCGGGGGTCTCGAAGTCGACTGTGTCCCGGATCTGCGAGCAGCTCGACGAAGAGGTCGCCGCATTCCGGGATCGGAGTTTGGATCACATCGAGTTCCCCTACGTGTTCCTCGATGCCACCTATCTCAACGGCCGCAAAGACCACCGGGTCGTCTCCCGAGCAGTGGTTGTGGCCACTGGTGTCGCTGCTGATAGCAACCGTGAGGTTCTCGATCTTGATGTTGGTGACGCTGAAGACGAGGTGTTCTGGACCACCTTCTTGCGTCGGCTCCGAAAGCGAGGCCTGCACGGGGTGGTGTTGGTCATCTCCGACGCCCATACCGGGCTCAAGAACGCGATCAGGAAGACGTTCTCGGGTGCGGCGTGGCAGCGGTGTCGGGTTCATTTCATGCGCAACCTCCTGGCTCGCGTGCCCAAAGGCCACGCCGAAATGGTGGCCGCCACGGTGAGAACCATCTTCGCCCAACCCGACCCGGCCTCCACCCGTGACCAGCTGCGCCTCGTCGCCGACATGCTCCGTGAACGTCATCCCGCCGTCTCCGATCTGTTACTCGAGGCCGAAGCCGACATCACTGCTTACGCCAGGTTCCCTCAAGCCCACTGGAAGAAGATCTGGTCCACCAACCCCCTGGAACGGCTAATGCGAGAGATCAAACGACGAGCCGACGTCGTCGGCATCTTCCCCGACGACGCCTCGATCCTCCGCTCGTCGGATCCGTCCTCTCAGAAAAACACGACGAATGGCAAGTCACCGACCGGCGCTACCTCGGAGAAGAATCATGGCACACATCCACACCATGAGCCAAGATCAGTCCGACAAGGAGGTGAACCAACACCAGCTACCCGCCGCCGGCCAACCCCGAGCGGCATCGCTGAGAGATTCACCTACTTACACCAAACCGCGGGACGCGATCAACCGGAACTGTCCGGTCGATCAGCCACCCAATTGGCCGGCTGGATTAGAGAAGCTCACGGAACTCGTCGACCGAGAGCCCGGATTGACGGAGAATCGAAGCCAGAGTGCCACGGGCCAGCTCCCGGTGAAGGGGGACGATCACTGTCCTACCCGCCTCGCTACGCAGCTTGACATGACTGCCCTTCTGGCCGACTTGTCCAAACCCTGCCCTCCCCAGAGCACGAACCACTTCTCGTCCTGAGACGACCGGAAGCGCCGAGCTCACGCCGGGATGTCGACAGGGGCGATGATCGGTGGCTCGATCCCTTCGGGGAACGGCTGATCATCGAAGTAGAGCTCGAGCGCTTCGCGCAGATTGGCTAGCGCCGAATCCACGCTGTCTCCCTGGGAGGTCACTTCTACTTCAAGACAGCGGGCCACGTACCAGGGACCCTCGTGAGAAATGGCTGCGGTGAAACGCACGAGAACACTCTAGGACTCGCCACCAGTCATTCCGGTCCACGACCAGAGCGGCAACGAACATGACTTCTGGTGAATCGCTACGGAGGCTCGGAGGAGTCGGCGCCGCTCTCGAGGCGACCGTTCTATCTGTCGGCATCGTTGGGCTGATCGTCTCGTCGCCGGTCCTGCAGCCGTGGCTCGCCGGCCTGGCAGGAATGTCTATGGATGCGCTCAATGTCATTACCGCGATCGACAGCTTCGTCCTTGACTCGACCTCTCCGGCCGAGAGCAAAGCAAAAGTTGCATAAGGGTTTCAAGCCATCTCTAGTGACACGCCCAAAGGCGCCGCCTGATGAAAGCCCGTGAGCTGAGCGTTCCGATCCGAGATTGTGTGATGCCGCTCGGCAAGTTCGCGACCCCTACGGCTGTGAAGCTGCTGGCCAATCGTGTCCTGGAACAGTGAGTCAAATGTTCTCCCATCGAGGCGAGGCCAGGCACAAGCCGGAACCGCGTCGAGGATCCCATCCACTGCGGCTCGGTCTCGCCACCCACCATATTCCACGTCGACCCCCAGATGCTCAGAGCACATAACGCGCGCTCGCCAGCCCCAGAACCGTCGGAATCACCCGTCCGGGATCCGGCAGTTCTGAACCGCACGCATAGGTGCCGATCGGGTGCGGTATCAGATATGGGTGGCGCCGCTCGGGAACGGTTGATCTGGGCGAGCCGACATCCAAGGACCACTAGCTAGCCTGGACAGAGCAGCATATGGAGCGGCGCGCGATGTCAGACGACCGTAAACAACGAGTGCGGCTTCCTCCCCGGTGGTTCGTTCGCCTCGCCTGGTTAACGCACCAGGGCTTGTACCGCGCTACTGGTGGCCGATTCGGATTACGGCCTCCCAAGGCCAACCGGTGGGGCATGATGCGTCTTACGACCATCGGGCGTCGCAGCGGCCGGGAACGGAGTGTGATCCTCGGCTACTTCGAGGACGGTCAGAACCTGGTGACCATGGCGATGAACGGTTGGGCTGACCCCGAACCTGCCTGGTGGCTTAACCTCCAAGCGCATCCACAGGCCACCGTCGATCTCGTACGCGCCCGACGCAAGGTCAGGGGGAGGGCCGCGGAGGGCGAGGAACGGTCGCGTCTCTGGTCCCGGTGGCGTGAGATAGACGAGACCTTGGACGCCTATGCGACCCTCCGGTCCGGTGAGACCGCCGTCGTGATCCTCGAGCCATCGCCCGACCCTGATCGCCATGATGCACCAAGCGCATATTGACCGCGGGAGGATTAGGGACACAACGATGACCCCTCCCGCTGACCAAGTGCAGGCCCAAGCGCGCTACCCGAGCCATAGGTAGCCGATAGCGGACGGTGTCGGATATGAGCGATACCGCTCGGTGAGGTCGATATGAGCGGAGGGAGTCCATCAGCCAGGCCGAATGGTAAGGGCAGCCGTATCCAGCCGCCCATTCTTATCCGGTCGGCCGACCGAAGCTCGCCTCTATGCGACCACTCAACGCGGGGTATCGCCCATTTTTCCGGCCTACGACGTAACGCTATTGCCAGTCCCGGCGTCGTGAATCGATCCGAGAGCATTACCCTCCAGGTCGTTCCGTCTGACCGTGTTGATCGACGACGTCGCTGTGAGGTGGATCCCGAAACCGCCGTTGTCGACGATAACATTGCAAGGTCGAAGCCGGGCTCCTCCCCGCCCCAGAAGCTGCAAAGGATCCAACAGCTCGTCGCCGAAGGCCGGTTGGTGGCCATGGTGGGCGAAGGGATCAACGAAGCAGGCACTGGCTGCCGCCTCGGTCGGGATCGCGATGGGCTCGGGAACCATCATGGCCCAACGAGACGGTCGACGTGATCCTCATTTGCAACGACCTCTCCAGACTGGTCGACAACTGGACCTCGCGGCCGCACCCGAGGCATCATGGCGAATGAGCAATCCGAGACGTGCTTCTCCACAATCGGCCCCAGCGGCGATCGTGCAGCGCCCAGAATCTTTGGGCAGAACCGAGCGCCGAGGTGCGAGTGGGTGATCGAATTCGACCGGGCCAAGGAGAAAGCCGCCAAGGACGGTGCCAAAACCGACACTCTGGATGCGGTTCGAGCAGCCCGAGAGACTCTGGGTCGGGACAAGCTGGCGTCGCCACGCACCCACGACGGTATCCGTGAGGCGCTCAGAGTCCATGCAGTGGCTAGGGATTCGGCGGTGCAGGCACGAACCGCAGCCATCAACGAGCTCAAGGCTTTCGTGGTGACGGCACCCGATCATCTACGCGACGACCTGCGTGGGTTGACGAGAAGGAGTCTGGTGAAACGATGCGCCGGATTCCGCCACTCCGACAAACAACCGATGGACGAACAGTCCACTAGGTTGGTGATGAGAGCAGTGGCTCGGCGGATCATCCATCTCACCGATGAGATCAGAGCTCACGAGATGACACTGAGAACCCTTGTCGAGGAGGCCGCACCTCAGCTGCTCGGTGAGTTCGGGATCGGACCCGTCACGGCAGCAGCTCTCTACGTCGCCTGGTCGCATCCAGGCCGGTGCCGCAACGAAGCCGCCTACGCCAGACTCGCCGGCGTCGCTCCCATCCCGGCCACCTCGGGACAGACACAAGACCGGCATCGACTCAACCGAGGAGGCGACCGCCAGCTCAACAACGCGCTGCACACCGTGGCGGTCACCAGGATCAGAGCACACCCGCCGACCCAGGACTACAAGCAGAGGCGAAAGACAGAGGGCAAAACCGACCGTGAGATCAGACCCTGCATCAAACGCTACATCGCCCGTCGAGTCTGGCGGCTACTCGAGAACCCACCCCTCGAATCTGCCGCTTGACGGACATAGAAGCATCTACGGCATCTGGAACGCGTCGAAAGCCGGGCGTCCGGCACTCGGACAGGGCCTGGACGTTCCCGGATTCGATGCGCAGACTCGGTGGCTCTGCTTATGAGATGATCGCTGATCGTGGGCGGACGGCTCGCTGGCGATCCGCCGGGGTCGCTCCTCTCGAACGTTACCCAGCCTCGACCAGCAGGGTGTGGTCGTCGAGCCAGATCGCGCCGCTGCCCCGTGCAACGACCTCGACCTGACCCGTGGTGAGGTCGATGACGGCGATACCGTCAAGCTCGGCGCCAGCGACAATTCGATCGCGGTCCGGTGACCAGGTCCCCGACGCATTCGACGACCTTATTCCACGCTTCTCTGTAAGGGGTCTCATGTCGGTTCCGTCGATGTTCCCCACGACGCGATAACAGCAGCCACCGGGGGCCAGGCCGCCCATAATGGTCACCGTAGTGCCGTCGGGTGACACGGAGGCGTTGCTCGCATCCCCCATTCCCCCGGTTCCGCCGCCGAAGAGAAGGGTGCTCGGTCCGCCGGTGACCGGCACCACTCTGATGCAATGATGGTCACCGTAGATGATGCGCATGCCGTCTGGTGAGAACGTTGGATCTTTGTAGCCCTGATAGTCCTCGTTAAAGACGGGAGGAACCACCGAGGTCAGCGAGCCGCTGGCGACGTCGACGATGTGTATGCCTTGTGGCGAATCGAACACGATCTCTTTCCCGTCTGGCGACCAGGCAGGGGTGGCCGGGCAGCATATCGGGGGGTGGCGGGTGAGCTGTTGTATTGCGGTGCCATCGATGCTGGCGACTAAGGGCTGCGGCATCTCTGGGTCAACGGCATTCCCTCCTATGTAGGCGAGCATCGAGCCGGGTCGGCCTTGTTGAAGCGCTCGAAGACGTGCGGGAGGTGCCCGGGCGCGATCTGGGACCGCAGCCAATCCGAAGCTGGCCGGTGAGGTGAGAGCAGTCGAGCTGGGAACGGCCCAGGGGGACCGGAGCCGACGACAGCTGGACTGCGGGGCGGGAACGGATCGTAAGCTGTGGCACGATGAGCACCCACTCGCCGGGTCGCCGTTCGGAATCCCGGCGCGCCGACATCGCACAAGGGGCTCGCGACATTCGAGGAGACGGGCAGCGCTTCATGGTCGGGACGACGGTCGTCGAGCCACTGCTGACCGACGCCCTGCTCGATGAGATCCGCCGGCTGGCCACTACCGCCGACCGCCCGGCGCTGATCGTCAGTGGGAACGCCCACGGGCTCGTTCTGGCGCAACGGGACCCGACCATGCGCACTGTCTACAGCATCGCCGACCTCGTCCGCACCGACGGGGCGTCGCTCGTGCTGGCGGCACGGCTCCAGGGCGTACGAGGCGTCACCCGCTGCACCTGGGCCGAACTCATCTGGCTGCTGGCCATGACGCTGGAGCAGGCGGATCTGTCCCTGTACCTGTTGGGTGGCCGAGCCCAGGCGGTGGACGCCACCGCACGCCGGCTCCGCGAGCACCATCCCCGCCTCCGTCTGATGGGGCACCACGACGGCTACTTCGACCAGTCCCCGGGCTCCGCCGGCTCCGCGGCGATCGTCGCCGACCTGCATTCCACCGCGCCCGACGTGGTGGTGGTGGGACTCGGCATGCCGCGCCAGGAGCGGTGGCTCCTCGATCACCTCCACGAGCTGCCACCGGCTGCGTACCTCACGGCCGGTGCCGTGTTCGATTACGCGAGCGGCATGCTGCGCCGTCCCCCGGCATGGATGTGCGACCACGGCCTTGAGTGGCTCGGGCGGATTGTAATCGAGCCACGTCGGCTCTTCCTCCGCTACGCGGCCGATCTCCCCCGGTTCGGGCTGCTGGCGCTCACTTCGGCAGTGCGCGCCCGACGGGCCCGGGGCGGAGCAGCGCCGAGATGACCGAACCCGCCGCCGTCGGCTCCCAGAACCCCGTGTGGACGATGGGTCGCAGCTCGGTTGTGGTGGGCGTGCAGCTCGGCGCCGCTGCCGCCGGCGCCTTTGTGCTGCACGCCCTAGCCGCCGCCACCTTCGGGGCCGGCGCCGCCCTCGATGCCTACTACCTTGGCGCAGCCATCCCGATGGTGCTCGTCTCCACCTTCAGCGCCGGGCTCGTGTTCATCGTCGCACCACTCGTGCGCATCGCCCACGACCGCTCGGACTGCGACCAGCGCGCCATGCCCGCCGCAAGCCTGATCGTGGTCGGGGGCTTCTGCCTAGCGGTGGCCATCGCTGGCTCAGTGCTGGCTGACAGCATCGTTGGGCTGCTGGGTGCCGGTCTCGACACGTCGGTGCAGCCCACCGCAGCTCGCGTGCTCGCCATCCAGATCTGGAGCCCGCTGCTAGTGGCGGTCGCGGTGTGGCTGTCGGCGCACCTGGTCGCTGGGGGGCGACCGGCGCTCGCGTCCGGGGGTCCGGTGGCCGGCAACGCCGTGGCCGTGCTGGCCTTCGCTCTCACGATGGGTCGCGGTGAGGTGGTCTGGGTCGCCTGGTCCGTCATCGCGGGCGCGGTGGTGCAGCTGACCTTCGTGGTGGCGGCGCTCCGGGTGAGCGACGTGGTCGTCTCCCGCTCCGCCACCACCCGTCCGGCCACGCGTCGCGCCGTGACGCTGGTGCTGCCCTGGCTCGCCGCGGCGACCCTCTACAAGTGCCACATGCTCATCGATCGAGTCATCGGATCATGGGACGACGCGGGGGCGGTGACATCCCTCGCGCTGGGGCTGACTCTGGTCACTGCCGCAGCCTCGGTTCTCACTCGGGGGATCGGCCTCACCCTGTCCCCGAGGCTGGGTGGAGACGCCGAGGTGGCGCGGCGCCAGGTGTGGCACGGGGTCTGCGCCGGGCTGATCCTGCTGGCCCCGGCCATCGCCATCGTGATCATGCTGCGTGTCGAACTGGTCTCGGTCCTCTTCAGCCATGGGCGATTCAGCGCCAGCGACGTCGGGACCACCGCGGCCACCCTGGTCCCCTACGCCGTAGTGCTGGCCGCGCTCGGCATGGGCAACATCATCACGACGACGTTCTACGCGCTCGGCGACACCCGCACACCGGCTGCGGTGGGCGTCGCCGGACTGGGGGTCCACCTCACGGTGAGCCTGGCGCTATGGCCGGCCCTCCGGTACCTCGCCGCGGGATGGGGCTTCGCCGCCATGAGCGTGACGAGCCTCGGCGTGCTGGTCGTGCTGCTGGGACGGCGGATAGGTCCCCTCGCCGGACGACAGGAGCTCACCAGGGCCTTGCGGCCCGTGGTTGTCGCCGTCGCCTACCTTCCGCTGCTCGCCGGGCTGCGGGCCCTGCTGGCAGCCCGGTTCGGCGACGACAATATCTCGATGGCGCTGGTGGCCAGCCTGGCAACGCTGCCATACCTCGGGGCCTACGTCGGGACCCTCATGCTGCGCTGGCCTGCTCTGTTGAAGGCGCGCTGATGCTCATCCGCTCGGCCGTCCCCTTCCTGGCTGCAGTCGCCGTCTATTGGTTCAGCGCGGGACGGCTGCCGCCTCGCCGGCGAGTCCAGGTGCTTGTCATGGTGGTGCCGGTGCTGTGCGCCGTCACCTTCGAGGAGTACAGCGAGGAGCGCTGGGGGGTGCGCAGCGGTGCCGATCTGACCACACTGTTCAACACCCGCATCGTCGAGTTGCTGCCCGTCTCACTGTTCGATCTCTTGGTACTCCTGGCCGTGGCCAGCGCGGTCCTGGCTCTCGGGCCTGCCGCCCTTGTCCATGCCGTGACCCGGGCATCCAGCGGTCTGCGATGGCTGATGGGCGCGGCGCTGCTGGCCCTCATCCTTGGTATCGGCCTAGGCGCTGCCCAGCTGACCGCTGGCGATGGGCATGAACTCTTCCACCTTCTGAGGGAGGCCCGGCCGCTGGGGTTGGCCCTTGTCGGCTTGGTCCTCACCTCGGCGGTGCTGGCAAGGGACCCGACCGCGGCTCGGGCGTGCGGTCATGCCATCGTCGCCGGCATCGTCGGGCGCGCTGTGGTGGGAACGGCTCGTCACCTCGGGGGTGGGGGTCGTTGGTACCACGGCGACAGGATGGTCTTCTTCGACGCCACCGACAGCCTGCTGTTCGTGGCGGCGTTCGCAGCGCTGGCCTTGGCCGTCGTCCGGTCGCGGAGCACGACGACACTGCTGCTCTGCGGTGTTGCCGCAGTGCCGCTGGCGTACGCCTTCGTGTTCTCCTACCGTCGCAGCGTCTGGCTCGGCGCCGTGGCCGCCCTCGTGCTGGTGGTGGTGGTGGAGCGGCGGGCCCTGCTCGCTCGGCCGCACCTGCTCGCCGGTGCCGCGGCCGTCGCACTGGTGGTGGGAGGTGCCGTGCTCGCTCAGAACGACCCGTCTTTCCTGGTGAGCCGGGTCCGGTCGATCATCGCCGTCGACGGTGAGCCGTCAAACGAGTTCCGCGTTCACGACCTGCGCAACGGCCTGCACGACATCGTCAGGCACCGTGGGCTCGGGGCGGGGTTCGGCGGTCGGGCTGAGGTGGTGAGCACCACCCCGGACCAGGCGGAGTTCATCGAGCACGTGACCCGGTTGAACCACAACAGCGCGGTCTACCTCGTCATGAAGATGGGTATGGTGGGTGGCGGTGCCTGGCTGGCGCTGCTGATCACCGCCTGTGTTCGGGCAATCGCGCGGACGCAGCACCCTGCGGAGGCCAGGGGACGCTGGGCCTGGGTGATTGCACTGGCACTGGTCGCTGCCGGAGTGACATCGATGTTCCTCCCACTGGCCTACAACGTCCGCCCCATGCTGCTGTGGAGTGTGGCCGCCGGGACCATCCTGGCCCCATCCGCAGCCCGCCCCGCATGCCGGACCGGTCGCCGGCTGGCTTTGGCGTATGGCCGGGACGGTCGGCTCCGAGGGGCTCTTCGCAGAAGCGGGGCATGCCCGTCGACGGAGACCAAGGGTTGCCAACCGAGGACCGCGCGGGCCGTTGAGATGTCGCTGAGGTTGACGCGCTGATTCCCCGTGCCGCCACGGCTCGAACCTCGGGGATAGGGTTGGCCCACAAGCGCCTCCAGGAGCGAACCGAACTAGGTCTACACCCACAATGTGTAGTGGGGAGTCCGCCGAGTTGAACGTCTTCCCCCAGGCGCTCTTGCAGCCGATGGCGCCTCGTACACGTCCAAGACGTAGTCGACGTGCGGCAGGTCTCGCAAGCTCGTCGCCGTATATGTCATGGGAGGTCTCCGGCGATGGCGCGCCGCAACAGCCACGCCAGTCAACTCTGGTCCTCGGTCCCCCGCGGGTGCGTCCCGTCATAGGGGGGGCGAGGTCCAGGACCTCGTTGTCCTCAATGCCGTTTCAGCCCGGTCGAGGAGGACATGCCGGGTGGGGAGGCGACCGACAGTCGCCCTGCGCGCCTTGTCGTACACATTGTTGGTCGAGGCGTAGGGGACACCGCCTCGGAGGCGTGCTTGCGAAGACATTCGAGAAGGTTCAGCGTCCCGATGGCATTGACGGTGAAGTCCGGCCGGGTCGGCGATCGTGGTCGTGACGGTGGCCTGCGCGGCAACTTCACGACGACATCGGGGCGTTCCGAAGCGATGAGGTAATAGATGGCCACCTGGTCCGTGTCCAACCGCCGGAGTGGACTTCGCAGGCACTGACGAGATGCGCGGTGGTCCGTCGGGCGTCGGGCCGGCTCAGATCATCCAAGGCGGCACTAGGTTGCCGCGCCGTCCCGTGCATTCGACGACGTTGCTGCCCATGAACCCCAATGCACCCCTCCACCACCCTCACATCACCTCTCCCCCGGCCACGACCGGAGCGTACGAAGGCATAATCCCCATGTGCCCACCTCCACACGGTTGGTTCCGGGTTGCGCCAGCACCTCCTGCCTCCTCGCGCTCGACCCGGGAGCCGGGTGAGGGCCTAATGCGCATCGCCATCAGCGGGCTCGTGACACCGCGTCAGCCGGCCGGCGTCGGCCGATACCTCGCTGGGTTGCTCGGCGGCTTCGCCGGTCTCGACCACGACGACGAGATCACCGTGTATGTCGGCGCCGACTGCCCCGAGGAGATCCTCGCCGTACACGACGACCGGATCCGGTTCGTGAGGCTCCACCTTCGACACGATCCCCGCCTCGTGATGCGACCGCTGTACCTCGCCTGGCAGCAGCTCCGGCCGCCCGCGGCTAGCGCGGACGTCCTGCACGTTCCCAACCTGGTCCCCACGCTCGGTCACCGGATGCCCACGGTGACCTCCCTGCACGACCTCGCCGAGTGGGAGGTGCCGGACAAGTACCCGCCAGCGCGGCGCGCCTACCGCAAGCTCGCAGCTAGGGCCATCGCCCGGTGGTCCGAACGCGTCCTGGTTCCGACGTCGACGACGCGGGACGATCTGGTGGCCCGCCTCGGGCTCCCAGCCGACCGCGTGGTCGTGGCGCCCTTCGGCGTGGACCACCGCTTCTGGCGGGCCCGACTCGACGCTCCCCCGTCCCCACTGTCCGAGCGGTACCTCCTCTATGTGGGTTCCGACCTGGCCCACAAGAACCTGGATCGGCTCCTGACAGCCGCGGCAGAGGTCCTCCCAAGCCGGAGCATTCGGCTCGTCCTCGCCGGCGTGGCCCCGACGTCGCCGAGGCTCGCCGGGGTCGACCGGCGGTGGGTGGATGCGCTCGACCGGGTCGACAACGAGCGGTTGATTGGCCTGTACCAGGGCGCGGTGGGAGTCATGTTCCCGTCCCTGGCCGAGGGTTTCGGGCTGCCCATTCTCGAAGGCTTCTCGGCAGGCTGCCCCGTGTTGACCTCCGCCGGGACCGCCTGTGCCGAGGTGGCGGGCGATGCCGCGCTGCTAGTCGATCCGACCGACACGAACGCCATCGCCGAGGGGATGCGGCGCCTGATCAACGATGACGGCCTGCGACGGGACCTCGTGGCGGCCGGCCGGGAGCGAGCCCGCTCGTTCACGTGGACACGTTGCGCAAAGCTCACGCGCATGGCCTTCGAGGCCGCCATCGCCGCTCACCACGACGAGCGATCCTGACGGGCTCATCCGCGGGCAACTCGCGGACGAGTTGCGGACCACCAGGCGACCTGCCGATTGACCCCCTCGCCCAAGGCGATCTCGGGCGGCCAACCCAGTTTGGCCGCCGCGGCGCGGATACTGCCATGCACGCACGACGGATCGCCCGGCTGCCCCGGCGCGTCGACCACGGGCACCCGCTTGCCGGTCGACGCCTCGACCGCTGCGAGCATCTCGATCACGGTGTGCGTGGCGGGACCCGAGATGTTCAGCGCCTGGTCGTCGGGTCGAGGTCGGCCTGTAATGCGTCCACGACCCCGCGCACCGCGTCTCCAACGAAGGTGAAGGCTCGTCGCTGGCTCCCGTCCCCGAGGCGCGTGAACTGCCAACTGCCATCCGTCGCTTCGATCGCCCGGGCCACTGCCATGTCGGGCCGCTTGCGAGGTCCGTTCAGCGTGAAGAAGCGCAGTACGACGACCCCGAGGTCCTGCGACGACGCGTAGGTGTGCCCCAATGCCTCGGCCGCGTCGGCTCGCCCGACGACGCCTTCCAGGGAATCGGTCGCGATGTCGAGCTAAGCGAAGCCAGCAGCCTGTGGGCTACCAGCTCGTGGTTCGCCTGCTTGATGGCCACGTCATAGGTGTCAGTGAAGGCGTCGAGTCCGTACACCGTGTGGCCGTGCGCGGCCAACGTCTCCACGGCATGCGACCCCAGGAACCCGGCCGAGCCTGTGACGAGGACGCGCAACCCTGCGGCTCTCCGGACCGTCACTGCTCCCGCACCGAGGCAGGGAGCGCCGACCGGGGTGGAAGCGGCACGGCGGTGGTGAGAGGCAAAGTAGTGCCCGTCGCGTGCCACCGGTTCGGTCGGGATGATGGCTGGAACATCAGTCGGAGCGTGCGAGCGAGGATCCACACGTCCAGGCGCAGCGACGACCGTTCCAGGTATTCGAGATCGTGCTGCGGCGCTTCGCCGATAAGCAGGTCGGCGTCCGGGCTGATCTGCCATAGTCCCGTGCACCCTGGCCGGACGCGCTGGCGGGCCTCGACGAACCCGGGGTCGAAGCGGGTGAGCAGCTCGGGCATCTCGGGCCGGGGCCCAACGAGGCTCATCGTGCCCAACGGCACCTGGAACAGCTGCGGCAGCTCGTCGAGGTGGGTGGCTCGCAACAGGCGGCAGAACCTCGAGGTGGCGGCGTTGGCGATCGCATACTTGTCGGCGGATGCGCGGACCGCCGTCGGTAGGGTGCGCAGCTTGACCAGCCAGAATGGTCGGCCGTGTAGCCCGATCCGTCGCTGCACGAAGAACGGGGAGGAGCGCAGGCTCAGCATCACCCCCAGGGCCAGTGCTACCACCAGCGGGATCGCCGCCACCGCCAAGATCGACCCGACCACGATGTCGAACGCACGCTTGCGGCAGGTCATCCCCTCGATCCCTGTTGGCATAGCCCGATCCCGAACCGCCCGTGCAGCATATCAGGGCGCGCTTTTTCAATACCTGCAAACGTGTATGCAATCGGTTTGTGGGTTCGCGTGATTGTCTTAGATCGGCGCTCTTGGTAGCTGCCACCCGAATTGCGTCCTGCTCCCTCCGGGCGAGTCGATGAGGCACGCCGGTCGGTGTTGTTGGTGTTCGCCGAGGTCGTCATGGTGCTCCGGCTCGGCAGTCGCTGAGCTCGACGTCTATTTCGGCTTGACCGAAATGGGCTTGAGCACCTCGAATTCTGAGAGGTGCTCACAATGCGCATCGGTGTGGAACACCTGTGGAGCCTCAGGCGACATGATCGTGCAACTTGCGTGCCTTCGAGTTCGCCGAAAACGCCCTGACCAGGGTGTTTAGTGGAGCTGGAAGGATTTGAACCCGCGGCCTTCTTGTTGCGAAACATGCGGTCAAAACCCTCTGACCAGGGGAAACGGCACGCCGCAGCGGTCTTGTGGCGCGGCTGTGGCGCGAGCGGCGTGAGATTTCGTTATGAGATTTCGTGAGATATCGCCCTTTCGGGATGGAGCCGAGACGTATGTCGGAGGAGCGGAGGCACAGTGGTGGGACGAGGGCCAGTGATCCCCGGATAGGGCGTGCGGGATGATGAACCTGGGTGTTCCCTCCGATAGCGGCAACTTGGTCTGCACTACCGCCGTCGGTGAGACGGTCGGCGGGTTCGAAGGCCGGAGCCCAGACGGCGTTCGGTGATGACACCACGGCGCGGTCAACCCGTTCGCTGTGCTCGGCGAGATAGTTGGCGATCAGCTGACCACCCCACGACGCCCCGACCAACACGACCCGTGAGGGAGCGTTCATTCCGCATGTTGTCTGGACAATGTCTCAACTGGTGCCAATCGTCTGTAACACGTGGCGTTTGGGAGCCAGTGCTGGCGGTGCTGAACCTCCCCGGGTTTCACGCAGGCTCGATCGTGCGAGTCTCGACCTGGTGGTCTGTCTCGTTTTGACGGTAGTGATGGTCTTCGAACTCGGCGGGTGGGATCAGTCCTAGCTCGTGGAAGAGGCGTCGGTGGTTGAACCAGTCGACCCACTCCAACGTGGCAAGCTCGAGGTCGTCGAGGCCTCGCCACGGACCTCGATTGCGGACTAGTTCGGTCTTGTAGAGACCGATGATCGACTCGGCGAGAGCATTGTCGAAGCTGTCACCTCGGGATCCGACCGAGGAGACGACACCGTTCTCGGCGAGCCGTTCGGTGTATCGGATCGACAGGTATTGCACACCTCGATCCGAATGGTGGATGAGACCGTCGAGACTGACGCCGGCACGGTTCCTCTCCCAGATCGCCTGCTCCAATGCGTTGAGCGCCAGGTCAGTTCGTAGGGATCGGGAGGCTTGCCAGCCCACGATCCGCCGGGAGAACACGTCGGTGATGAGTGCCGGTGAGAAACAACGGTGGGAGCGTTCTGCCTGGTCATAGCCACTTTCTGACAGTATAACCAGGTAGTTGAAGGGTGGAGCTGACGGGATTTGAACCCGTGACCCCCTCGTTGCGAAC
>Ga0299913_10000526_pt1 | contig 24931 bp, 22 predicted proteins | sample RVTome_9_FD_201360 | JGI IMG/M metagenome (GOLD analysis project Ga0299913, IMG submission 201360) | Soil microbial communities from uranium-contaminated site in the Upper Colorado River Basin, Wyoming, United States - RVT155D38 (version 2) ... | reverse complement strand
CGTCTTCTCCAACGGCCAGTCGAGGGCGGAGATGATCATCGGGCGGGTCCTCGGTCTTGCCGACGCCGAAGTTGCAGACACTCTTGCCGCAACCCACTGGGCATTCGTGAATCGCCACGAAAGCATGGCCGAGGTGTTTCACCGGAGCTTCGAACAGGTGGTCGGTCACATCGAACGCCCCGAGGAGCTCTCCGAGGACCGGCGAATGCTGATCGGGGCCTACTTCTCCCACGAGTACTCGATCGAGGCTGCCGCGTTGAACAACCCCTCCATCGTCCCCGCACCCGATCAGTCCGGTCTCGACGCCGGAGAGCTCCGTTTCGTAATGAGTCTCCGCGCCGTCGGGGAGGGGCACATCTCGTGCATCGAGTTTCGGTCCGGGGTCATCGGCGCCGACGGGGAGCCGAGAATCGACGATCCGGGCCCCCAGCCGGGGACCGGCACACGGACACTGTCGTTTTACGACAAGAGCTTCTTCACCAGCAGGCTGATGGAGCTCGGCGCATTGAACGACATCTCCGGCCCGATCCTCGACTCTCTCTCCGAGCAGTTCACCATCGAAGAGGTGGAGGAGGCGATCCGCTCCCAGAACCGCCTCGCTGATCGACCGATCGCGTTCGAGACCATCCGGGTCATCCACTGGCTGGCCTCGTCGAACTACTCCCTGGATTTCGACCCCGAGTCCTGGCTCTCGGAGCGGGTCATCTTCCCGGCGGGCCCCACCGAGAGCCACGGCATGGAGGACGCGCGTTTCGTCCAGTTCACCGACGACGACGGTACGGCTCGCTATTTCGCCACCTACACCGCCTACGACGGGTTCCAGATCCTCCCCCAGCTGATCGAGACTCCCGACTTCGTCTCGTTTCGGATCAGGACCCTGGGCGGGATTCGGGCGATCAACAAGGGGATCGCCCTGTTCCCGCGCAAGATCGACGGGCGCTTTGCCGCCCTATCGCGGTACGACAACGAGAGCAATTACCTGATGTTCTCCGACACGGTCCGCTTCTGGGACGACGCAGAGAGGCTTCAGGTCCCGAAGAGCCCTTGGGAGCTGGTCCAGATCGGGAATTGCGGCTCACCGCTGGAGACCGAGGCGGGCTGGCTGGTAATCACCCACGGGGTGGGGCCGATGCGGCAGTACTCGTTGGGAGCGATCCTGCTCGACCTCGCCGACCCGCGCCAGGTCGTGGGTCATCTCGACGAGCCGATACTGGTGCCCGAGGAAGACGAACGCGACGGGTACGTGCCCAACGTGGTCTACTCGTGCGGGAGCCTGATCCACGGCGATCTGCTCGTCCTGCCCTACGGGTTCTCCGATCAGGCGACCCGGATCGCCACCATCCCGGTCGACGATCTGCTCGGCCGGTTGGCCGGCTAGCCGACGACGAGGCGCCGGTAGAGCGACAGGTACTCGTCCACCATCCTGGCCTGGTCGAATCGCTGCTCCACGGTGGCCCGGACCTGCTCCCGGTCGAGCCCGACAGACGCCAGGACAGCCTCCACGGCCGCATCGGCTGACTCGACCATGAATCCGTTGACGCCCTCCACCACGATCTCGGGCATCGATCCCCGCCGATGCGTGATCACCGGCGTGCCGCAGGCCATGGCCTCGACCACGCTGAGCCCGAACGGCTCGTCGAAGTCGATCAGGTGGAGAAGGGCCCTGGCCCCGCCGAGTAGCTCCGCCCCTTGCTCCCGGGTCACCGGGCCCAGATAGCGGACTCTCTCCCCATCGAGGTGGGGCGCGACCTCCTGGTCGAAGTACCCGGTGTCCTGGACGATCCCGGCCACGACCAGGGGCAGACCCGCCCTCCTCGCCACCTCGATCGCCGTGGCGGTTCCCTTGTCCGGATGGATCCTCCCATAGAAGAGTAGGTACTCGCCGGGCTCGGGATTCAGGGGGAATCGGTCCATCTCGATGCCGTGATGGATGGTCGCCGCGTAGTCGAGGGTGGGATGCCGGTCGGCCTCGCTGATCGCCACGTAGTGGGCTCCGTCGTTGTACTTCTGGTAGACGGGGAGGATCCGCTCGGAGGAAAACCCGTGGATGGTGGTCACCACCGGAACGTCCACCAGCCGGCTGTAGGTGAGCGGCAGGAAGTCGAAGCTGTTGTGGATCAGGTCGAACTCCCCGGCCCGCTCGAAGACTGCCGAGATGTGCATGCCTTCCTCGACCTTGGGGTCCAGGCTCGGATCTTCGGAGTATCCGGTGGGTGCGGTCCCGGCCAGGTGGCCGGTCGTGATCGAGTCGGCCGTCGCGAACAGGGTCACGTCGACACCGAGCGTGACCAGGCCTTCGGTGAGGAGCGAGCAGAACTGCTCCCAGGGGCCGTAGCGGCGGGGCGGGGTTCGCCAGGAGATGGGGGCGAGCACCGCCAGCCGTAGTGGTGATCCTTGAGGCATACTGCGCAGCTTGCCACAGCTTCTCGCCCGATCTCTCGTCTTCGTCACCTCGGCCGCGATCCTCGTCCTCGAGATCCTGGCCGGGCGACTCCTTGCCCCTTACCTCGGGGTGAGCCTCGAGGTCTTCACCGGGATCATCGGTGTCATCCTGGCCGGGATCTCGGTTGGCGCCTGGGCCGGGGGGCGGGCCGCCGATCGCGGGGACCCGCGTCGCCTCCTGGGGCCGCTACTCGTGGCTGGTGGGCTCACGGCCGTCGCCTCGCCCCTGATCGTCGACCTGGTGGGGCCGGTCGCCTCCACCGGGCCGTTGTCGATAGTCACCATCACTCTTCTCGGCTTCTTCGCCCCGGCCGCGGTGCTGGCGGCGGTCTCGCCGATCGTGGTCAAGATCCGGCTCTCCTCGCTTCAGGAGACGGGCGCGGTGGTGGGCACCTACTCCGCCATCGGCACGGCCGGGGCGATCTTCGGCACATTCGTCACCGGCTTCGTCCTCATCGCCGCCTTCCCCACCCGCCCGATTGTGATCGTTGTCGGCGTCGGCCTCACCTTGCTCGGGGTTTCGCTTTGGGTTGGGCGCCGGGTATGGGGCATGGCCGGATCGGCCGGCGTCCTCCTCCTGCTGGTCTCAGCGCTGCTGGCCTTCGATGGGCCATGCCAATACGAGACCACCTACCACTGTGCCGTGGTCGAGATCGACCCCGAACGTCCAACCGGGCGGCTCCTCGTCCTCGACCGGGGGCACAACAGCTATGTCGACCTGGCCGACCCCACCCATCTCGAGTTCCGCTATCTCCGAGTCATGGTGGATCTGATCGACACCGAGATGCCGCCCGGCCCCCTCGACGTGGTCTCCATCGGCGGGGGTGGGTTCACCCTCCCCGGCTACCTCGAGGCCATCCGGCCCGGCACGGAGCATCTGGTGCTGGAGATCGACGCCAGCCTGGTCGACATCGGGCGCAGCGACCTCGGCTTCGGCGACGAGGTGGCCGAGGTTGTCATCGACGATGCCCGACGGTCGATCGAGTTGGTCCCGGAGGACTCGGTCGACGTCGTGGTCGGTGACGCCTTCACCGGCTTGACCGTGCCCTGGCACCTGACCACCGTCGAGTTCGTGGAGAAGATCGCCGCGCGCCTCTCCCCGGGTGGGATCTACACCGTCAATGTGATCGACCGCGCCGACCTCCGGTTTGCCAGGGCTGAGGCGGCGACCATGTCCGAGGTCTTCGAGCATGTGGCCCTGTTCGCCCCTACCGGGCATCTGGCCGGCACCCAGGGGGGCAACTTCGTGTTGGCCGGGTCGGACCAGCCGATGGACATAGACCTGGTCGAGACACTGATCGTTTCCCGGGGCGGTGTCGAGATCGGGGTCACCGGTGACGAACTGGCGACCTTCGTGGCCGGCTCGGCGCCCCTGAGCGACGACTTCGCACCCGTGGACCAGATGTTGAGCGGTCTGTGATCACGCCGGTTGTAGGGTGAGCCCATGCTCGGATTCAGACACCTGGAACGGGACCATCCGGTCGAAGGGGTACCAGACATGAAGCTGTCCTACGCCGACACCGGATTCGGTGGCGTGGTCCGCTTCGGAGCCGGCGACCTCTCCTACCGGCGCCCGACATCGGTCATGGTGCCCGGCACCGGTTCGGTCATCCCGATCCGGGATCATGTCATGGTGCTGCGGCTGGTGGTGATCGTCCTTCTGTTCGTGGTCAATCTCAGAGGGCGTCGTCATGGTGGATAGCCGGTCGGACTCGGCGAGCCTCACCGCCGGGATTGCCGACATCCTGACCCGTGTGTTCGGCGAGGCGTCCCCCGACACACTGTTCTCCAAGCCGGCCAAGGCGGGTGACGATCTGATCATCACCGCCTCCGCCTGGGAGCGGGCCGGCGGGTTCGGTTTCGGCACCGGTGAGGGCCGCGGCGAGGCAGGCGACGTGGGGACCGGTCAGGGTGGCGGTGGGGGCGGAGTCTCGCAGGGACGCCCCGTGGCCGTGATCCGGGTCGGCCGGGACGGGGTGGTGGTGACGCCGGTGATCGACTTCACCAAGATCGGCATCACCCTGCTCATCGGAGGGATCGGAGTCTGGCGGGCCTTGCACCGCTGACCTAGATCACTCCCCGGACTTGACCACGAGGACATCGCAGGTGGCGGCCTTGACCGCTGCCTCGGCCGTAGAGCCGAGAACCAGCTTCTGCATCCTGCCCCGGCCCCGTGGCCCGACGACCAGGACCGAGGCCCCGACTTCCTCCGCGTAGGCGGTGAGGTTCTTCCCCGGTCGCCCGTCGAGCTCCACCCTGACCACTTTCGTGGTCGCGTCGTCGAGGATGGGCCCAACTGCTCTCCAGATCTCGGCCCGATCGCTCTCCGCCCGCTCGCGGGTGTCGATGGTCATGTCGCCTTGGAGATGGAGGACTGCGGGGGTCACGTCGAGCGCATGCACCACGTGGATCTCGACCCCACGCCAGTCGGCCTCGCGGATCCCGTGTCGCAGGGCGAGGAGGCTCGCCTCGGACCCGTCGATGCCGACCACGACCGGACCGGGTGGTGTCGCTTCGGCTGGCATGACACGAATCCTGCCAGAGAAACGGGTCAATGCCGAACCGCATGGGCGCTGTCCTAAGATCCCGATCTCATGGCCGTCGTCGAGGTCAGTGGCCTAATCAAGCGTTACGGTGATGTTGCCGCTGTCGACGGAGTTGATCTCACCATCGAAGCCGGTGAGGTGTTCGCGTTGCTCGGGCCCAACGGTGCCGGGAAGACCACCACGGTCGAGGTCCTCGAGGGTCATCGGTCGGCGGATGAGGGCGAGGTCTCGGTGCTCGGCTACGACCCGGGAACCGGTGGGCGCCCATTCCGGGAGCGAATCGGGATCGTCCTCCAGGAGGGGGCGGTCGAGAGGGAACTCAGCGTCAGAGAGGCTCTGACCATCTACGGAGGGATGTACCCGAGACGTCTCCCCGCCGAGGAGGTCATCGCGATGGTCGGTCTCGAGGACAAGGCCGACGCCAGGATCAAGACCCTATCCGGGGGCCAGCAACGTCGTCTCGAGCTGGGCCTCGGTCTGGTCGGGGATCCCGACCTCGTCTTCCTGGACGAGCCGACCACAGGATTCGATCCCTCGGCCCGTCGTCAAGCCTGGACCGTGCTGGAGAACCTGACTGCGCTGGGCAAGACGATCCTCCTCACCACCCACTACATGGAAGAAGCACGACGGCTCGCCGACCGGATCGCAATCATCGACCACGGGCGGATCGTGGCGGAAGGGACACCGGAGACCCTGGGCGGCCGTGACGGCGGGGCAGTGATCCGGTTCTCGCTGCCGGTGGGGTCGACTGTCGAGGAGCTGCCTCTTCCCGGCGGCAGCGTCAACGGATCGATGGTCGAGATCGAGGCCGTCTCTCCGACCAAGGCCCTCCACGAGCTCACTGCCTGGGCGCTGTCGAAGGGCATCGAGCTCGACAGCCTCGAAGTCGATCGGCCCTCGCTGGAGGATGTCTACCTGGAGTTGACCCGTGAGGACTGAGGTCCCGACCCGTCCCTCGGTGGGCCGGCTCCTCTGGGAGCAGTTCCGTTACCAGAACAAGATCTTCTGGCGGACTCCCATCGCTGCCTTCTTCACCATGGTCTTCCCGCTGATGCTCCTCGTCCTGTTCACGGCAATCTTCGGGAACGATGTGATCGAGGGCCTGGGTGTCACCACCGCCCAGTTCTTCACCCCCGGACTGGCCGTCTTCGCCGCGGTGTCCGCCTCCTACACCAGTCTGGCGATAGGCACCGCCATGGCCCGGGACAACGGGATCCTGAAGCGGGTCCGGGGGACGCCGATCCCGCCTTGGCTCTACATCAGCGGACGGGTCGGATCGGCGGTGTACCTCGCCTTCATCGCCATCGTGTTGATGATGGCGGTCGGCATTCTCTTCTACGGGGTGCAGCTGTACGGCCGCACCCTGCCTGCTGCCCTTCTCACCTTCCTCGTGGGGGTCGGTTGCTTTTCGGCCCTCGGTTTGCTGGTCGCCGCCATCTCGCCGAACGGGGATGCGGCCCCCGCAATCACCAACGCCACCCTCCTTCCTGTGGCCTTCATCTCCGACATCTTCTTCCCCGTGGCCGACCCGCCGCGGTGGATGGAATTGGCCGGCGACTTCTTTCCGCTGAAGCACTTCGCCGGCTCGTTCCGCGATGCGTTCGACCCGAGACTGAGCGGGGCGCAGTTCCATTGGGCCGAGCTGGGCTATCTCGCACTCTGGGGCCTGGTCGCGGCAGTCCTCGCCATCCGGCTCTTCAAGTGGGAGCCGAGCACCGGATCGGGACCGCGTCGCCGTCGGCGCAGGGGCGGAGGTGGTCTGGAGACCGAGTGATCGGGAATATTCGGCTCCGTGGAGACGTCGCTACGATCCGCGGCCGTGCACCTGCTCAGCGGTCCATTCCTCGCCATCTCGGCCCTACTGGTGGTCGCCGGGTCGATGAAGGTCTACCGCCCCAAGTTCACGGTAGGTGCCCTCCGGGCGGCGCGTCTCCCGGCCGGCCCGGTTTGGGTGCGCGGGCTCGGCTTGGGTGAGCTCGTGGTCGGAATCGGAGCCATTGTCAACGGCAGCCCGCTCTGGGCGACGGCGGTCGCTGTGTTCTACATCGGGTTCGCCGTGTTCGTCATCCATGCCCTTCGTCGCGGGATCCCGATCTCGAGCTGCGGATGCTTCGGCAGCCCGGATACCCCGCCTAGTGCCGGGCACGTGGTGCTCAACTCGGCGGCAACGGCCGTGGCATTGGCGGTTGCGACAGCCCCGATCGGTCCTTGGGTCGGGTTGTCGGCAACCGATCCAGGCACCGCAAGCGCATTTCTGCTCTTCTCCGGTGCCACCGTGTACCTGCTCTACGCGATCGTCGACGTCCTGCCACAGCGGCCGACGCCGGATCGAAGCCTGCCCACAATCCCGCTCTCTGCCACCCGGAGACCGGTCGATGAGTAGGACGCTGGTGCGGCGGGCCACGGAGATGGTGGACCGTCCGGTGAGCCGGCGTGGCTTCCTTCGCCGTTTGACCATGGGCGCCACGGCCCTGACCGTGGCCCCTCTCCTCTACATGAGCCGCCCGGTGACCGCCCATGCCGCGATCTGCTCGTGCTCCGGGTCGAGCTGTGATTGCGGGGACCTGTGTTGTGACGGGTACACCGAGTTCTGCTGCAGCATCTACGGGGAGAACACCTGTCCGGCGGGAACGATCCCGGCCGGGTGGTGGAAGGCCGACGGCTCGGGGGTTTGCGACAACGAGTTGGGGCCACAGCCCCGTTATTACCTGGACTGCAACATCGCCACTTGCGGCTCCTGTGGTTGTGGCGGCAGCGGGATCTGCTCCGGGGGCTGTCAAGAGGGCACCAACTTCACCTGCGGATGTGCCAACGGCGACTGTCATCTGCGCAAGTCGTCGTGCACCGGCTTTCGCTATGGCCAGTGCAACCAGGACGTGAACTGCGTCGGCCCCATCGTGTGCCGGGTGGTGACATGCACCCCGCCCTGGATCTGGGACGACTCGTGCACCACGGCGTCCGCCACCGACAACAACACTCGTTTCCACAATGCGGCCTGTCTCAATCAGCCCGGTCTTTCCGCCCCGCTCCCGGCCGGTGTCCCGATCAGCGGAGACTGGACCGGCGCCGGTCGCGACATGCCCGGAGTGTTCGTCAACGGGATCTGGCACCTTCGACCCGCCGGCGGTGGCGCCGACATCGTGTTCGGATTCGGTGGTCCGGGCGACAGGCCGGTGGTGGGTGATTGGGACGGGGACGGTGTCGACGCCCCCGGTGTCTACCGCAACGGCACCTTCTACCTGCGCAATTCGAACAGCACCGGTGCCGCGGATGTGGCATTCGGCTATGGGGACCCGGGCGACTACCCGCTCGCGGGCGACTGGACCGGCAAGGGATTCGACTCGGTCGGGGTGCATCGCGCCGGCACATGGCTTCTGCGCAACTCGAACTCGAGCGGGCCCGCCGACATCGGTTTCGGATACGGAAACCCAACGGATCGGCCGCTGGTCGGCGACTGGGACGGCGACGGGGTGGACACCCCGGGTCTGTACCGCCACGACTCCTGGTACCTGCGTAACTCGAACACCACCGGCGTGGCCAACTCCACCTTCCTCTTCGGTGACCCGGGGGACACCGCCGTCATCGGAGATTGGGACGGGACCGGGACCGATACCCCCGGTATCGTCAGGAACCGACGATTCTATCTTCGGAACTCGAACTCGTCCGGACCCGCCGACCAGGTGATCTGAGCATGACAGCCGTCCTCATCATCGAAGGCATCGCCATCATCCTCCTCGCCGTATTGGTGGTGGGGTTGCTCCGCAGCAACGCGGACGTGTTGCGGGCGCTGCACGAGCTGGGGGCCGGCGAGCCCGGGTCCGAGGGCGCACCACGTCGGCGTCACCAGCACCAGGCCCCGGCCCGTGAGGGAGCCCCTCCAGACATCTCCGGGTCGTCTCTGAGCGGGTCGGTGGTCCATCTCGGGATAAGTGGCGCGCCGCACTCGACACTGCTCGCCTTTCTCTCCACCGGTTGCTCGGCGTGTATCGGGCTCTGGGAGGGATTGAGGACGGGTGTGGGCCAGATCGGGGCCGAAGACACGAGGTTGGTGGTGGTGACCAAGGGCCCGGAGGCGGAGAGCGCGTCCAGGTTGCGGGAGCTGGCCGCCGAAGGAGTGACATTGGTCCAATCGACCGTTGCCTGGACGGACTACGAGGTGCCGGTGTCGCCATACTTCGTGCTCGTCGACGGCCCGTCGGGAGCCGTCATCGGCGAGGGGTCGGCGGGGTCGTGGGGCCAGGTGTCGTCATTGATGAGCCAGGCGATCGCCGATGCCACCTCGGTTCGGCGCGACCGTCTCGAAAACGGCGAGTTCCGCTCGGACGCAGAGCTGCGCAAGGCCGGCATCATGCCCGGCGATCCCAGTCTCTACCCGGAAGGCCCGCCTCGGGGGGGCGAAGGATGACACGGCGATGGTGAGATCGGCCGGGATCGAGGTCAGCGTCCCCTCCGGTTGGGAGGCGGAGATTTACAGCCGTGAGGCCGACTTCGCGCTCCAATCCGGGGCATCCGCGGCCAGCCGACCCGTGGTCCATCTCGGCACCTTCCCCCTGCCTCAAGGCCGGGGCGACTTCGGCTCCGGTGCGGTGGAGATCATGCGTTCCGACGACCTCTTGGTCGTGCTCTTCGAGTATGGCCCGGAGTCGGCGGGCACTGCCCTGTTCGCACGCGGCGGTGTCCCCCGGGTGACCGCAGCCGACTTCGCTCCCAACAACATGCAACGGCCGATCCCCGGGCAGTCGGGCGCCCAATACTTCTTCAACCAATCGGGTCGTGCCTTCTGCCTGTACGTCGTGCTGGGGGCCCACGCCCGGCGTCAGGAGCTGGTCCCCGAGGTCAACCAGGTGCTGGACGGGCTCCGGATCGACCCGGTTTGAGCGACCAATACCTGCCCGACCCCGACCGGTACCACCGCATTCCCTATTCCCGGTCGGGGAGGAGTGGCCTCGACCTGCCCCGTATCTCGATCGGGCTGTGGCACAACTTCGGTGGCGAGTCGCTCGGTGACGAGGGGCGGCAAATCATCCTCAACTCCTTCGACCGGGGGATCACCCATTTCGACCTGGCCAACAATTACGGGCCGCCGCCGGGCTCGGCTGAGCGCAACTTCGGCAAGCTGATGGCCACCGACCTCGCCTCCTACCGCGACGAGCTGATCATCTCGACCAAGGCCGGTTACGACATGTGGCCCGGACCGTACGGGGAGTGGGGCTCGCGCAAGTATCTCTGGGCCAGTCTCGACCAGAGCCTGGCTCGGATGGGACTCGACTACGTCGACATCTTCTACTCGCATCGTTACGACCCCGACACCCCGCTCGAAGAGACCATGGGTGCCCTGGACACCGCAGTCCGGGCGGGGAAGGCGCTCTATGTGGGCATCTCCTCGTACGGACCGGAGAAGACCCGGGAGGCGGCGGCAATCCTGGCCCGACTCGGGACTCCGTTCATCATCCACCAACCCTCCTATTCGATGCTCAACCGTTGGGTGGAGGACGGGCTGCTCGACGTGCTCGGCGAGCTCGGCATCGGTTGCATCGTCTTCTCCCCACTGGCCCAAGGTCTGCTCACCGACAAGTACCTCGACGGTGTCCCCGAAGACTCACGGGTGGTCAGGGGAGGCGCTCTCGATCGCTCGATGCTGTCCGAGGACAACCTGGCCCGAGTGCGGGGGCTCAACGAGTTGGCCCGGGAGCGGGGTCAGACCCTGGCCCAGATGGCGATCGCCTGGGTCCTGCGCGACGACCGGGTCACCTCGGCCCTGATGGGGGCGAGCCGCTGGTCCCAGGTGGAGGACGCATTGGGCGCCCTCGACAACACCAACTTCAGTGACGAGGAACTGGCGGCGATCGATCGGTTTGCCGTCGAGGGCGCCATCAACATCTGGGCCCGGTCCAGCGAAGAGAACTGACCCGCGGTGAGGGATCCCACCGTCAAACGGATGTCCTCGCTGCACCGGGTTCTGTACCGGATCACCGGAGGGGTGATCGGGCGGCGTCTGGTCGACAACGACATCTTGCTTCTCACCACCCAGGGCCGGGGCACCGGTAGGGAACACACCGTTCCCCTCCTCTATCTGCGAGATGGGGAGTGTCTGGTGGTGATTGCCTCCTACGGCGGGCGCAACCGGCATCCCGAGTGGTATCTGAACCTGCTCGACGAGCCTTCGGTAACGGCACAGATCGGTCGGAAGCGGAAGTCGTTCCAGGCCCGAACCGGGAGCGAGGAGGAGCGAGAGCGGTGGTGGCCCCGGGTGGTCGCCGCCTATTCGGACTATGCGGTCTATCAGGGGCGTACCGACCGGGAGATCCCGGTGGTCATGCTCGAACCCCCGGACCTGTCGTAGTCTCCGCCCATGTCCGTCGCCGACCGTCTCGCCGCCTTCGGGGTGACCATCTTCAGCGAGATGACCGCCCTGGCCCTGGAGCACGATGCGATCAACCTGGGGCAGGGTTTTCCCAATTGGGACGGCGCCGATTTCGTCAAAGAGGCGGCCCGGCGCTCGCTGGAGGAAGGGGGGAGCGATCAGTACCCCCCGAGCCAGGGCATTCCGGCCTTGCGTCAGGCCATCGCCGATCGTTACGGGCCGCTGCTGGGCCGGTCGCTCGACCCCGTGACCGAGATCACCGTCACCTGCGGCTGCACCGAGGCACTGGCTGCGTCCTTCCTCGGTCTGGTCGATCCCGGCGACGAGGTGATCCTGATCGAGCCCTTCTACGACGCCTACCCGGTGTTCGTCTCCATGACCGGGGCGGTGCCCAGGTATGTCACCCTGCGCCCACCGTCTTTCGAGCTCGACCTCGATGAGCTCCGAGCCACGTTCTCGGCGGAGACCAAGGCGATCGTGGTCAACAACCCGCACAACCCGACCGGTCGGGTCTTCACCGACGAGGAGCTGACCGCCATCGCCGCCTTGTGTGTCGAACACGACGTCATGGCCCTCACCGACGAGGTGTACGAGGAGATGACCTACGAGGGCGATCATCGGCGTCTCGCCGCCTACGAAGGGATGTGGGAGCGGACCCTCACCCTGTCCTCGATCGGGAAGACCTTCTCCCTGACCGGATGGAAGCTGGGTTGGGGGATCGCACCGGCCGCGTTGACGGCGGGACTTCGCTCCGCCCATCAGTTCCTCACTTTCACCACCCCCACCCCGGTGCAGCATGGTGCGGTGGCGGCGATGGCCGCGCCCGAAGGGTTCTACGAGGACCTCAGGTCGGGCTATCTGAAAAAGCGCGACCTGCTCGCCGACGGTCTCGAAGCGGTTGGGTTCGAAGTCCACCGCCCTCAGGGGACCTATTTCATGATGGCCGGGTTCGACCGCTTCGGCTTCACCGACGACCGCACCTTCTGCCGGCATTTGGTGGAGCAGGCTCGGGTGGTGGCCATCCCGCCCAGTGTCTTCTACCACCGCCCCGAGGATGGCTCGTCTTTGGTCCGTTTCGCCTTCTGCAAAGACGAGGCCCTCCTCACCGAGGCACTGGACCGGCTGTCGACTCTGTCCCTCTGATCTCACCCGTCAGTGCCGGGATCACCTCACGGGCGAACAGGTCGAGGCTCGATGTGTCGTAGGCAGGGTCGGGGAAATAGATGATGGCGTAGTCCAGGCCCAGCGCCTCCCACTCCTCGAGCCGGGTGATGACCTGCTCCGGAGTGCCCGAGGCGTGGCGGTAGAGCCGGGTCTGCTCGGCCGCCTTCTCCTCAGAGACGTGCTCACGCATCCGGGACTCGAGCCAGGCGATCTTCTCCTCCACTTCGGCCTCGGTCTCGGCGCAGACGATGTTGAAGTTGGCCGATCTGACGATCTCGTCGAAGTCGCGCCCCAGATCACGGCAGTGCCCGGCGAGGACCTCCGACTTGTGTGCGAACAGTTCGGGCTTGATCCCGAAGTTGGAGTATTGGGCGTGGCGGGCGACTACCCGGAGGGTGAGCTGCTCCCCGCCCCCGGCCACCCACAATGGGATGTGCGGCTCCTGGACCGGCTTGGGCTGGCTGATCGCCCCCTTCAACCGGTAGTGCTTCCCCTCGTAGTCGACGACATCCTCGGTCCACATCGCCTTCATGATCGCGACCCCCTCCTCCAACATCCTGATCCTGGGGGCAGGATCGAGGAAGGGGTAGCCGTAGCCGTCGTGCTCGTGCTCGTACCAGCCGGCCCCGATCCCCATCTCCAGCCGTCCTCCCGAGATGACGTCGATCGAAGCCGCCACCTTGGCCAGATACGAGGGTGGACGGTAGGTGTTGCAGGTGCACATCTGGCCGAGGCGAACCGTGTCGGTCACCGCGGCGAGTGAGGCCATCAGGGCCCACGCCTCGTAGGTGACCTCCTGGGTGGGGGCAGGTGTCGTGTGGAAGTGGTCATAGACCCAGAGTGACTCGAAGCCACTCTCCTCGATGCGCCGGGCCACGCCGGTCATGGTCTCCCAGTGACGGCCCCGCTCGATCCCGGTCAGATCGAGACGCCATCCCTGGGGCACGAAAGCTCCGAATCTCATGGAACCGAGGCTAACGGGCGAGGCTGGAGCGGGGGAAAGCACGGCTGGACGGGCGCTGTTGCGGTTTACACTGCATCGCTCCCCGAGAAACCCTGGGAGCGATGATCGCACCTTTCTTCGATCCGGGCCCCGACCGTGATGCCTGTGGCGTCGGGTTCATCGCCGCCCTGGATCGGGTTCCCAGCCACCGGATGACCAGTCTCGCCGTCGAGTGCCTGGTCAACCTGGACCATCGCGGGGCCCGCGCCGCCGACGGCACCGGGGACGGGGCAGGTCTTCTCACCCAGGTCCCGCACCGTCTGATCAACCGGGAGTTGAGGGCACACGGTCTCGACGTCCCACCGGAGAGTCTCGGGGTGGTCATGTGCTTTCTCTCGCCGACCGAAGCGGCCGCCTCCCGCTCCATCGTTACCGAAGCCATCGAGGGCGAGGGGATGAGCGTGCTCTACTGGCGCTCGGTTCCGACCGATCCCTCGGTGCTAGGCGACCATGCCCGTGATGTACTCCCGCTCATCGAGCAGGCCATAGTCACCGGTGCCGCCGAGGGGGCCGACTTCGAGCGCAGTCTCTATCTGGCCAGGAAGCGGATCGAGCGAGAGGCCACCCCGGGGCTGTCGATTCCGTCGGCTTCTTCTCGCACCGTCGTGTACAAGGGGTTGTTCACCGCGTCCAAGATCGCACACTTCTACCGCGACCTGGGCGACCCGGATTACGAGACGGCCTTCGCCATCTTCCACCAGCGCTATTCGACCAACACCTTCCCGTCATGGGACAACGCCCAGCCCTTCCGCACCCTGGCCCACAACGGCGAGATCAACACCATCCAGTCGAATCGTTCCTGGATGGTGGCCCGGGAGAAAGCGGCAACCCCGGGAGTGTGGGGCGATCGCCTCTCCGATCTCTTCCCCTTCCTCCAGCCGGGTATCAGCGATTCGGGCAGTCTCGACAACGCCTTCGAGCTGCTGATGCGAAGCGGCCGCTCGCTGACCCATGTGAAAGAGATGCTGATCCCCGCCGCCTGGGAGAACGTCCCCGACCTCGACCTCGACCTTGCCGCCTTCTACGCCTACCACGCCTTTCTCACCGAGCCCTGGGACGGCCCGGTCGCCATCGCCGCCACCGACGGCTCATCGCTGCTGGTGGGCATGGATCGCAACGGGCTTCGCCCCGCCCGCTGGGCGATCACGCCCGAAGTGCTCCTCGTTGCCTCCGAGGCCGGGGTCTGCCCCGGAGAGGAGGAGAAGGCCACTGCAAACGGCCAGCTCGGCCCGGGCGAGCTCATCGTCTTCGACGGTGAGTCCGGCGAGGTGCAGCACTCCGATCAGGTCAAGGCGACGCTGGCCGCGGCACGGCCCTATGGCGACTGGATCAGCACCGAGACCCTTCACATCCAGGCTTCGTTCGACGCCCTGGCCGACGACCGCTTCGACGCCGCCGCCCTGAGCCGGGTGTTCGGCTACACCGCCGAGGAGCGGCGGCTGATCATCGCCGACATGGCCCGGGGCGACAATCCTCTGGGCGCGATGGGAGACGACACCGGGCTGGCGGTTCTCGCCTCCAAGCCGCGCAGACTCACCCAATACTTCCACGAGCAGTTCGCCCAGGTGACCAACCCACCCATGGACCCGATCCGGGAGAAGCTGGTCATGTCACTCCGGATCCAGCTCGGTCGGCGCGGACCGCTGCTCGAGGACACCCCGCAACAGGCACACCTCATCGAGCTGGCCAGCCCGATCCTCTCCGACGGCGAGTTGGAGGCGATCGTCCGGTCCGGAGACCCCCGCTTCTTCTCCCATTGGATCGCCACCACCTGGGCCGTGGCCGACGGCCCCGAGGGGATGGAGCGACGTCTCGACGAGATCTGCGAGGAGGCGGCGCAGGCGGTCAAGCTGGGGGCGACCATCATCGTGCTCTCCGATCGGGAGACCGAGGCCACCCGGGCCCCGGTCCCGATGCTTCTCGCCCTAGGGGCGGTGCACCACCATCTCATCGACCAGGGGGTGCGAGGATCGGTGTCGTTGGTCGTGGTCTCCGGGGAGCCGCGTGACCCACACGACCTGGCCTGTCTGATCGGGTTCGGGGCATCGGCGGTCAACCCGTATCTCGCCATCGAGCACGCCCGTGACCTGGCCGCCTCGGACGCCATCGACGTGGACCCGGTGGTGGCACAGGAGAACTTCCGCGATGCCATGGAAGGCGGGCTGCTCAAGATCATGTCGAAGATGGGGATCTGCACCCTGTCCGCCTATCGCGGCTCCGAGCTGTTCGAGGCGATCGGGCTCTCCGAGCACGTCTGCCGCAAGGCGTTTCGCAACGCACCCCGCCGGCTCCGGGGGGTCGGGCTGCGTGAGATCGCCCGTCAGGCATTGTCGCGACACGCGGCCTACACCGACGACGCCTCCGAGCCGGGAGGGTTCTACAAGCACCGGCGCGGCGCCGACATCCACGTGACCAGCCCCATGGTCGTGCTTGGGGTGCAGAAGGCGGTGCGGTCCGGAGATCCCGAGGACTGGGACAAGTACATCGAGATGATCTCGGACCGGGAGCCGGCATTGGTGCGGGACCTGCTCACTTTCGTGCAGAGGGAGCCGGTGCCCCTGGACGAGGTGGAGCCGGTAGAGGCGATCATGCGTCGTTTCACCACCGCGGCGATGTCTCTCGGCGCCCTCTCCAGCGAAGCCCACGTCGCCCTGGCCGAGGCGATGAACCTGATCGGCGGTCACTCGAACTCCGGAGAGGGCGGGGAGGATCCGACCCGGTTCGGCACTCCGATGAACTCGGCGATCAAACAGGTCGCCTCGGGCCGTTTCGGGGTGACCCCGGCCTACCTCGACTCGGCCGACGAGCTCCAGATCAAGATGGCCCAGGGCTCCAAGCCCGGCGAGGGGGGCCAGCTGCCAGGGCACAAGGTCTCGGAGGAGATCGCTCGTCTTCGCTACACCGAGCCCGGGGTCACGCTGATCTCACCTCCGCCCCATCACGACATCTACAGCATCGAGGACCTGGCCCAGCTCATCTATGACCTGAAGGCGTTCAAGCCCACGGCGCGAGTCTCGGTCAAGCTGGTCAGCGAGCCCGGGGTCGGGACCATCGCGGTCGGTGTGGCCAAGGCCGACGCCGACGTGATCACCATCTCCGGGTCCGAAGGAGGGACCGGGGCCTCCCCGTTGGTCTCGATCAAGCACGCCGGCTCGCCGTGGGAGCTCGGGCTGGCCGAGGCGCATCAGGTCTTGACCGCCAACGGGCAGCGTCATCGAGTCCTCCTCGAGACCGACGGCGGCCTCCGCACCGGCCGCGACATCGTGGTGGCGGCGCTGCTCGGTGCGGAGCGATTCGGGTTCGGCACGCTTCCGCTGCTGGCGATGGGCTGCAAGATGGTCCGTCAGTGCCATCTCAACACCTGCCCGGTCGGCATCGCCACCCAGAACGAGGACCTGAGAGCCAAGTTCACCGGCTCCGCCGACCAGGTGGTGCTTCTGTTCCGTCGTCTCGCCGAGGAGGCAAGACGTCACATCGCCGCGCTCGGGGCCACATCGATCGAGGAGCTGGTGGGCCGGGCCGACCTGCTCCGTCCCATCGACCCCCGGCATCCGCTGTCCGCGGACCTGTCGGCGATGCTGATCGCCTCCAGGGGCGGCAAGAGGCACGAGGGATATCGCAAGATCCCGCTCTCCGATCTCTCCGTCCAGCTGGTGGCGGACAGCGGGGAGGCGATCGCTACCCGAGCCCCGATCGAGCTTTCCTATCAGATCCGCAACGTCGACCGGACCATCGGCGCCCGTCTCTCCGGTGAGATCACGGCCCGACACGGGAGCGACGGCCTCCCCGAGAGCACGATCGTGGTGAGGTTCGAGGGGACCGCGGGTCAGAGTTTCGGGGCCTGGTTGTGCCGAGGAGTCGACCTTCATCTCGCCGGCACCTCCAACGACTACCTGGGCAAGGGGATGGGCGGCGGCCTGATCTCGGTCTCCCCGCGTCGTCCCAACGGGCTGGTGCCGCATGCGGCAGGCAACGCGGTGCTCTACGGGGCAACCGGAGGCGAGGTGTTCCTCGCCGGCCGGGTCGCCCAACGCTTCGCGGTGCGCAACTCGGGCGCCACCGCGGTGATCGAGGGCTGCTCCGACCACGGTTGTGAGTACATGACCGGGGGAAAGGTGCTGGTGATCGGCGACGTCGGCCGCAATTTCGCCGCCGGGATGACCGGTGGGGTGGCATATGTCTGGGATCCCGATCTGAGCCTGAAGGCGATGCTGGCCGATACCGCGCCATCTGCCCGTCGGCCGTCCGACGCCGACCTGGGCGATATCAGGGCGCTGGTCGAAGCACACCACGCCAACACCGACAGCCCGGTTGCGGCCGGGATCCTCGATGATTGGCCGGGACAGCAGGGCTCGTTCTGGGTGATCTCGGCTTCGGGCCCACCTCGGGAGCCGGTCCGTGTCGAGGTTGGTGAAGCCCCAGCCACCGGTTGAGATGTCGAGGTCTGGACGACCTAGATTGCGGGCGTGGATCGTGTCGCACTCATCGACGGCATCTCGACCCAGCTGCAGGGTCGGGGCGAGCTCACCGAGAGCCGTGTGCTCGACGGCGACGGGTACTTCCTCGATGGTCGCCTCGTCGTGGCGGTAGTTGGCGAGGACCTCTGTCTCCACGTGGGGCGGGACCACTGGCAGGCCACACTGGCCGGTGACGGTGTCCGACCGCTCCTCTTCGCCGACCTCCCGGTCCCCGGTTGGGTCATCGTCGATGGCGCCTCGGTCGACGCCGAAGAGACCCTCGCCCGCTGGATCGAGAGTGCCCTTGCCCGGGGCTGAGCTCCTGACCGGCGTGTCGAGTCACATCGTGATCGTCGGGGCGATGGGCTCGGGCAAGACCACGCTGGCGCGGGAGCTGGCCCGCGCGTTGCGAAGGCCATTCTTCGACTCCGACCAGTCGATCAGGGAGCGCACCGGTCGCAATGGCCGTGAGATCGCGGAAGCCGAGGGTGTCGAGGTGTTGCATCGGCTGGAGGCCGATTTGCTCTATGAGGCACTGGGCCGCTCGGCACCGGTGGTGGTTGCCGCGGCGGCCTCGGTGATCGAAGACCCGGCGGTGCGGGCTGCGCTGGACGACACCTACTGTGTCTGGGTGACCGCCGACCCTGAGATCCTCGCCGAGCGATCGGCCCGAGGGGACCACAGGCGGGCCGTTGGCAGCACTGAGCACCTGGGGCATCGGACCCCTTTGTTCGAGCAGGCGGCCGACCTTGTGGTCGACACCGGGAACCTCTCCGAGAGCGACTCGGTGGAGCGGGTGCTGGCCGCGATAACGGCACCATGAGCGCAGGGGGGCCGGCGATGAGCCCGGCCGGCGACCGTTTCCCGCTCGGAGTCAACTACTGGCCCCGACGCAAGGCGATGTACTGGTGGTCGGACTTCGACCGGGGCGAGGTGGTGGAGGAGTTCGACATCATCGCGTCCCTGGGGCTGTCGGTGGTTCGCATCTTCCTGCTCTGGGACGACTGGCAGCCCTCACCGGACCAGGTCTCCGCCGACCGGCTCCGTGACCTGGGGACCGTCCTCGATGTCGCTTCCGAGCGCGGGCTCGGGCTCGACGTCACTTTCTTCACCGGTCACATGAGCGGCCCCAACTGGTCGCCGGGCTGGCTTCTCGACCGCAACGCCGTCGCTCACCCCTCGCCACACGTGCGTCAGGTGGTGAGCGGGGGCGTCGTGGTGGACAGCAGCTATCTCAACATGTTCCACGACCCGGTGGCCCTCGACGCCGAGAGACTCCTCCTCGACATGGTGGTGGGGGAGTACCGGGACCACCCGGCCGTGTGGCTGTGGAACCTGGGCAACGAGCCCGACCTGTTCGCCCAACCCGACAACCCGGTCGCCGGCCGCGCCTGGGTCGGGGAGATGACCGGGCGGATCAAGGACATCGACCCGGTGCACCCTGTCACCACCGGGCTCCACACCGCCAGCCTGTTCGTCGACAACGGGTTGAGGGTGAACGAGGTCTTCGCGGAGAGTGACGTCGCGGTGATGCACGGTTACCCCATGTACGTCGATTGGGCGCGGGATCCGCTCGACCCCGACTTCGTCCCCTATCTCTGTGCGCTGGTCACCGCCCTCGGCGGGATGCCATGCCTCGCCGAAGAGTGGGGCGGTTGCACCTCGCCCGACACCGCCGACTCGGTGACCTGGGCCTGGAGTGCCTACGGAGAGCCCCGCGAGCAATTCATGGCGGGAGAAGAGGTATTCGCGGACTATGTAGCTGAGGTGCTGCCACGTTTGGTCGAGGTCGGTGCCACCGGCGCCTTCCTCTGGTGCTTCGCCGACTATGCCCCCGAGCTGTGGGACCGGCCTCCCTGCGACGACGGCGGCGCCAGGCACGAGCGACATTTCGGCCTGGTCCGCCCCGACGGGAGCCTCAAACCGCACACCGAGTCGTTGCGGCGGTTCGCCGCCACCAACCCCGTGATCGAGGATCCGGTCAAGACCCTCGCCCTCGACGTGACCCCGGAGCAGTACTACCTCGACCCGGCCGGTCACGCCAGACGGCTGTACCAGACCTTCTGAGCTCGACCCACCGGCGCGATCTGAAAGCGCTTTCCGGGCAGAGGACACAAAGCTCCGCCAGTACTTCCTCACCATCCCCAAGGAATTGGACGAGGCGGCGTTCATCGACGGGGCCGGACCTTTCCGCACCCTGTGGTCGGTGATCCTGCCCCAGACGAAGGCGGCGATCGTGGCGGTCTCGCTGTTCCACTTCTACTTCGCCTGGAACGACTTCTTCGAGCCGATGATCTATCGCTCCGCCCGGGCCGATCTCCAGCCAATCTCGGTGGTCTGCGCACCTTCAACACCGCACTACGACTCCCAGCCCAACCTCATCCAGTCCGGCTCCTTGTTGGCGCTGATCATTCCCGTGGTCGTGTTCATGTTCGCTCAGCGGGTGTTCCTCCAGGGCATCGACCTGTCTGGCGTGCAGAAACAACTAGTGGCCCGTCGCAGCAATGCTGGTGGTGTCTACTTCTCCGACAGACCACTAGAGAAAGGAAACATCGCCAGATGACATCGGTGTCGCAATTCCCCCCTGGGTTCCAGTGGGGTGTAGCCACTGCCTCGTATCAGATCGAGGGGGCGGTCGAGGAGGACGGCAGGGGCAAGAGCATATGGGACACCTTCGCCCACACCCCGGGCAAGACCAGTAACGGGGACAACGGCGATATCGCCGTCGACCACTATCACCGTTACGTCGAGGACGTGGCCCTCATGTCCGAGATCGGGGTCAACGCGTATCGGTTCTCCATCGCATGGTCCCGGCTTCTTCCCGAAGGGACGGGCCGGGTCAATCAGGCCGGGGTCGGCTTCTACCGGCGTCTGTGCAAGGAGCTCTCCGGCGCCGGGATCACACCGGTGGCCACGCTCTACCACTGGGACCTGCCGCAGGCACTTCAAGAGCGTGGGGGATGGGTCAGCCCCGAGTCGGTGGCATGGTTCACCGAGTACGCCGCCGTGGCCAAGGACGCCTTGGGCGACATGGTCACCAGCTGGGCCACCCTCAACGAGCCGTGGTGCACCGCCTTTCTCGGTCACAGCGCCGGCGAGCACGCCCCCGGGATCACCGAGACCCCGAGCGCATTCCTGGTCGCCCACCATCTCATGCTCGCCCATCACTCGGCAATCAGGGTGATGCGCGAGACCTCGCCCCGGGACGAGGACAGACTGGGCATCGTCCTCAACCTGATCCCCGCCTGGCCGCAAGCCGCCACCGACGACGACCGGGCCGCGGCCGCGGCGGTCGACCTGGTGCAGAACCGGCTCTTCACCGACGCCGTGTTCCATGGCACCTACTCCGACGAGGCGCGGGCCCTCCACGAGCACTACGGGGTGGCCGATCACATCGACACCCAGCAATTGGCCGACTCGAGACAGCCGATCGACTTCCTCGGAGTCAACTACTACAACATCAACCACATCGAACACAGCCCCGGGGCGGAGTCGATGCCGGCATGGCCCGGGACCTGGGACGCCCGGATGACCCGGCCCCCAGGGGCGCTCACCGAGATGAACTGGGGCGTCGAGCCGGAGGGGCTGACCTGGATGCTGGAACGGGTGGCTCGGGAGCATCCCGGCGTTCCGATCCTGATCTGCGAGAACGGAGCCGCGTATGTCGACGAGGTCGGCCCGGACGGGTTGGTCGACGACCCGGTCCGCATCGACTACATCAGGCGCCACATCGAGGCGATGAAGGTGGCCATCGACCGCGGTGTCGATGTGCGCGGCTACTTCCTGTGGTCCCTGCTCGACAACTTCGAGTGGGCTCGCGGCTACGACAAGCGGTTCGGGATCGTCCGGGTCGATTTGGAGACCATGACCCGAACGCTGAAGGCCAGTGGGGTGTGGTACAAGGATTTTCTTGCTGGGAGCGCGTCGACCGGCTGACAGGCACCGGCTAGCGGTGCAAAACCTGGCGCTTCGGCTTGGGGTCGTGGGGGGAGCGTTGCCGGGGGGGCCGACCACGTGAGGCGATCTGGATCAAGTCCCCGAGCATGGCGCTGGCCGTCGCCTGGCCACCGGCGCCAGGGCCGGTGAACAGGAGTCGGCCCACAGAGGGCCCCTCGATGAAGATTGCGTTGGTCACTCCGTTGACTCCGGCCAAGGGATGCTCGGAAGGCAGGCTGACCGGTTTGACCCGAGCCTCGAGCCGGCCGTCGGCGCCGCGCTCCGCCGAGCCGATCAGTTTGATCACCTCGCCGCGCTCGGTGGCCGCGGCCACATCTTCGCTGCTCACAGCTTCGATCCCCTCGCACTCCACCTCCCAGGGGGCGACCCGCTCGCCGAAGGCGAGACTCGCCAGGATCGCCGTCTTGAATGCGGCATCCCGGCCGGAGACATCGTCGCCCGGGTCGGCCTCGGCATAGCCGAGGCGTTGCGCCTCCTCCAGGGCGTCGTCGTAGCTCCGCCCCTCCTTGGCCATGGCGGTGAGGATGTAGTTGGTCGTCCCGTTGACGATCCCGCTCACGACGTCGATGTCCTCCCCGGCCAGGCTCTCGGCCAGAGGGCGAATCACGGGGATGCCACCACCGACCGCCGCCTCGTACATCACCGAGACGCCGGCTCGGCGCGCCGCCTCGGCGATCTCCTGTCCCCTGGTGGCGATCAGCTCCTTGTTTGCGGTGACCACCGGCTTGCCCGAGCGGAGGGCGGCGAGAACCAGCTCACCGGCCGGATCCAGGCCACCGATCACCTCGACGACCACGTCGATGGAGGGATCCGTGACCACGGACATGGCGATATCGGTCATCCGATCGGCCCTCAGGTCGAAGGAGCGTTGCTTGGCGAGGTCTCTCACCGCTACTCGTCTGACCTCGAGATCCACTCCTGACTTGAGCCTGATCGCCACGCGATCAGCCAGGAGCCGGTTGATCAATGCGCCGCCCACCGTCCCCGCTCCCAGGACGCCTACCCGGACGGTCATGGTCTCCGTCTCCCGTATCTCGAATGTCGCATCTCGTCTCGCTCCCTCGGAGGTCCGGCGCCGGGGGGTCAAAAAAATCCGCCCCGTCTGCCGGTGCGGATCTCGTGTTTCGTGTGGTGGGGGCTGGTTACACGGTCGAGTCGCACGGCCTTGCCGTCGTGGTCGTCGTACCCGTCATGCAACCAGTGCTCATGTGAAGAGCAAGGTATCCCGGTTCCGGGGCCAAGTCAATGCAAGGCAGACCTTGCACTTAACCGTCCCGGTCAAATATCCTGTATCGAGACGAAGCGCTCATCTTGAGCGGTGGAGGGATCAGGCCCGACGAAACCGCGGCAACCGGCGCAAGCACGGTGCCAATGCCTGGATCGATGAGTTGCCTGGAGCTTTTGGCTCCCGGCGCTCTTCAAGCGTTTCGAGAGAAACAACAAGAGGAGTACCGGTGAGCGAGGCCGAGCCCTGTTCCTGTAATCACATATCCCAAGGCGTCCAGCCATGAGCGGCTATCTCGACGTCGTCCACGATGGGGTGGTCATCTTCGACGGCGCCACCGGGACCAACCTGCAGACCGTCGGCCTGACTGCCGACGACTTCGGCGGGCCATCGCTGGAAGGCTGCAACGAGGTGTTGAACCTGCGTCGCCCCGACGTGATCCGCGACCTGCACCGCTCCTTCCTCCAGGTTGGCGTCGACGTGGTCGAGTCGAACACTTTCGGCGCCTTCGCCGTGCCTCTCGCCGAGTACGGGTTGGAGGCGCAGTCGTACGAGATCGCCGCGGCCGGTGCCACCCTGGCCCGAGAGGCGGTCGACGAATTCGTCAAAGCCGACGGACAGGCCCGGTTCGTGGCCGGGTCGATCGGCCCCGGGACCAAGTTCGCCACACTGGGGCAGATCTCGTATCGCGACCTGACCTCCGCCTACGAGGTCGAGGCGGCCGGCCTCATCGACGGAGGAGCAGACCTGCTCATCATCGAGACCCAGTTCGACCTGCTCGGAGCCAAGGCTGCCATCGAGGGCGCCCGCCGGGCGATGAGGAACGCCGGTCTCGAGCTCCCGCTCCAGGTCCAGGTCACCATCGAGCTCACCGGGCGCATGCTTCCCGGGACCGAGATCGGCGCCGCTCTCACCGCGCTCGAGGCGCTCCGCCCCGATGTCATCGGGCTCAACTGCGCCACCGGCCCCGCCGAGATGTACGAGCCGCTCCGTCATCTCGCCCGTCACTCCCCGGTCCCGGTCTCGGCCATCCCCAACGCCGGGATGCCCCATGTCGAGGACGGGGAGATGGCATACGACCTCGAGCCCGATGAGCTGGCCCACCATCTCGGCCAGTTCGTCACCGAGATGGGGGTCGGCGTCATCGGCGGCTGTTGCGGCACCACCCCCGGCCATCTCGCCGCCGTGGTGGAGAGGATCCGTCCCTTGGCACCTGTCGAGCGCAACCCCGAGACGGAGCCCTCGGCGGCCTCGATCTACAGCCAGGTGCCTTTCGACCAGGACACTTCTTTCCTGATCATCGGGGAGCGGGCCAACGCCAACGGCTCCCGCGCCTTCAAGGAAGCACTGCTCGCCGAGGACATCGAGGGCTGTGTCGCCGTTGGCCAGGAGCAGGTCAGGGAGGGGGCGCACCTCGTCGACCTCTGTGTCGACTATGTCGGACGCGACGGCGTGGCCGACATGGAGAAGCTCGCCTCCGCCTTTGCCACCGATGTGACGGCGCCGGTGGTGCTCGACTCGACCGAGCCCGAGGTGATGGAAGCCGGCCTGGAGCGGCTGGGCGGCCGCAGCGTGCTCAACAGCGCCAATCTCGAGGATGGCGAGGCCCCGGGATCCCGCCTCGATCGGGTGTTCGGGCTGGCCAAGAAGCATGGCGCCGCGGTGATCTGCCTCCTCATCGACGAGGAGGGCCAAGCCCGCACCCTGGAATGGAAGCTACGCATCGCGCATCGCATCCACGACCTCGCGGTCAACAGGTATGGGCTTCGCTCC
>Ga0299913_10000525_pt1 | contig 24934 bp, 24 predicted proteins | sample RVTome_9_FD_201360 | JGI IMG/M metagenome (GOLD analysis project Ga0299913, IMG submission 201360) | Soil microbial communities from uranium-contaminated site in the Upper Colorado River Basin, Wyoming, United States - RVT155D38 (version 2) ... | reverse complement strand
GTCAAGGACGAGCCGGAGTGGATGACGAAGCTGCGCCTCAAGGCATATCGCCATTTCGAGTCGCGGCCGATGCCGACGTGGGGGGCCGACCTGGCGCCGATCGACTTCCAGGACATCTACTACTACGTCACCGGCACCGACAAGGCCGTCCAGAGCTGGGACGACGTGCCCGACTACATCCGTCGCACGTACGACAAGCTCGGCATCCCCGAGGCGGAGAAGAAGTACCTCGCCGGCGTCGGCGGCCAGTACGACTCCGAGGTCGTGTACCACAACATCCGCGAGGATCTCGAGAAGCAGGGCGTGATCTTCCTCGGCACCGACCAGGCGCTGAAGGAGCACCCGGAGATCTTCCGCGAGTACTTCGGCACGGTCATCCCGGCCAATGACAACAAGCTCGCGGCGCTCAACACGGCCGTCTGGTCGGGCGGCTCATTCATCTACGTGCCGCCGGGCGTCCACGTCGAACTGCCGCTGCAGGCCTACTTCCGGATCAACACCGAGAACATGGGCCAGTTCGAGCGGACGCTGATCATCGCCGACGAGGGCTCGAGCGTGCACTACGTCGAGGGCTGCACCGCCCCGACGTACTCGACCGCCAGCCTGCACAGCGCCGTGGTCGAGATCATCGTGAAGAAGGGCGCGCGCGTCCGCTACACGACGATCCAGAACTGGAGCCACAACGTCTACAACCTCGTCACCAAGCGGGCCGTGGCCCACGAGGACGCGGTCATGGAATGGGTGGACGGCAACCTCGGCTCGAAGGTGACGATGAAGTACCCGAGCATCTACCTGCTCGGCGAGCGCGCCCACGGCGAGGTCCTGTCGATCGCCTTCGCCGGCGACGACCAGCACCAGGATGCCGGCGGCAAGATCATCCACGCGGCGCCCAACACGACGTCGCTGATCACCTCGAAGTCCATCTCCAAGGGGACCGGCCGCACGAGCTACCGCGGCCTCATCAAGGTCTACCCCGGCTGCGAGAAGTCGAAGTCGACCGTCCGATGCGACGCGCTGATCCTCGACGAGCAGGCGCGCTCGGACACGTACCCGTACATGGAGATCGACGAGGAGGACGTGACCATCGGCCACGAGGCCACGGTCAGCAAGGTCGGCTCGGAGCAGCTCTTCTACCTCATGAGCCGCGGGCTGTCGGAGGCGGAGGCTGCCGCGATGATCGTGAACGGCTTCATCGAGCCGATCGTCAAGGAGCTGCCGATGGAGTACGCGGTCGAGATGAACCGTCTCATCCAGCTCCAGATGGAGGGTGCGGTCGGGTGACGACCGCCACCGCCACCACGCTCGACGCCGAGGCGGTCGGGCGCATCAGTGACCACTTCGACGAGCCCGACTGGCTTCGCGCGCACCGCGCTGCCTGGTGGGAGCGCGCCGCCTCGACGCCGCCGCCGACCGGCGACGAGGAGGAGTGGCGCCGGACGGATCTTGCCGCCCTGCCGCGCGATGGCGAGCTCCTGATGGATGCCCCTGAGCTCACCGTCGAGGTGCCCGGCGGGCTGCCGGACGGCCTGATCCTCACCGATGTGCGCACCGCAGTCCGGCGGCACCCGGAGCTCGTGCGTCGCTTCCTGGATCCGAGACAGGGCCAGGCTTCGCACGCGCACTTCTGGGCCCTCGCCCAGGCGGCGTGGACCGGCGGCCTCTTCTGCTATGTCCCCCGTGGCGTCACGGTGGACGGCACCCTCGTCGCGCGAACGGTGCTCACCAACGCGACCGACACATACCTGCCGATCTCGCTGATCGTCGCCGACGAGGGCAGCAGCATCACGCTCCTCGAAGAAGTGACCTCTCCCGATGGCGCGCCCGCCTGGTTCGGTGGCATCGTGGAGATCCGAGCCGAGCGCGGTGCCCGGGTGCGCTACGCCAACCTCCAGCAGCTCGGCGATGGCGTCTGGAACGTCGGTGCCCAGCGCGTCGTGGTGGGGCAGGACGCCGACGTGACCACGCTCAATGCCGAAGTCGGATCGAAGGTCACCAAGGTCGGGCTGGACGTCCAGATGACCGGCCCGGGCGGCACCTCGAAGGTGCTCGGCATTCTCGCCGCGGGCGACGACCAGCGAATCGACATCAACACGGTCCAGGACCTGGCCGCCGACCACACCACCAGCGATCTCCTCTACCTGTCGGCCCTCTACGACGCCGCCCACGCCTCCTTCTACGGCGTGACGAATGTGCGGAAGGGAACGCGTCAGACGAGCTCCTACCAGGAGTGCCGCAACCTGCTGCTCAGCCCGGCGGCCGGCGCGGAACCGATCCCGGTCTTGGAGATCGAGGCCAATGACATTCTCCGCTGTGGCCACGGAGCCACGGCCGGCGCCATCGATCCGACGCAGCTGTTCTATGCCCAGACCCGTGGCCTCGACCACGACGCCGCCGAGCGCATGATCGTGCGCGGCTTCTTCGAGCAGGTGGTGTCCAAGATCGAGGACGAGACGATCCGCGAGCGGGTGCTCGCCGCCCTGGCCGGTCGCATCGGGACGACCGAGGACCTAGCCGCATGAGCGCACTGGAGCAGACGGCCGCTGGCTTCGTCACGGTCGCCCGACTCGGCGACGTGCAGCCGGGGACCGTGCGCGTCGTAGAGGTCGATGGACGATCGCTGTGCGTCGGCCTCACCGAGGACGGCGAGTGGGGCGCCATCGACAACGTCTGCACCCACGATGGCGGAACGCTCGGCGAGGGTGAGCTGGACGACAACGCGGTCGAGTGTCCCCGGCACGGTGGCCGGTTCGACCTCTTCAGCGGGCGCGTCCTGGCGCTGCCCCCGGTCAGACCGGTGAGCGCCTACGAGACCATCGTCGACGGCGACGAGGTGCAGGTGCGACTGCCATGAAGATCAGCACCCGAACCGAGTACGGCCTCCGCGTTCTCGTGACGCTGGCGCGCGTCGACGACGATCGATGCCTGTCGCTCACCGAGATCGCACGGCGCGAGAAGCTTCCGCACGCCTACCTCGAGCAGCTCGTCGGAGACCTGCGCCGCGCCGGCCTGGTGAGCGCGACGCGCGGCCAGTCGGGCGGCTACCGGCTGGCGCGACCGGCGGCCGAGATCGGCATGGCCGATGCGGTGCGCGCGCTCGAGGGCCCGCTGCTCGAGATGCCGTGCGCCGGCGCCGAGGACCTCGAGCACTGTGACCGGCCCCAGCCCTGCAGCGTCCACGAGGTCTTCCAGCGCGTCTACGAATCCCTCAGCCTGTCGCTGGGGGCCACGAACCTCGCCGACGTGGTCGCCACCGCCGGTGGCCCTCCATATCCGATCGAGGTGCGCCGCCGCCGCGCGGCCGCCCACCACTCAACCGAACCGCAGCAACCAGCAAGGAACGCATGACCGACGAACTCGTCATCTCCGGGCTCGAGGTGAGCATCGGGGAGAAGAAGATCCTCAAGGGGCTCGACCTGACCGTGCGCCAGGGCGAGGTCCACGCGCTCATGGGCCCGAACGGCTCCGGCAAGACCAGCCTGGCGTACACGCTGATGGGCCACCCCGAGTACCGGGTCACGGCCGGCACCGTGACGTGGCGTGGCCAGGACCTGCTGGCGCTATCGCCGGACAAGCGGGCGCGGTTGGGCCTGTTCCTCGCCTTCCAGTACCCGAGCGCCATTCCCGGCGTGACGGTGGCGAGCTTCCTGCGCAACATCTACAACGCGATCCATCACCCCAAGCCGGCCGATGCGGACGGCGAGAAGTCGATCCGGTACACCGGCATCCCGCTCGCGAAGTTCCGCAAGCTGATGGAGGAGAAGATGTCGCTCCTCCGCATGGACCCCGGCTTCGCCACGCGCTACGTGAACGACGGCTTCTCGGGCGGCGAGAAGAAGCGCCTGGAGATGCTCCAGATGGCTGTGCTGAACCCCGAGATGGCGATCCTCGACGAGACCGACTCCGGGCTCGACATCGACGCGCTGAAGAGCGTGGCCGAGGGCATCAATGCCACCCTCTCGCCGGAGATGGGCGTGCTGATGATCACCCACTACCAGCGCATGCTGAACTACGTGAAGCCGCAGTTCGTCCACGTCCTGCTCGACGGCCGCGTGGTGATGTCGGGCGGCGAGGAGCTGTCCCATCAGCTCGAGGCGAACGGCTACGACTGGGTTCGCGAGCAGGTCGGCCTGCCGGAAGGTGTCGGCGACGCCGCCTCGGCTCCCGAGCCGGTCGCGCAGCACTAGGCGCGACGGACCGGACCCATGGCACTCGAGCAGGCGACCACCCCCGACGTCTTCGACGGTGCGGCCCTGCGCGCCGACTTTCCGGTCTTCGACCGCCCCCACCGATCCGGACGGTCGCTGGTGTACCTCGACTCCGCCGCGTCGGCGCCGAAGCCTCGCGCCGTGATCGAGGCGCTGGCCGATGCCTACGGCCACCACTACGCCAACGTCCATCGCGGCATCTACGAGCTGTCGGAGGACGCGACCGCCCGCTTCGAGGGCGCCCGCCGCGCACTGGCCCGCTTCATCGGCGCACCCAGCGAGCGGGAGGTGATCTTCGTGCGCAATGCGACCGAGGCGATCAACCTCGTCGCGTTCAGCTGGGGCCGGACCAACCTTGGCCCCGGCGACCTGATCCTGTCGACCGAGATGGAGCACCACGCCAACCTCGTGCCGTGGCAGCAGCTGGCGGCCGCCACCGGCGCCACCCTCGAGTACGTGCGCCTGACCGATGACGGCCGGCTCGATCCCGACGACCTCGCGGCCCGCCTCGCGAAGGGCCCGAGGCTGGTGGCCATCAGCCAGGTGAGCAACGCGCTCGGCACGATCAATCCGGTGGCGGAGATCACGCGTGCCGCGCACGAGGCCGGCGCGATCGTGGTGCTGGATGCCGCCCAGAGCGTGCCGCACATGCCGGTCGACGTCGCGGCCCTCGGCGTCGACTTCGCGGCGCTGTCCGGCCACAAGATGCTCGGGCCGTCCGGCATCGGCGCCCTGTGGGGCCGGCGCGAGCTGCTCGACGCCATGCCGCCGTTCATGACCGGCGGCAGCATGATCACCCGCGTGACGCTCGAGGGCACCGAGTGGAACGAGGTGCCCTGGAAGTTCGAGGCCGGCACCCCGGCCATCGCCGAGGCCGCGGGCCTGGCGGCGGCCATCCAGTACCTCGAGGGCATCGGCATGGCGAACGTCCGTGCGCACGAGCGCTTCCTGTTCGAGCACGCCTGGTCGATGCTCGGAGACCTGCCGGGCGTCCGGCGCCTGGGACCCGACGACGCCGATGCCCACGCCGGCGTCATCAGCTTCGTGCTCGATGGCATCCACCCGCACGACGTGGCCACGATCTTCGACGGCGAAGGCGTCGCGGTCCGCGCCGGCCACCACTGCGCCCAGCCGGTGATGCTCCGCTACGACCTGCCGGCCACCACCCGCGCGAGCTTCTACGTCTACAACGACCTCGACGACATCGAGCGCCTGGCCGATGCGATCCGCGCCACCCAGCGCGTCTTTGCCACTGCCTGATGGACAACCTGTACCGCGACTTCATCCTCGAGCACTACCGCGCGCCGCACAACCGGGGCGTGCTGGAACCCCACGACCTGCACTTCGCCGACTCGAACCCCACCTGCGGCGACGAATTGTCGATGACGATCCAGCTCGACGAGGCCAAGCAGCGCGTCGTCGACGTCGCGCATGACGGCCGCGGCTGCGCCATCAGCCAGGCATCGGCCTCGATCCTCACCGACGAGCTGCGGGGCATGTCCCTCGACGAGCTGCGAGCGCTCGACCCACGTGAGGTGGTCGAGAACCTCGGGGTCCCGATCGGCCCGGCGCGGCTGAAGTGCGCGCTTCTGTCCTACAAGGTGCTCCAGGGTGCCGTCATCGGCGCCGAAGCCCGCTGGCCGGACGAGGCCGAGATCCTCGCCGGCGCCAACGAGGGGGGATCGGCTCCATGAGCTGTCCACGTCGCGCGCGTTCCGTCCGTCCAACTTCTCTTTTCAGCGAGTACCCCCAGCCATGACCGACCAACCGAACCGGACCTTCCGCGAGGTGACCGCAGCCGAAGCGGTCGGCCTCGCCCGGGAGGGCTACCGGGTCATCGACGTGCGTGAGCAGAACGAGTGGGACGCAGGCCACGTCGCCGGCGCCACCCTCGTGCCTCTGCGCGAGCTCCCGGAGCGCATCGCCGAGGTGGCTCCCGACCGCGCGGCCCCGCTCCTCCTCCACTGCGCCGTTGGCGCGCGATCCGGCCGCGCGGCGGCCTACCTGACGCAGCTCGGCTACACCGACGTGGTCAGCCTGAAGGGACCGATCGACCACTGGAAGCAGCAGGGTGGGCCGTGGGAGGAGCCGGCGCAGCTCCTGTCGCCGGGCCAGCAGCGCCGATACGCGCGCCAGGTGCTCATTCCCGAAATCGGCCAGGAGGGCCAGCGCAGGCTGCTCGATGCGAAGGTGCTCCTCATCGGCGCCGGCGGCCTCGGCTCGCCGATCGCCCTGTACCTCGCCGCTTCGGGCGTTGGGACCATCGGCCTGGTCGACGACGACGTGGTCGACGAGTCGAACCTCCAGCGGCAGGTCCTGCACGGGGTCGATCGCCTGGGAATGCGGAAGGTCGATTCGGCGGAGCTGACACTGCGCGGCCTAAACCCCGAGACGGTGGTGACGAAGCACGTCGAGCGGCTGATGGCCGACAACGTCGAGCGGCTCATCGCCGGCTATGACGTGATCGTGGACGGCACCGACAACTTCGACACCCGCTACGTGCTCAACGACGCGGCGGTGAAGCTGCGCAAGCCGGTGGTCCACGGCTCGATCTACCGCTGGGATGGCCAGGTCACGACCTTCGTGCCCTTCGACGGCCCGTGCTACCGCTGCATGTACCCGACCCAGCCGCCCGCGGAGCTTGCGCCGGCGTGCAGCGTGGCCGGCGTGCTCGGGGTGCTGCCCGGGATCGCCGGCATGCTCCAGGCGAACGAGGTCTTCAAGCTCGTCCTCGGCGTCGGGGAGACGCTGGCGGGGCGCCTGCTGATGTTCGACGCCATGGGCACCACCTTCGACGAGGTCCGCATCTGGCGCGACCCGGCCTGTCCGGCCTGCGGCGAGGGCGCCGCGACCGCCGCCACGACGCCTGAGCCAGCAAATGTTGCATCGGCGGTGGGCGCATGAGCACGGTCCGCATTCCTCCCGTGCTGCGAGAGAACACCGGCGGCAGCCGATCGGTCGAGGTGACCGGCGGCACGGTGACCGAGGCGCTCGAGGACCTCTTCGCCAGGCACCCGGCGCTCCGCGACCGCGTCACCACCGACGGGCAGCTGTCCGGCTTCATCAACGTGTACGTCAACGACCGCGACGTACGCTACCGCGACGGGCTGGCTACCTCGGTCGGACCGGAGGACACGATCATCCTGCTGCCGGCCATGGCCGGAGGCGCGCGCCAGGCCTGATGCCGGCCCCGGTCGGCCCGAGCACCGCCAACGATCTGCTCGATGCCATCGGCCACACGCCGATGGTCGAGCTGCGCCGCCTGGCGCCGCCCGGCGAGACCAGGATGTTCGCGAAGCTGGAGGGCGCGAACCCGACCGGCTCCGTGAAGGACCGGATCGCCCGGGCGATGATCGAGGAGGCGAGAGCCAGCGGCGCCCTGGCGCCCGGCCAGACGATACTCGAGCCATCGAGCGGGAACACCGGCATCAGCCTGGCAATGATCGGCCGCCTGCTCGGGCACCCGGTGCGGATCGTGCTGCCGGACAACACGACCGCGGAGCGCGAGCAGCTGCTCCGGCTGTACGGCGCCGAGATCGTCCACTCGCCGGGCGCCGAGGGATCGAACGGCGCGATCCGCCTGGCCCAGCGCCTGGCCGATGGGGATCCGAGCCTGTTCATGCCGTACCAGTACGGCAACGAGGCCAACCCGCGGGCCCATGAGCAGACGACAGGCCCAGAGATCCTGGCCCAGGTCCCGGATGTGGACGTCTTCGTGGCAGGGCTGGGAACCGGCGGGACGCTGACCGGCGTCGGGCGCTACCTGAAGCGCGAGCGACCGGGCGTGCGGATCGTGGCCGCCGAGCCGATGCCCGGCGAGCAGGTGCAGGGCCTCCGCTCGCTCGAGGATGGCTTCGTGCCGCCGGTGCTCGACGCATCGGTGCTCGACGACAAGTACCTGGTGAACAACCGCGATGCGGTGATCGGCGTGCGGCGCCTGCTCGCCGAGGAGGGGATCTTCGCGGGCCTGTCCTGCGGGGCCGCGGTCGCCGTGGCGGTCCGCGTCGCGCGAGAGATGACCGGCGGGTCGGTCGTCGTGCTGCTGGCCGACGGAGGGTGGAAGTACCTGTCGGCCGACCTGTGGACCCGGGACATCGACGAGCTCGAGGACGAGCTGGAGGGGTCGCTGCTGTGGTGAGCGCCGGGCTGACGATCCCCGGGGCGGTCGCCGAGGAGATGCTTCTGCATGCCCGGGCGGAGGTTCCGTACGAGGCCTGCGGGCTGCTCTCCGGATCCTTGGCGGACGGTGCCGCGCGGGCCTACCACCCGGCGCGCAATGCCGATGCCAGCCCGTACGTGTACACCGTTCATCCCGAGGACCTGGTGCGGATCGTGTTCGGGATCGAGGACGCCGGCGACGACCTCGTGGCGATCTTCCACTCCCACACCCACACCCCCGCGATCCCGTCACCGACCGATCGACGCCAGGCGCAGTACCCGGACGCCTTCTACGTGCTGGCCACCCTGAGCGACCCCGATGCCGGCGCCGCCGATGCCCTCCGAGCCTGGAGGATCCTCGACGGGGAAAGCCGCGAGGTCCCGCTGACCATCGGCTGACGGTCAGCAGCCGCTGCTTGCCACCTCGGTCAGCTCACCGCTGACAATGTCGAGCCGGGCATCGATCGAGCACGACTCCTCCTCGTCCCCGGACCGATAGGCAAGGGCGAACGTGCCGTCGTCGGGCGGCGGTTGCCAGCGAACCGAGGTCAGCAGCAGGTCGTCGAGCGCCGCGCCGCCTTCCGCGGCACGCGCCAACCGGTCGATCGCCTCCGCCGCGGTGGTCGGGATGGCATGCAGGTCCGCGTTCACCACCACGACGTCGGCGGTCGCCGGGTCCACCGAGAGCACCCACACATCCTCGCCGGCGTCTCCGGCGGCGCTTCCCGCCACCTCGAGGGTGCATGATTCGGGATCGCAGGCCCCGCTCGTCGCGATCGCGTCCCAGCGATCGCCCTGGAGCGTCCAGATCGTGTCCGCCACCGCGGCGGCGATCGCCTCCGTCTGCAGCTCGGCCGCCACGCCTCCCGGTCGCACGGAGTCGCGCATTGCCTGCAGGATGTCCTCCGCGTTGAAGGGCCGCCCCGCCGGCCGAAGGCTGATCGGGTTGCCCGGGTCGCCGATGACCACGGAGGCCGTTGGCGTCGCTACGGGCGCGCTGGACGGTGGCGGCGGGCCCGAGCAGGCCACCTGCGCGACCGCCATCCCCGCCAAGACGAGGACGCGGAACCGGGTCACGGCTTGCCGAGCGTAGCTCGCAGGCGGCTGACCACCGTGTCGCTGATGACCGCGGTCCCGCCGGCCAGGTAGGAGCGCGGTGGATGCAGCCTGACGAGCTCGGATGCGACGCTCGACGGCAGGGCGTCGCGCTGCACCAGGAGGAGCGGCGACCCGGCTCGACCGGCGGCCGGGACGGCGGACAGGGCATCGGGGAAGTTCGCACCGGTGGCCAGGTACACCGACGGCGGACGGCTGAAGAAGTGCGCCGAGATCGCCACCGCAGTCGCGTATCGATCGGCACCCGCGAGCCGCACCACAGGACGTCCCGTGGCCTGCGCGATCGCCTGGCGGACGCCCTCGCTCACGGAGGCCGTGCCGCCCAGGACGTAGATCGTGCCCGGAGCCAGCCGGACGAGCTCATCGCGGGTCGCACCCGGCAGCGATCCCTGCTGGGTGAGGAGGACCGGGCCGCGGGCTTTCACCGCCGCCGGTCCGGCGGCGAGCGCATCGGGGAATGACGCACCGGTGGCCACGAACGCCGCACTCACCCCCGGCGCGAAGGTCGCTCGGCTGACCGCCACGGCGGTCCCGTAGCGGTTCGAGCCCTGGAGCCGCTCGACCGGCGTGGAGGTATATGCCTGGAGCTGTCCCGCCACCGTCGCCGAGACCACGCTCGTGCCACCCAGCACGACGATCCGCCCCGGCCGCAGGCGAGCCAGCTCGTTCCGCGTCACCTGGGGCAGGTTGCCCGGGTCGGTGAGGAGGACCGGGCCGCCCGTGACCCCGGCGGCAGGGCCGCCGGCGAGCGCGTCGGGATAGTTCAGCCCCGTCGCCACGTAGGCCACCGGCACGCCCGGAGCGAAGTGCGCGGCACTGAGCGCCGCCGAGGTGGAGTAGCGATCGGAGCCCGCGATGCGGATCGGCGTCCCGACGCTCCACTTCGCCCATGCCAGCCCGTAGCGCTCGGCGCTGGCCTCGAAGCGCGTGGGCCGGATCTCGATCCGCGCGGTGCCCGTCCGGGCGGCGGTGAATTCCACCCACTCGTAGTTGTTGTCGAGGGTGTACGACCCGGCGACCGCCCCGTCCGGCTGGACCACGCGCAGGTCGAGGTCGGCCATCAGCCGATCCGGCGACGTGCTGCTCGAGCTGTGGCTGTTCCAGCTGACCACGACCTTCACCTTCTGGCCGGCGACGACAGCGATGTCCTGGGTCACGACGTCCGCGCTGGTCATGCTGCCGAGGCGGTATCCGCCCCATGCGCCATCGCCGACGTGGAGGACGCGGTTCGCCCACATCGCGGAGGCCGTCCCGGTTCCCTCGTGGTCGGCGCTGGCCCCGCCGTTCGGCAGCGGGGAGCGGTTGATCGCGCCGGCCATGATGACGGCGCGCGTTCCCTCGGGCCGCAACGCCAGGCTGGGCGCGCGTGAGATGAGCTGGGCGGCGATGCCCGCCACGATCGGCGAGGCCACACTGGTGCCGCTGGCGCCCAGCCCGTTCGCCGTCCGCACCGAAGCCGCGGGAGCCGAGACGTTCGGCTTGTTGAAGTCGCCGTGCGGGTTCCACGCCGTCCCGGCCGGATCGCGGTAGCCGCTGCCGTTCGAGCCGGGGTAGTACCAGATCCGGTCGTCCAGCCGGCCGGCCGTGTTGCGATCGTCGATGCCGCCCACGGTGAGCACGTTGTAGGCGGTGCCCGGCGACAGGACGTTCCAGTGGCCGAACGTCACGTAGTTGCCGGCGGCCGCGACCGGCAGCCGGCCGTCCTGGGCCGCGATGGCGTCGAAGAAGCGCCGCGCCTCCTCCGATCCCGTGGCCGTGTCCTGGCCGATGCTGGCGTTGATGACGTCGGCGTCCCCGCCGCCCGGGCTGGCGGCCCAGTCGGCGGCGGCGATGATGGCCCGGTCGCGCGTCACGCCCGCTCCACCGCCCCCAGTGGAGGAGCTGACGATCAGCGCACCCGGGGCGACGCCCGGATACGACGCGCTCCGCCCGGCGATGGCCCCCGCGACCCACGTCGGATGATCGAATGTCGGGCTGTAGGCGATCGATCCGGTCGTGCTTCGGTTGGCGACGACCCGGCCGGAGAGGTCGCCGGTGTTGTGGACGTTGTGATACTCGACCACGGCGACGCGCACGCCCGCGCCCTGGTCGCCCGAGCCGCTGGTCCAGTTGGCCTGCACGCCCGGGCCTGCGCTCGACATCGTCTCGACCCAACCGCGCTCCAGGCCCAGCGTCTCGACGGAGGGCAGCTCGGCGAGGTCGGCGACGCGTTCCGCCGGAAGATCGACGTAGACCAGCGGGGCGCTGGTCGAGGCGTAGCCGACCCGCCCGCCGAGCGTCGCGACGTCGGCTCTGAGCTGCTCAGCGGCCGCGGACCGCGCGTCCACGCGCGCCTGCCAGAGCTCGGCTCGGATTGCGCGGGCCGTTTCGAGGTCGTCGACCATCGGACGGTCGCCGACCCACTGCAGCTCGGGATGGCGCGCGATGACGGCGGCCTCGGCGGCGGTCACGTCGACGTCCAGCCAGACGCCGACGGCAACTTCGGCGCTCGCGCCACCGGCGACCGCCCCACCGAGGCGGGCAGCCACGGCGGAGCGAAGCTCGGCATCGCCCTTGTGCTCCAGCGCCGATCGTCGCCCTGCGGCCGCTTCCAGCTTCTGGGCCCGCATCGTCGACCCGGCGGTCGTCCCATCGGCGGCGTCGCGGTAGACGAGGTGGACGGCGCCCGAGCGCTGGTCGACGTACTTGCCGGCCCAAAGCGTCCCGGCGGCCGGAAGTCGCTCATAGACGAGTGCGAAGTCGTTCGGAGACCCGCCCAGCGTGTCCGCCAGGTGCCGCGCGCCGGTCGTGGCGGGCGGGTCGGCGGCCGCGACCGGGGGAGCGGGCGCGAACGCGCCCAGGACGAGCAGCGCCGCGAGCATGACGGGCCACCAGCGACGATCGGCGGCAGGCGGGTGGCGGTGCATCATCTGGATCCCCTGAGTGTATGACGCCGTATGACAGTGTCGCACGGCTATCGCATCCAGCGTGGACACACGACGCGCGTGCCGCAATGGCCAATCGGTGTAGCCTTCGGGCATGACCGATAGGGCGTCCGCCGTACGGGACTCTGCTGCATCCGTCCACCGCGATCGGCTTCGAAGGGCCGCTGCGGCTGCGTCCGACCGCGGGCTCGACGCGCTGCTGGTCACTCCGTCTCCGGACTACCTCTACTTGCTCGGATACCGCGCTCCGGCCATGGAGCGGCTCACCTGCCTGCTGATCCCTGCAGAGGGCGATCCAACCATCGTCCTGCCTCGGCTGGAGGAGTCGCTGGCGCGGCACGAGCTGGGTGACCTCGCCGAGGATCTGGAGATCGTCGCCTGGGACGAGACCGACGACCCGATCCGCATCGTCCAGCAGCTCGTCGGCGGCGCCCTGCGGGTCGGCGTCCAGGACCAGATGTGGGCGCGGTTCGCCCTTCGCCTGCGAGCGGCGCTGGATCCGGCCGAGCTCGTGGAGGCCGGCCCGTCGATGAGCGCCCTGCGGGCGGTGAAGACCCCTGACGAGATCGCGCGGCTCCGCGCCGCGGCGGAGGCGGCCGACGACGCGATGCGGGCCATCGCTGCCGAGCCGCTCACCGGGCGCACCGAGGCGGCGGTCAGTGGCCGGATCCGTGAGCACCTGCTGGCGGCCGGCCACGACGAGGCGGGATTCGCGATCGTCGCGTCGGGCCCGAACTCGGCCAGCCCGCACCACACCGCCGGCGACCGGCACATCCAGCCGGGCGACGCGATCGTGCTCGACATCGGCGGCGTCCGCGACGGGTACTGCAGTGACACCTCCCGCACGGCGTTCGTCGGCACGCCGGATCCGGAGTTCCTGGCGCTCTACGAAGTCCTCCACGAGGCGCAGCGAGCGGCGTGCGATGCGGTTCGGCCCGGGGTGCCGGCCGCCGAGATCGACGCGGTCGCCCGCGCGATCATCACCGAAGCCGGATACGGGGACGCCTTCATCCATCGGACCGGGCACGGCATCGGCCTGGAGACGCACGAGGAGCCGTACATCGTCTCCTCGAATCCCGTGCCGCTGGTGGCTGGCAACGCGTTCAGCGTGGAGCCGGGGATCTACATCCGCGAAACGTGGGGGGCGCGGATCGAGGACATCGTGATCTGCACCGAGTCGGGCGGCGAGCGCCTGAACACCTCGACCACCGAGCTGCTCATCGTCGACTGAGCCGAAACGGTCAGCGGCCCTCGCGGTGCGAGCTAACCAGCGCGACCAGCACCTGGTCGATGGCCGCGTTCGCCTCGTGGAAGGCGCTGGTCACGTCGGCCACGTCTGCCGCCCGCCGGCGGAGATGCCCGGTGATCGCGTCGAGCACCGGCGAGCGGAAGAAGAGGAAGGCCTCCACCGTCTCCGCCAGCGTCAGCCCCGCCTTCGAGGCCTCGGCGCCATACAGCGCGCCCATCTTCTCGGCCTCCTCCAGGAGGAGCGTGCGCTCCGCCTTCTTCGACGCGGCCACGTACTCGATCACCAGCTGGAAGGTGCGCTGCCCCCAGCGGCGGAACTCGTCCCGCTCCTCGACGGTAAGCCTGGCCTGCCATGGCTGGCCGGAATAGCCGGTGCGGGCCATGCGCCGATGCAGCTCGCCCGCCATGGTCTGGGTCGAGTCGGGAAGGCGCTCCATGCCATACCGGTGGCGACGCGGGGCATTGATCATCGCCTCCAGGCTGGAGCGCAGGAAGCGCCGATGTCCGCCGGGCGTCTGGTAGCTCTGCACCTTGCCGGTATCGGCCCATCGGCGCAGCGTGTCCGGGCCGACGCCGACGAGGCGTGAGGCGGCACCGAGGGGCAGCCAGGGATCGTCCGGGTCGCGATCCGGCGGTGGGGTGGAGGTCGGGGGCACTGGGGGCGTGAATCTCCGAAATCTGGGAACCGAACGCTACGCGCGCCGATCAACCGCCGTCAACCGCTGCTCCGCAGCTCCTCCGCCCGCATCTGGCCCAGCTCCGCCCACAGGTGGACCAGCGAGACCATGCCCTGGCGGAGGTTCGCGAGGCTCATCCACTCGTTCGGGGCGTGGAAGTTGCCGGTTGGGTTGGCGAACCCGACCATCAGCGTCTTCAGGCCCAGCTGCGCGTCGAGCGCCGCCACCACCGGCACCGAACCGCCCGAGCGCTGGAAAAGCGGCTCCTTGCCGAAGCCCGCGGCCAGGGCACGCGCTGCCGGGCCGATGCCCGGATGGTCGAGCGGCGTGACCACCGGCGCCCCGCCGTGGATGATCTTCACGTCGACGCGGACCGTCGGCGGTGCGATCGCCTCGAGGTGTGCCTTCATCGCCTTCTCGATGACGCGGTAGTCCTGGTTCGGCACGAGCCGGGTCGAGATCTTCGCCGCGGCCCAGGCGGGAATGATCGTCTTGGCGCCCTCGCCGGTGTAGCCGCCCCAGATGCCGTTGATGTCGAAGGTCGGGCGCGCCGACAGGCGCTCGAGCAGCGTGAAGGCCGCCTCGCCGCCCAACGAGGCCGGCACCCCGGTCTCGTCGCGCCAGGCGGCCTCGTCGAACGGGAGCGCGGCATAGGCGGCCCGGTCTTCCTCGGAAAGGTCGACGACGTCGTCGTAGAACCCGGGGACGGCGACGCGGCCGTCGTCGTCGACCATCGACGCGAGCATGCGGACGAGGACATTCGCCGGGTTGTCCACGCCGCCGCCGTACTGCCCGGAGTGCACGTCCTGGCGCGGCCCGTGGACGCGGACCTCCCAGTACGCGATGCCACGCAGCCCGTAGCCGATGGCGGGCGTGCCGTCATCGTCGAAGGTGTCCCCGTCCGACACGACGCAGACGTCGGCGCGAAGGAGCTCCGGGTGATCGGCGATGAACCCCTCCACCGGCTCGGAGCCGACCTCCTCGTCGCCCTCGAAGAAGAAGCGCAGGTTGACCGGCAGCCGGCCCGCGGTCTTCATCCAGGCCTCGACGGTCTTGAGATGCATGAACAGCTGGCCCTTGTCGTCGCCGGCGCCGCGGGCGTAGACCCGCTCGTCCTCGTGACGTGGCTCGAACGGCGGCCGGATCCACTCGTCGAGCGGGTCGGTGGGCTGCACGTCGTAATGGCAGTAGACGAGAACCGTGGGCGCGTCGTCCCCGGCGTGCATCCACTCGGCGGTCACGATTGGGTGCGCGCTGGTCTCGTGGATGGTGGCCTTCTCGACGCCGAGCCGCGTGAGATCGTCGACGATCCACTGCGCCGCGCGACGCACCTCGTCGTTGCGGCCCGGATCGGCGGAAACGCTCTCGATCCGCAGGAACTCGTCCAGCTGGGCGAGGTGCTCGGCGTCGTGCTGGCGGAGGTAGTCGACGGCGGCGTCGGTCGCGGCGCCTGTATCGGTCTGGCTGCTCATCCGGGGATGATAGGCTCCGGGCCAGATGCGCGATCTGCCCGCCCGTCCCGTCACCAGCCGACTCTGCCGATTGCTTGCCGCCCTCACCGTCGCGATCGGCCTGGCCTGGGTGCCGATCGCCACGGTCGATGCTTGCAGCTGCGTCGGCTGGAGCTTCCCCAAGTCGATCGTGGAAGCCGACGTCGCGTTCACCGGGACGGTGTCCGACGTCGGTGGGACCGCGTTTGGGGTTGCCGGCTGGGAGACGACCCAGGTCACCTTCGACGTCACGAGATCGAAGGACGCGATGGCGACCCCAGTCGTCGTGGATTCCTTGCTCGGGAGCAGCGCATCCTGCGGGCTGGACATGGCTGTCGGGCAGGAGTGGCTCGTGCTCGCGCATCTCGACGACGGCGGCCGACCGCAGACGAACCTCTGCTCGGGATCGACGGCCCTCGCCGCGCTGGACGGGCCGACGCTCGCGGTCGTGACGGATGAGCTGGTCGGCGTGCCGGTGCCGGCGGACGCTCACGCGAGCGATGGTGGGTGGGTCTCGTACATTCCGCTTCCCATGCTGCTGGCAGGCGGTGCCGCCCTCGTGATCCTCGTCGTGAGCCTGCTCGCGTTCCACAAGCCGCGACCGCAGTAGCCGGGTGCGCGCAAGCCGGCATCGGCTGCGGGAAACCATTCCGAAGCCAGCGGCGTCAGGGCGCCCATGAACCGATCCGCCCTGCGGCTCATCCAGGCCGCCCTCCTCGCCATCGGCGTGTCCATCATTCCCATCGCGACGGTCAGCGCCTGCAGCTGTGCGATGACCGAGCTCGACGAGGCGGTCATGTCGGCGGACCTCGCGATCATCGGGACCGCCGTGTCAGCGGAGCCGGCGGGCGGCGGAGAGATCGGCGAGATGCAGCTCACGACCTGGGACGTCAGCCAGTCGCGCGACGACATCGACACTGACGTGCTCGAGATCCTCAGCGCGAAGGACAATGGCGCGAATTGCGGGATCACCTTCGGGACCGATGAGCGCTGGCTCGTGCTCGCTTACCCGGGCGAGCGGGGCCTCGAGACGAACGGCTGCATGCAGAACCGCCGGCTGGATGGCTCCGACCCGGAGATGGAGGCCGCCCTCGCATCGATGCTCCCCTCGGTGACGATCGCCGACGACGACGCAGCGACGGACGTGGAGATCCCCGTTCCGGTGATCGTGGTTGCGGCCGTCGGGCTGCTGATCGCGGCGGTCAGCGTGCTCGCCTTCCGGCGGGGCGCCGCTTAGCTGAAGGCGCCTGCGACGAAGCCGGCGAACAGGATCACCGCCACCGCCGGCACGAGGCTGCCGATCCGAAGAGCCAGCGGCCAGCCGGCGCCGCCCGCGAACGCGTACAGCGGGATGGTGAGCGGGAAGAGGAACACCCCGGCCGACCAGCCCATCCGCGCGCGGGTGCTCAGGTCCGGACGGTCCTGCACGTCGAGCCAGTAGGCGGCGATCATCAGAAAACCGCCGACGGCGAGCACGGCGAACAGGGTCCAGACGACGGGGAGCATTTCCGCCCGATCCTAGCGCTCCGGGCGTCGGGCGATGTCATCGGCCCCGTTGAGCAGGTCGCTGAGGAAGGCCAGCGGTCGTCTCCGCGGCAGCCGCGGTTCCGCCTCCGGCAGGAGGTCGCCGATGGCCGCCCGGATCCGGCCGTCCAGGGCCGCGCGCGCCTCGCGTCCGCGGACCGCCTCGGTGGCGAGGGGCGGGCCGAATCGCACTTCCACCCGCTTGCGGAACCACAGGTCCGTGCTGCCCACGATGGCGCATGGCACGACCGGGACGCCGGAGGCGACCGCGAAGGCGGCAGCGCCGTCCTCGAACGGAAGAAGGTCGGACTCGCGGAAGCCGATGCGGCCCTCGGCGAAGATGCCGAGCACGCCATCGGCCTCGAACACGCGCCTGACGGCGCGGACCGCGCTGGTGAGCGTCGTCTTCTCGGGGTTGTAGGGGATCATGCCGCCGAAGAAGCCCATGACCCGGTTCTTGAAGCCCTGGCTGAAATCGGCCTCCTTGGGGCCGAACCACGTGATCCGCGGCTCCAGTGGCAGGATGCCAATGACGATCAGCGGGTCCCACCCGTTGTGGTGATTTGCCACCAACTGGAACGGCGGGCGCGGCCAGTGATCGAGCCCGATGACCCGGACGTCGTAGAGAGTCCGCACCGCGAGGCGCACCAGGCCCCACATCAGCCGATAGCGCAGCGTGACGGTTACGCTCAGCTCACGGGGACCGACGCGACGTGCGACGGCGTCTCGATCCTCGGTCATCGGATCAGGTCGTGGCCAGTGGTTCGGCGGCCTCGATCCTGGCCTCCTCGACGATGTCGTCGCCCTCGCGACGTCGCGGATCGACTCGCAGCAGCGCCAGCGCTGCCCCGACCAGGACGACGACCCCGACGAGCATCGCCGCCCGCGCGCCGGCGCTGGGCTCGCCGAGCAGCCGGGCGATGAGATCGAGCGCCAGTGGGCCGGCCACCAGGAGGTACACCGGCTCCGCCATCGCCGTCCCCGCGTTCAGGATGCCCATGTATCGGCCCGAGGTGTGCTTCGGGATCACGTCGGTCATGAGGGCCCAGTCGACCGACAGGAACGTCCCCATGCCGATCCCGAACGGGACGAACGAGGCGATGGCCACCAGCGGGGTCGGTGCGAACGCCACGCCGCCGAGGCCGATCCCCGCGATGACCGCCGCCGCCCAGATCATCTCGCGCCGCCCGAACCGGTCCGAGAGCCGGGCTCCCGGAATCGCCGCCAGGGCGGTCGCCACCCCCGCGATACCGGTGCCGATAAGGACGGTGGTGGCAGCCTCGCTCTCGCTCATGCCGTGCACCCGCCGGAAATAGGGAAGCGCCAGGGAGGTCGCGGCATAGGCACCCAGGAAGAGCAGCCGTACCACGAGGAGCCACAGGACGCTGCGCTGCTGGAGGATGTCCGTGCCCCAGGCCGAGCGGGCAACCCCCAGCCACGAGGTCGTCCGAGCGGGAGCCGTGCGACCCTCGCGCACGGTGGCCACGAGGATCACCATCGTGAGGGCCTCGACGATCCCGAGGCTGATGGTGGCGGCCACCACGAGGCCGGTGTTGACGCCCAGGGTGGCGATCCCGACGCCGGCGATCGTGCCAAGCACGATCATCGTGCCCATCAGGCCGCTCGCCAGCGCGACCTGTCGGGCAGGGACGAGGTCGGGAACGTAGCCCTGGAACGGACCCTGCGCGAAGTTGGAGCTCAGCTGGAGCAGGAAGTAGAACGCGACCAGCGAGAGGTAGGTCTGTGACGTGGCCAGCCCGACGAGGAAGAGAACGTCGAGCAGCGTCCCGATCACGATGTACGGCTTGCGACGGCCCCAGCGAGTGGTGGTGTAGTCGCTGATCGTGCCAATCGTCGGCTGGACGAGGATCGGCGCGATGACGCCGACCGTGACGACGATCGCAATGAGGACGCCGAGGTTCTCCTCCCCGCCCGGGAGGTCCGCGATCATCGTGGGCACGATGATCTTGTTCAGGCCGCCCCAGATCAGGACGATCCCGAACCAGTAGATCGACAGGGTGATGAGCTGCTGCAGCGGGAGAGCCGCAGTCGGCCGCCCGTGAGGCGCCTGGCTCATTGGTGATCCCCTTCGTGATGCGGCGAATCTAGCGCGTTGGCCTTCGGCTGACGAGGATGTTCCCACGCAGGGACTGCGGCTCGAATGCGGAGAAGGCGCCCGCGCTACCCTTCGCCCTCCATGCACGTCGATCCGGCAGAGGGCCGGAGGATCGTTCTGCGCCATCCCGACCTGCGCCGATACCTGTCGGCGCGCTTCATCGTGTCGGTGGCAACCCAGATCCAGACGGTGGCGGTCGGCTGGCAGGTGTTCAGCGTCAGCGGCGATCCGCTGGACCTGGGGCTCGTGGCGCTGAGCCAGTTCCTGCCGTTCATCGTGCTGATCCTGCCGGCGGGCCACGTCGCGGACCGATACGACCGTCGGCGCGTCCAGCTGGTGACGTACGCCATCCTGGCCGCCTGTGCTGCGGCGCTGTTGGCCCTCGCCGTCGCTGGCATCGAGGACCTGGCGCCGGTGTTCGGCGTGATGGTCCTGTTCGGCGTCGCGCGGGCCTTCAACCAGCCGACCGGCCAGGCCCTGCTCCCGAACATCGCGCCGCCCGGCACCTTCCCGCAGGCGGTGGCGCTGAACTCGTCGCTCGGCCAGATCGCGACGATCGCCGGACCGGCGCTCGGCGGCGCGCTCGTCATCCTGGGCATCGGCGTTGCCTACGGGCTGTCGCTCGTCCTGCTCGTGGCCGGCGTCCTGCTGGTAACCCGCCTGCGGGGCGGCGGCCGCGAGGAGTCATCCCGCGAGCCGGTTTCGTGGGCCGCGCTGCTGTCGGGCATCACGTTCGTGCGATCGCGGCCGGTGGTGCTCGGCTCGATCTCGCTCGACCTGTTCGCGGTCCTCTTCGGCGGGGCGACGGCCCTGCTGCCGATCTACGCCGGCGAGATCCTGGACGTCGGGCCGGCCGGCCTCGGGGTCATGCGCGCCGCTCCGGCCGTGGGTGCCGCGATCCTGGCGGCGGCCCTGACCGTCCGACCGCTGCGGCGCCACGTCGGGCGGTGGATGTTCGGTGGCGTCGTCGCCTTCGGGATCGCGACGATCGTCTTCGGGGTCTCGACGAGCTTCGCGCTCAGCCTCGCGGCCCTGGTGGTCATGGGCGCCGGCGACATGGTCAGCGTCTACATCCGCCATCTCCTGGTGCAGCTCGAGACGCCAGACGAGATCCGGGGACGGGTCAGCGCCGTGAACTCGGTCTTCATCGGCGCGTCGAACGAGCTCGGCGAGTTCGAGTCCGGCGTGACCGCGGCCTGGTGGGGCGTGATCCCGGCGGTGGTGGTCGGCGGCGCGGCGACGATCGCGGTGGCCGCGGCCTGGGCCTGGCTCTTCCCCTCACTGCGGCGGCTCGATCGCTTCCCCCAGCACCACGACCCGGGGCCGAGGTGATCGGCGGTAGAATCGGCCGGTGATCGACCCCGTCGCCTTCGAGATCGGCCCGCTGCAGCTGCATTGGTACGGGATCATCATCGCCAGCGCCGTCCTCATCGGCGGCCTGCTGGGCACACGCGTCGCTCGCTGGCTGAACGAGGACCCGGATGACGGCTGGGCGATGCTGCTGCTGGTGATGATCCTGGCGGTCGTCGGCGCCCGCCTCTACCACGTCATCCACCTGTGGGACTACTACGTCGAGAACCCGATTCTCATCCCGCAGATCTGGGAGGGCGGCCTCGGGATCCCCGGCGGCGTGGCCGGGGGTGCGCTCGGCATCCTGATCGCGACGCGATCGCAGGGCCTGCACACGGCGCGCTGGATGGACATCTTCGCGCCCGCACTCCTCCTGGGGCAGGTCATCGGCCGCCTCGGGAACTTCGTGAACCAGGAGCTGTACGGGCCGCCGACGTCCCTGTGTGGTGTGGACTACCCGCCGTGCCTGTCCTGGGGGATCCAGGTCGACGCGGCGCACCGCGCCGGCACGCCGTGGGACGCGCTGAGCTTCCCGCCGGAGACGACGACATTCGTGCCGCTGTTCGCCTACGAGATGGTGCTCAACCTCATCGGCATGCTGGTCATCCTGTTCGTCATGCGACGCTTCGGGCCGCGGCTGTTCGCCGGCGACGCCGTGCTCATGTACATCATGTGGTACGGGTCGGTCCGCACGCTGCTGGAGACGTACCGCGTCAACAACTGGACGATCCTCGGCGTGCCCACCGCGATGTGGATCGGGATCATCGGCGTGGTGCTCGCCGCGGCGTGGTTCTGGTACCGGCATCGGCGCGGATGGGGCTCGCCGATGATCCGGCCGGCCGACGAGCGATCCGCCGAGGCCGATGCGCCCCAGGCGCAGCCGGAGCCCAGCGCTGGCTGACCGACCGGGCGGCATCCTGCCCGACGTCACCGCGGCCGTGGGCTCCACGCCACTGGTGGCGCTCGACCGCCTCGGTGCCGACGTTCGGCCGCGGATCGTCGCCAAGCTCGAGCACATCAATCCCGGCGGCTCGGTGAAGGACCGCATCGCCCTGCCGATGATCGAAGCGGCCGAGCGGGCCGGGCTCCTGAAGCCGGGCGGCGTGATCATCGAGCCGACCAGCGGCAACACCGGGGTCGGCCTGGCGCAGGCGGCGGCCGTGAAGGGCTATCGGTGCATCTTCGTGATGGCCGACAAGCAGTCGGAGGAGAAGCGGGCACTGCTGCGCGCGTACGGGGCGGAGGTGGTCGTGTGCCCGACCGATGTGGATCCCGACGACGAGCGGTCGTACTACAAGGTCTCCGATCGGCTCGCGCGCGAGACGCCGGGCGGCTGGAAGCCGGACCAGTACCACAACGACGCGAATCCGCAGGCCCACTACGAGTCCACCGGGCCGGAGATCTGGGATGCGACCGAGGGACGGATCACGCACCTCGTCGTGGCCCTCGGCACCGGCGGAACGGTGTCGGGGATCGGCCGCTACCTGAAGGAACGCAATCCCTCCATCCAGGTCATCGGCGCCGACCCGGACGGCTCGGTGTACTCGGGGGCCGCGCCCCATCCGTACCTGACCGAGGGGATCGGGGAGGACTTCTGGCCCGCGACCTACGACACCGGCATCTGCGACATCGTGGTGCGGGTCAGCGACCGCGACTCGATGCTCATGGCACGGATCGCGACGGCCCGCGAGGGGATCCTCATGGGCGAGTCGTGCGGCACGGCGCTGTGGGCCGCCCTGCAGGTCGCCCGGAGCGTGGATGATCCTGAGGCCATGTTCGTCGTCCTGTTGCCCGACACCGGGCGCAACTACGTCGGCAAGCTGTACAGCGACCGATGGCTTCGCGAGCAGGGGCTGCTGGGGCCGTACGAGGAGGTCGGTGACTACGACTGGCGCGCGACTTCGCCGACGGTGGTCCTGCGTGGCGACGAGATTCCGCAGCCGCCCGGCTGAGCCGCCTGGGGCCTATCCTGAGCCCATGATCAAGGCAGCTCACCTCCTCATCTACTCCGATGACGCCGAGGCGACGCGCGCCTTCCTGCGCGACGTGCTCGGCTGGCCGTTCGTCGTCGAGCCAGGCTCGGTCCCCGACTGGCCGATCTTCCGCGTCGGTCCCAGCGAGCTCGGCGTGCATCCGACCCGCTCGGAGTGGGAGGGCAAGGCGTGGAGCGGGCCCCGGCACCATTCGATCTCGCTGATGACCGATGACGTGCAGGCCGAGAAGGCTGCGCTCGAGGCGAAGGGCGCCGAGTTCAGCGGCGAGATCACCGACATGGGCTTCGGGCTCACGGTGATGATGAAGATCCCGGGCGCCGACGACATCATGCTCTACCAGCCGACGCACCCCGAGGCGTACTCGCTGCCGAGCTGAGGACCGCGGCTTCGCGCCGATTTGGAGCGCCTCGTTGCCAGATGTCGCTCCAGGCGACGTTAGGCGACCTTGGCGGCTGTGTGTGCCTCGCGAGACATAGATTTGCACAGAGTTTCTTGCGAATCAGGGTTGGAATGGCCGCGTAAGGTCCCTCACAGCGCCAGGTGGCAACCACCGGCTCGGGCCACGGGCGAAGGGCGCCGAGATTGGGCCAGAAGGGCGCCAGCGCGCCGGTCGGAGTATCGTTGCGGCATCACCACGGAGGCACGAGGAGCGAGATGACGCACGTCGCGGAACCGCCGGCCGGCACCGAGGGCAAGGCGGCCGAGACCGAGCGGGTCAACCACTGGATCAACGGGTCGCGAGTCGCGGGGACGAGCGGACGCAGCGGGCCGGTCTACAACCCGGCGACCGGGCAGGTTGCTCGCCACGTGGACTTCGCATCGGTCGAGGAGGTCGACGCCGCGGTTCGTGCCGCCCATGACGCATTCCCGGCCTGGCGTGCCACGAGCATCAGCAAGCGGACCGAGATCATGTTCCGCGTCCGCAACCTCGTCGAGCAGCACCGCGAGGAGGTTGCCGCGCACCTGACGCGCGAGCACGGCAAGGTCCGCAGCGACGCGCTCGGCGAGGTCGCACGCGGCCTCGAGAACCTGGAGTTCGCGACCGGCATCCCGCACCTGCTCAAGGGCGGCTTCTCCGAGCAGGTCAGCACCGGCATCGACGTCTACCAGATCCGCCAGCCACTGGGCGTGGTGGCCGGCATCACGCCGTTCAACTTCCCGGCCATGGTGCCGATGTGGATGTTCGCCAACGCCATCGCCTGCGGGAACACGTTCATCCTCAAGCCATCCGAGAAGGACCCGTCCGCATCGGTCTATCTGGCGGAGCTCCTGAAGGAAGCCGGCGTCCCGGACGGCGTCTTCAACGTCGTGCACGGCGACAAGGTGGCGGTCGACGCCATCCTTCACCACCCCGACGTGGCAGCCGTCAGCTTCGTCGGCTCGACGCCGATCGCGCGCTACATCTACGAGACCGGTACCGCCAACGGGAAGCGCGTCCAGGCGCTGGGCGGGGCGAAGAACCACATGATCGTGCTGCCCGACGCGGACATCGACATGGCCGCCGATGCCGCCGTCTCCGCCGCCTATGGTTCCGCCGGCGAGCGATGCATGGCGATCTCGGTCGTCGTGGCGGTCGGCGACGTCGCCGATCCGTTGGTGGAGGCCATCGAGGAGCGGCTGCCGAAGATCACGGTCGGTCCAGGCAACGAGGAGGGCTCCGAGATGGGCCCGCTGATCACGAAGGAGCATCGCGACAAGGTCGCCTCGTACCTCGACTCGGGGGTCTCACAGGGCGCCACCCTGCGCGCCGATGGTCGCCAGCACGTGCTCTACAACGAGTCCGAGGGCTTCTTCCTGGGGGTCTCGCTGCTCGACAACGTGACGCCCGAGATGGAGTGCTACCGCAACGAGATCTTCGGGCCGGTCCTCGAGGTCGTGCGGGCGCACGACTACCCCGAGGCGCTGAAAATCGTGAACGACAACCAGTACGGCAACGGGACGGCCATCTTCACCCGCGACGGCGGCGCCGCCCGCCAGTACCAGTTCGACGTGGACGTCGGCATGGTCGGAATCAACGTGCCGATCCCCGTGCCGGTCGCGTATTACAGCTTCGGCGGCTGGAAGGCGTCGCTGTTCGGCGACATCCACATGTACGGCCCGGAGGGCATCCAGTTCTACACGCGGGGCAAGGT